>Ga0316206_1000230_pt1 | contig 98925 bp, 98 predicted proteins | sample 6monthpyrite_MG_FD_204942 | JGI IMG/M metagenome (GOLD analysis project Ga0316206, IMG submission 204942) | Microbial mat bacterial communities from mineral coupon in-situ incubated in ocean water Damariscotta River, Maine, United States -... | ecosystem: Environmental > Aquatic > Marine >...
AGATGGCTCTGGACTTACAACAACGATCGTCCCAATATGGGCATCGGCGGCATAACACCCGCCATGAAACTGAAACAAGCTGCGTAGGTTCTACTCACAAACCCCGTTATAAATGGGGGGATTACCGGTGGCCAAAACGACGATGCTTGTCCGACAGCTCATGCAACCGCTTTCGCAGTTTTGTTTCTGGCGATCTGGTGGACTTATATCGGATTGTAGAACGCGGCATTCCCGTCAGTTTGCAAGAACGCCGTTCACTTAACCCCAAATCTTTACAGATCACGACTGCTCGGCGTTGATCTTTGGGGCTCAGATCTTTTTTAGCACTTCCTCCAAGGCCATTTTGTCCAACGATAAATCGGCAACCAGTTTCTTCAGCCGACGGTTCTCATCCTCAAGGTCACGTAATCGCCGTGCCTCATTCACTTCCATGCCTGAAAACTTGGCCTTATATTTGTAAAAGGTCGCGTCTGACATGCCGTGCTTTCGGCAAAGCTCTTTTACCGTAAAACCTGCCTCATGCTCTTTCAAAATCCCGATAATCTGTTCGTCTGTAAATCTGCGTTTCATAAGTGCCTCCGTTATTTTTTAACAAAAACACTAACTTCAATCTGGTTCAAGTTATGGGGAGAGGGTCACGTAGTGAATTGCTCTTCCAAGTTATTGGAAGCGTTGGTTTTCTTGCGTTTTCCGTTTCTCTGACAGACTGGTTTGAACCCTGTCTGTGAAAGGAATGTGTCCGAAAGTATCATACGCAGCTTCATCGAACGCCAACTCGTTGTCAGAGCAATAGCGTTGCAGGACTTCTTTATCGTATAGATAATTTTCTATCTCACGTCGTACCAAAACCCTGTGATTGCTAGGGTTATTTTGAAGATAATTTTCTCGGTTTTTTTCGGTCGCAGCTGCGCCGGAAACCATGTCTCTGTCTTTTAAGACAAAAATCCTAACATCAGAAAAAACTTTAGTTAAAATCGAAATAGCTACAGCGCTCCGCTGATCTAGTTCTGTATTTCCACCGCTAGATATAAATAAAGTATCGTGATGTTTTTTTGTAAAAATATTGTTATAAACCTTGGCATCAAGGCCTCGTTCTGCACCGCTTGCTCCAGGCTGATCTCTCCCCTCACAATAGAAGATTTTTTTTGGGCTTACTAAGCCTGTAAGATCATCCAGCGCAGTTTCAAATATACTTCCCCAGTTGGACCGCGTTTTAGCGATGGGTGAAAGTATTTCTGATTTTCTTGCTCTATCTACATCATCAGGAAAATAAATTATCTGACAATCATCTTTCAATTCCTCCTGTAGCGCCCTAAGAAAGCCGATGCTGTGTGTGGCTATCCATATTTGGCAGCCGGGGCCAACTAGTTTATTTATTTCAACTAACAGCTTTCTTTGAATGGATGTGTTAATGTGTAGCTCGGGCTCATCTATGAGAAAAACTGTATCGTTGAAATCCTCTTTTCTTAAATACAAGTCTAGCAATATGTCTACGACCTCTTTTTCTCCTGATGATAGAACGTTAAAATCAAATTCAGACGGGTGATCGGATTTCTTAAAGTATAATGTCCCTTGGGAAGCCTCAATATTGCCAATGCTTGTTATCTCGAGATCGAGGCAGTTTTTCAGAGCTTCATTTAGATCATTTATTATCTTAGCTTTAGCTTGACTTGGTTTGCAATCTTGATCATTAAGGTATCGGTTATATTTGATATTTAGACGTCGATAACTCTGCTCCATTTTGCCATCCAGGTCCGAGGATAAGCTAGCTCCATAGTTATTGTTGCGTATATCATTAACGGCAGATGTTTGTGTTACCATTAGGTTATTGTTGTACCGATATGGGCTTCTAAATGAGAATATAGTACCTTCGCGCCCTGCTGTACGTCTTTCCTGATAAATTGCATCGAAGGTACCACGGTCAAACTCTATATCTATATTGGTGTGATTGAAGTTCGGGGTTTTATTCATGGAGTGATATCTGTAGTCTTTAGGTCCGTTTTGACCAATTGTTCTATATGACCCTATAAGAAAAAGCATACCATCGAGCACACTACTCTTTCCGCACCCGTTTGCGCCGACAAGGGCGATAATTTTCTTTGGATTATTCCCTAAATCAATCGTTAAATTGTGAAATCGCTTGTAACCATTTTTCAATTCAATTTTTTTAATTTTCATTTGTAGAACCCATTTTAACCGCGCGGTAATTGACGGTAGCAAATGAGGTTCATTCTATCAATTAAAATGAGAAATAATCGCCTGCTTGATAATTTCAATTATAGATAATGAACATTTCCCCCATCACCCCGCGCAACAAGACAGTTTTGCGACGTCTTTTTCGAATGTCTGGGCGGCGAGTTTGAGGCCTTCTACGGTGGTCAGGTACGGGAAGATCATGTCGCCCAGCTCGGTATAGGTCATGTCTTTATGGATGGCGAGGGCGGCGGTTTGGATGCAGTCAGCGCCTTCGGGGGCGAGGATCTGGGCGCCCAGCAACTTTTTGCTGTCGGCGTCGGCAACCAGTTTGATCAGGCCGCGCAGGTCACGGGCGGCGAGCGCCCGGGGGACGTAGCTGAGCGGCAGGACTGACGTGACGGTTGTGTGTCCTGCGGCTTTTGCCGTGGCTTCGGTCAGGCCAACACTGGCCACTTGCGGATCCGTAAAGACAACAGCGGGCATGGCCTTGTTGTCATAGCAGTGGTTGGTTCCTTCGAACGCATTCTGGGCGGCGATTTTGGCCCCATAGGCGGCCATATAGACAAACTGGTCGCCATCTGTGACATCGCCCGCAGCAAAAATATTGTCGCGGGATGTACGCATATGTTCGTCAATCACAATGCCCCCCCGGGGGGATGTGGCAATGCCAGCGGCGGCAAGATCAAGACCGTCTGTGTTGGGCTGGCGGCCTGTGGTTAATAATACCTGATCGGCGGAAATGGCTGTTGGCGCGCCGCCGACAAGAATATCGAGTGTGATACCTGACGGGGACTGCGCAATTTTCTGGTAGGAGAGACCATCATAAATACGGATGCCTTCATCGCGTAAATAAGTGGTCAGAGCTTCGCTGATTTCCGGTTCGGCCTCGGAGATAAGGCGGCTTCGGGTGATGATCGAGACGTCAACCCCGACGCGGGACAGCATCTGGGCGATCTCGCACCCGATGTACCCACCGCCGATCACCATCACCGAGCGGGGTAGTTGTTCAAGTTCGAACGTTGTTGTGCTGGTCAGATACGGGATATCGGTCATGCCGGGGATGTCCGGCATCGTTGGCCTGGAACCTGTAGCAATAATGATTTTGCCTGTTTTGAGAGGGGTGCCGTTGACGGTAAGGCCATCCTCTGTGAAACGGGCAGGACCTTCTATATAAGTAACATTGCTATATTGGGGCAGCAGGTCCAGATATTTGGCCTGCCGCAACTCGCTGACAAGGGCATCTTTTTGCGCGATTATATCGCGCCAGTTGTTCAATTGGCCCTTTGCCTCGACACCGTCAAAACGGTTGGCGGTATTGGCTTGGTGGATGGTTTCAGCGGCCCGGATAAGTGTCTTGGATGGTACGCAGCCGACATTGACACAGGTGCCACCAATGGTTCCATATCCAACAAGCGCAACTTTGGCCCCTTGTTCCGCCGCCGTAATGGCGGCTGAAAAGCCGGCAGAGCCAGCCCCGATAACGGTGAGGTCATATGTGGTGTCGGGGTTTATTTTAGGTAATGTCATTATGATCCTTGTCATGAAATGCCTGTTGTTATGGCAAGTATAAAAGGTGTAGCAACTACAGGATCAAGGGAAAGATGACGGTAAAAATATCAGGGGTCGACTTTGGAACAGTCAGCCCCCTGATATGGGCTCTGGTTATGCTGGCCGCAGGTTTTTGACAAACCTTTCGATGATGGCAGCCAGATTTTGAGTGTTGGCTTCCAAGTTTAAAGTCGCAGACTTTACTTCGGTTGTTTGACCGCCGCCAATATAAAGACAAGAAAATGGTTTGGAGGGTTTTCCTGCGGCATAGTGTCACATTTATGTGCTCTAGCTGGGAAACCCCTAAGATTTTCGCCATATTTTCGAGGGAATGCCTCTTGTCGCAAGTGACAATGGAGTATCCTTCTTGAATTTGCACGCAATAGGACCCTATATATCAGACAGGCTGAATTGGAGAAAATCAGTTATGTAGGCGCAACGGATAATGATGAGGTGTAACGATGGTATGGGAAGGTATGTTTTTTGGCCCTTTTATGATGCTTCTGGTTTTTGGTTTGTTTGTGGCATTGGTTGTCATGCTGGTTCGCTGGATACTGGGCGGAAGTAGTTCAGAAAAGGGAGAATTGCAAGATCGTTCGTTAGTCCTGTTGAGGGAACGATTTGCCAAAGGTGAAATTGATGCGACCGAGTTTGAGGATCGCAAACGGCAATTACAAGGTTGATATAATGACACTGACGCGACGCGCAGCTCTTGGGCTATTTGTTACTGGAGGGGCTGCGGTCGCTTACGGTGGATATAGCTGGTCGCAATCAAGAGGACCGGTTTCCGAGCCACAACCGTTAAAGATACCGCCGTTGGATACAGGTCGGGTGGTTGGCGGTGTACGCAATTTTGATTTAACCCTCGGGATGGATAAGACTCGTTTTTTTAAAGATCTGGATACGCCAACATATGGCATAAACGGGAGCTATCTTGGCCCTACTGTGAAGTTCAAGGCCGGTGAAGATGTCCGCCTGAATGTGCGCAATATGATCGGAGAGGCATCTACGTTGCATTGGCACGGTCTTCATATTCCCGCATCGGCTGATGGTGGCCCGCACCAGGTTATCGAAACCGGAGCCAGTTGGCAGCCGACCTTTACGGTCAAACAGCGGGCTGGAACTTTCTGGTATCACTCGCATATGCTGAACCGGACCGGCTTTCAGGTTTATCACGGGTTGGCCGGGCTGATTTTTGTAGAAGATGAACAGGGTACCAACCTTGGGTTGCCGCAGGATTACGGCGTTGACGATATCCCGCTGGTTATTCAGGATCGACGATTTACCCGTGGCGGTTCCTTCGACTATAACCTGTCCATGTCGGATGGCATGATGGGGGTTCAGGGGAATACTCTGCTCGTCAATGGTACCGTCAATCCGTATTTTGAGGCGCGGACCGATACGGTGCGGCTGCGGCTCCTCAATGGTTCCAACGCCAGAATATACGCATTCGGGTTTAGTGATGACCGGAGCTTTTATCAGATATCCAGTGATGGCGGGTTGTTGGAGGCGCCGCTTGAGACCCGTTCAATTGTTCTGGCTCCGGGAGAACGTGCTGATATCCTTGTGGATGTCAGCGATGGAAAATCAGTACGCTTGCAGAGCACAACCCCCTCTCAGACTCGCACTATGGGGGGTGGGATGATGAGCTTTTTTATGGGGGATCAAACCGATTTTAATGTTCTTGAAATACGGCCTGACGGAAGCCGCAAGCGGGCGATTATTCTGCCTGAAACATTGGTTGATTTGCAAACGCCCGATCCGACAGGCTCGGTTCGGACGCGTGTGTTCTCACTGGGCATGGGAATGATGATGGGGGGCGGGGTGATGACTGTAAATGGTCGCCCCATGGATATAAACCGGATTGATGAAGTGGTAAAAGCAGGAACTCAGGAAATCTGGACTATTCAAAATCCAACCATGTTGCCCCACCCTTTCCACATCCATGATGTCCAGTTTCGTATTCTTGACCGCAACGGGGCGTTGCCACCAGTAGCCGAGAGGGGGCTGAAGGATACTGTCCTGGTCCACCCCAGAGAGCAGGTGCGTCTGTTGCTGCAATTTTCCGATTATACGGACCCGAACTCCCCTTATATGTATCATTGCCATAATCTGGAACATGAAGATGCGGGTATGATGGGGCAGTTCACTGTCGTTGCCTGACAACAGGGCCGGCTTTCTTATCACTTAAATGTGTCTGGAAGAACAGCATATTTGTCCGTATCTACCTACGGTATAACACGTGCCTGGAGGATATGTATGACTGGACTGACCATAGGGAAGCTGGCGGAGGAGACGGGCGTTGGTGTGGAAACAGTTCGTTTTTACGAGCGCAAAGGATTAATTGCGCAGCCGGTTAAACCGCTAAAGGGCTTTCGGGAATATTCGGAAGAGGAAATTGAACGCATCCGCTTTATCCGTCAGGCGCAAGATCTGGGTTTTTCACTGGCTGAAATTGCTGATTTGCTCAAATTGAAGACAACCCCCGGAACCCAATGCGGAGTCGTTCGGCAACAAGCTGTTATCAAACTCAATGATGTGGAGTGGAAAATTGATGCGCTGATGAGAATGAAAGCAGGGCTGGTCAGGGTAATCGAGGCATGTCCGGGACAAGGTGGTCTGGATAGTTGCACTATTATTCAGGCAATAGAGCAGCCGGAACTGATTAAAAAAAGACAATAGCTTATATGAATTTCCCATATTGTAACGGGCGGTTTGAAATATATTTTGACGCGGGCGGAATATTTTATCTCTGATGACGTTTACTGGTTATGGGCTTGGCCCTTCGATCAGAAATTGATGAAATCAGGAGAGAAAAATGCGTTTAAAAACTTATCTGGCAGCTGGCGTTGCATTAGCCATTGGGGGGCTTGTCTTTACATCCAATACTGTGATGGCAGCTGATATGTCTCATGCTCATATGGGGCATGTTATGACGGCTTGGGGGGATACACCTGACGGTAAAGGTTTGTTGCCAACAGCAATTTCTGAAGCAAAAATTGCGGCTCAACATGCGGGTTTCGCCGCAAAGAAGCTGGACAATCTGGGATGGATGCAAACGCATGCACATCATGTTTTGAACGCGATTGATCCTTCTGTTGAAATGAAAGGCCCCGGCATGGGGTATGGGGTTATCAAGGCCGCAAGCGGGGCTGCGAAACATATTGGCCTCGCCGCAAAAAGTGAGGGGGCATCCAAGGCTGTGAAGCTTCATGCTACACATATTTCCACGTCAGCGACAAACACCGTTACGCGGGGGCATGAGATCGTTGCGCTTGGCAAAAAAATCCTTGCGGCGACAAGTGCTGCCGATGCTGCGCCATATGTTCAGAAAATGGCGCAATTGACGCAGCAACTGACAGCTGGAATGGATGCCAATGGTGATGATACCATTACCTGGAAAAAGGGAGAAGGTGGTCTTGATGCGGCAAATTTCCATCTGAAATTATTGGCTAAAAGCGAAGGGATGGTTAAGTAACCATTTTATGTGAAAAGAGGCTGACAGCCCGGTGCAGCTCCTGTATCGGGCGGGGCCATATTTGTTGGAGCCAGATCCATAAGGGAAGGTATATTCCCTTATGGCTTACATGAGAAGGCACGCGTAGATGCGGTTGTTTCAAAAACGCCGGGTAGAGTCAGAAATCGAGACGCATATACCGCGCCTCAGGAGATATGCACGTGCTTTGTGCGGCAATCCTGATGATGCCGACGATCTGGTTCAAGACTGTTTGCGGCGCGCTTTAGAACGTCAGTCTTTGTGGCAGAAAGGCAGTGATCTGAGGGCTTGGCTGTTTACGATCTTGCATAATCTGCATGTGGATCAACGTAGATATGCTGCCCGCCGCCCGCATATTGTGGATCTGGATGATGTCGTTGTTTCACGCCCGCCGTGCCAACCGAGTATAGTACATATGAGTGAAATGGATCGGTTTTTATCATATTTGAGTGATGAGCATCGCAGTATCTTGCTGCTTATCGGCGTTGAAGGAGTCTCCTATGAGGAGGCCGCCCAAATTTTGAATGTGCCAAAAGGAACGGTTATGTCGCGCCTGTCCAGAGCCAGAGATCAGTTGCGCCGGTTAATGAGCGGCGAGGCGCCTACGGCATTGCGGAGGGTGAAATGAATACGGATAGCAAACCCTTTTCAGAAGATATCCTGCAGGCATGGGTGGATAATGATCTGGACGACATGACATGGCATTCTGTTGATGACTGGTTGCACAATAATCCGTCGGAAGCTCGCCGGCTGCATGATTATCGATTGCAGATAGAACAGTTGCAGGCTGTATATGGCAATATTGTTGATGCTCCGGTACCGGAGAAATTACGGCTTGAAAATTTACGGCCCTCGCTCAAGAGGTCATCGGCTTGGCGGACAGGATCACTGGCGGCAACTTTGCTTATCGGTTTGATAGGCGGATGGGTTGCCAATAGTTTTTATGGACCACAGAAGGATATATCTTTGGCGTCTTCGGTTACAGGCTTTACAACGCAAGCAATAGCTGCCCATCAGATTTATTCGGCAGAGGTCCTTCATCCGGTTGAAGTTGATGTGACACAGGAAAAGCATTTGTTGGCCTGGTTATCAAAAAGGCTGGGGCAGCCGGTTAATGCGCCGGGGCTTGAGCAGTTTGGATACCGATTGTTGGGCGGACGGTTATTATCTGACGAGATCGGTCCTGCCGCACAGTTCATGTATGAAAATGCAGAAGGGCGGCGATTGACTTTATATGTGGTCGAGCGCCCTGATGGCGGGAATACGGCTTTCCGGTTTCAGAAAAGAGGCGGTATTTCTGCTTTTTACTGGATTGATGGGACACTAGGCTATGTTCTTGTGGGGGACGTAGATCGAAATGAATTGCTACAAGCTTCGACGGCCGTTTATCAGGAGCTATCGGCGTTAAATCAATAAGTCTTTTTGAGGTAAGCCGTGTCACGGAACAGTGACAGATTGTGACCATGGCATATGTTGACCGATAAGCACGGCGGTGAAATGGTCCTTGGTTACTATATTATATGATAGGGGGCCGGTTTTACCGGATTTAATAATGGACGGATATGATAAACGCGATGCGTTGGCACTGCTGTTACTGCGGTTTGGATTGATATGGTTTCTTTTTGTCTGGGCAGTTAATAAAATCCTTGAACCTGATCAATATGTTCGGCTTTGGGGATACTTTCATGGTGTCGATATCGGGGCTAACATGCCGTACTATATGGGTAGTGCCCAGATTATTGTGTATGTCGCAGCAGCTATCGGTTTCTGGCGGGTTGTGAGTTATGGCTTGCTTTTTGTCATGCATTCAGTAACTGTGTACGTGATTTTTCCTAGTCTTATGGCCCCTTTTGTTATTGAGAATAATTTTCCGGTAAACAGAAATAATGCTGTTGCATTGGCAGCTCTTGGCGGGTTTGCAGCGCTGTGGTTGCTGCGCCGCCACGATCATTGGTCACTGGACGCCTGGCTTGAAAGGCGAAAGCTATCTAAGTAATTTTACTGTTCTTGATTTTGGATAAGAATTACTCTGGTTGAAATGGATCTGCTAAAGAAGGTGCGGAGGCTAATGGTCGGGTATGAAATTTTTTTATGTAATTCTCGGACTACTCACCATATTTGGCTCTTCTATGGTTCAGGCGCAAACGATTAAAGTTTGTATGGCTAAAGGGCATCCGGGGCATCGCGTGTCTCGTTATGTGCTGGAGCGAGTCTATGCGGAAGCAGGAATTGATGTCGAGTTTATAATGCTGCCAAATAAACGGTCTCTTGTAACGGCAAATAATGGGGGCTGTGCTGCTGAAGTTAGCAGGATAGCAAGAGTTATCAGAAAGTTCAGCAATCTGGAACTGGTTCCCACACCGCTCAGGAATATTAAAGCCTACGCTTTTAAGAATATAGGAGCCAACGTTTCTGTTGCAAATTGGGGAGATTTAAAAGGCCTGAAGGTTGCCGTTGTCCGAGGTGAAGTTTATGCCGCCGAGGCAACCAAAGGCTTGAATCCCACGATTGTTGACGATTATCCGGCACTTTTCAGATTTTTGAGTGCTCGCAATATTGATGTCGGGGTTGGATTAAATGTATCAGTTATAGACGCGTTGTCACATACGGCGTTGAGAGATAAAATTGAGAAGTTGCCGACTATTCTTGCGGAAGAGCCCGTGTATCATCTTGTACGCAAGAACTTTCCACAGCTAAATGCGAAGCTCAATACTGTTCTTTCTGCGTGGCGAAAGTCGGGACGCCTGATGGCTCTGAACAAGGAAGCTTTTCGATTACTGGCTGCGAATAAAATCTAGTCGCGTCACTCTGTACGTTGGTTAAATCCTCAGCACCAGCTGGCTTCCTGCTCAGGGTGCTTTAATGTCTCTTCAACATTGGCGTTCAGAACCCTGTATCCAACATTTCCGAATAATGTTTGGCGACCATTATTCATGATCCATGAAGGGCTTCCCTTTATCGCCTTTTCCTGAGCTAGTTGATAATCTGCCATCAAGGCAGCACTCGCTGTTCCGCATTTAATAGAATGATATAGTCTGTTCGAATCCAAACCGGCATCCTCGGCAATTGACAGGACAACTTCCAGTTTTCCCAAATCCATGCAATCAACAAAAAAGGCATGCTGTAGTGTTTGTGCCAGTGCTGCTGAAATATCGGATGAATATTCTACATCTACAGCTTTTAGGATCAGATGTGCGTTGGCAGATGTTGCTGGGCGGACTGTCTTCCAGATTTCAGGATTAACCGGAGCATCTGTATAAGGGGCGGATGCTTCAATGACATGTTGGCCAAAGCCATTAAATCCCCCACGATCTTCCCATCTCTTTCCAATGCGGGTTTCCGTGTTGCCAAACAGATTGATGTAGTGGCGTCGGAGCTCAATTCTATCGCCCCACTGTTCCTGAAGTTCATTAATCCGGCGTTGGGAAATCCACGCCCATACGCACAGGATATCCGTGTAGTAATCAATGGTTAGTGGGGAGGTCATTCACAGTTACCTAGTTTTGGGTTCGGCAAATATCATCAATGGAGCAAGATATGGCTGTAACGTTGGTATAGCCCAGTTTTTGAAGCTGTTTGGCAGCCAATGCTGCCCGTCCGCCGGAGGCACAATGCAGATAAATCGGCGCATCGGCATCTTTACACACATCCGCAATTTTCATTTCCAGAACGCCGCGTGGGATATTGATTGTACCGTCTGCTGATTGTGCGGCAACCTCACCGGGTTCTCTGACATCAATCATCAGGCCGTTATTCTCACGCATCTCCGAGAAAGCTGTACTAGCCTCAATACGTCTAACGGATTGGCATGTTTGTTTAATAAGTTCCGGGATAGACAGCATCAGATATAGTCCTGTTTTTAAAAAATATGTTTTAGATTTTACATAAATATAAGGGGTAAAGTCGATAGAGAATTCTCTCGAAGCTTGATTTAAAGATAAAGTGCAGGTTTTTTAGCGTATGTGACATAGTGGTAATTAGTGAATTTGCAACTTTGAACGGGGCATATAATGAGTGCAGACTGGACCTTGTCGTTTGATGAACTTAACGGGTTGGGGGCCTCTGTTCGGGAGCGGTTGATTGCGCGGAGCTCAGTAGTACCTGTGCCGGCAGGTACCATTATTTTTGGACCAGGTAAAATCCCGTCGAATTTGCTGTTGTTGCTTGAAGGAACTGTTCGGGTTCAGCAATTCTCCGAAAATGGGCGGGAGATTGTTTTATACCGTGTGCAAGCCGGCCAAAGCTGTGTTCTGACAACCAGTTGCCTGCTCGCAGATGAAGCTTACACGGCCGAGGGTATTGCTGAAACTGATGTGACGGCGGTGGCGATTCCGCGAGCAGAATTTGATGATCTGATTTCCAACTCAGAGGTGTTTCGTCACTTTGTATTTGCAGCCTATTCCAAACGCATTACAGATTTGTTTTTTGTGATCGAGGAACTGGCCTTTCGTCGCGTGGATATCCGCTTGGCCCAAAAGCTGCTCGATCTGGAAAATCAGGCAAATATTGTAAAATCAACTCATCAGCAACTGGCGGCTGAACTCGGGACGGCACGTGAGGTGATTTCTCGTCAGCTTCAGGAATTTCAACGTCGGGGTTGGATATCTCAAACACGTGGTTCAATTGAATTAACAGATATACCTAATCTGAAACGGCAGGCTGCGACTGCATAGAATGTGTCTGGAAAAATGTTAGTGACAATGTCACTGAACTGTTCTTACTGAAGAGGTACAAAGGAGCTGTTCATTTTTTGGAGAAATATAATGACCGCTAATATTGGAGTAATCGATCGCCTGCTTCGTTTCATTATCGGCTTTTCGCTGATTGTTGCACCGTTTTTGCTCGAAGCACCTGTTTTCGAAGATAACCTCTATAAATACGGGGCTGTTGTTATCGGCGTAATTCTAGTTGGAACTGCGTCTATCAAGTTTTGTCCGCTTTACCGTATTTTTGGTCTGCGGACTTGTAAGATATAAAGGCCATATGCATGAAACGGGCGAGTCAGGTTTAGATGTCGACCCTTTCATTTATTTGCCTCTAAAGGAAAATAATACTTGTACCTGTAGTTGCTACAGGGCGTATTTTTCAATCGTTCAAATCTGAGTGTGGCGCGATATTCTCGTCGGGCCGTGAAAGTATTTTGTGGGGTAGGATGACTGAAAAAACACAAATGAAGTCGGGTATGGTGGGGACTGTAATTGCTGCGATTTGCTGCTTTACCCCGTTTCTGGTAGTTTTATTTGGCTTTGCGGGAGTGTCGGCCTGGTTGGGATGGATTGATTATGCCCTATTCCCTATTCTATTTGCATCGCTCGGAGTTATTGCGAACGCGCTATATATACGATCGGGGCGGTATGGGCCAGCACCCAGGTTATATATTGTTGTTGCCGTTCTTGTATTTTCCGGAATACTTTTCTGGTTGGAATTCCGGTTTGCCATACGTATTACCATCGCAGCGATGGCCACCGTAGGGGCATATGCATATTATTTGCACCGACATAAAACCCAGCCTGTTGTCCGAGAGGCCGCTGAAGACTGACAACAGGTTAGGTTTCGTGATACCGGTTATTTGTTGCCGATTGCCGTCAAGAGCGTCATTACTTCATGGGATGCTTCATTGGCTCGGGCAACGGCTTTCGTAGCGCCGTTGATATCTCCGTTATTGTAAAGGCGGGCGGCTTCAATGCCCGCGCTATGCACTACTTTATGTGGTCCGTTGAGCTGCCTCCATTCAAGGGTAGACGTGAAACGGGTGTCTTTTTGGGTGTCGTACCATTTTCCCAATCGGCAGCTATGGTGATCTGCAAGTTCTTCTGCGTTGAGCTTTGTCCGTCCTGCCAGCATTTGAGATAACTTGCGCATCCAGATCATATGATCTGATTTTGCGGCGAATATAGTGGCTGTTGGTCCCCCCCGGGCCGCCAGGTCATTAATGCTTTCGACAATAGGCCCTTCGGTTTGTTCCAGAATATCAATAACCTCTTCCACATGTAGAACATTCTGGGAACTCATGCGGGCAATGGTGGATACGCCACCGGAGATTTCGCGAGATGCTTCGGACTGTTGTTCCAGAATACCGGTAATTTCCTGTATACGGCCATTGACGATATCAACCTGATCGGCAATACGGACCATTTCTGCACTGGACAAGGCAATGACTTCTTGCCCTTGCGTGGACTTCTCTTCGCCTTCTTGCATGGATTTAACAATTCCGCCCATTTCATTGCGAAGATTTTCGATGCGGCTACGGATATTTTCAGTAGATTTGGCCGTTTGGTTGGCCAGGTTCTTGACCTCGCTGGCAACAACGGAGAAACCTTTCCCCGCTTCTCCTGCTCTGGCGGCCTCAATCGTTGCGTTCAGTGCCAACAGATTGGTTTGTTTGGCAATGTCTTCAATCTCGGTCACGATTTTACCGATTTGTTCGGATGCTTCTGATAATTGATGGACCTTGCTTGCCGCATCCTTAACGGCGGTATTGATCTCTTCCATGGTTTTTTGTGCATTGTTGGCGGCAACCATACCGGCAGATGCGTATTCGGCAACATGATCTACATCATTTGCAGCCTGAGACGAACTATCAGCAATAGTATGGACGGATGCGGCCATTTCTTCAACGGCGGCAGCTATTGCTTGGGATTGATTGTCAACCTCTCTGATCTCACGCATCATTTCGGCAACACTGGCAACCCCCTTATTTGCAGTGATCGACATTTCTACGGTTCGGTTAAGGTGGCGATCTGCGCGGGCAATTCCAAGGTCGGCGAGATGTCTGATTTTGGATGTTATAGTACATGTTCCTTGCGGGACATTACCAAAACTACCTGAAATCAGGATATCCAACGCAGCTTCAATTTGTGTGAGTTGCTGACTATTTGTTTGATCATTCATTACGCTTACTTTTCCACCTTATAAGTCCACGGCATATTCAACTATTTGAACCGGGAGTATCGATTATTATTATTAAATTTACGCTAACTTTTGAGCTTCGTGCGGTATTGTGTCGTGAAAATTGGCTGATAATTCGGGTCCATGTGATAGCGATATCCAATAACGAGTGCATAAGAGGTGTTCATACAATTTTACCGACGGATCAAAGCACCGGCTGAGAGATTTCCTTGATTTCTCTGCTCTATGGCAAAGTTCTGATAATGATGGGGGCGTAAAAAATATATAACCAGTTAGCTCAATATACGGGGGCAGAATTGTGATTTAGTCCTAACTGTCACAGGCTCGTGACAAGTGGTGATTTTCAATTACCTCAATGATTTTTTATCTTCTGACGTGAGGGTGCTTACAGAAGAGGATATATCATGAAGAAGACAGGGATTGTATTTGCCGCAATATTAATGTCGGTTCTATGGAACAGTGTTTCATATGCAGCGAAGATGGAAATTGAGGCTGTTATGTCTCCCAAGCAACAAATGAAGCTTGAATTTGCGGACGGTAGCAAACATTTTGTTTTGCTGGTGCGCCGGGAGGGCGTTGCGACAGGCACCGGACCACTGGCGGGGGCTTCTGTAACTGAATACGGGATGCATGATATCGTTCGTGGTGTCGGCGGGGAGCCTCGTGGCTATCTGGAAATGAAAGCTTCCAACGGTGATATTGCCTATATCAAGTGGCAGGTCAGTGCTGTGTTCGTGCCAGGAGAAAATGGCAAACCTAAGCTTCTGGATAACGGTTTTTGGGAACTGGTTGGTGGAACCGGAAGTTTTAAAGGCATGAAGGGAGCGGGCGCATTAAACATTAAGCCAGCGTCCAAAACCGACAGAAAATTTATTCTTAAAGGCGAAATTGTCAAGCAACAATAAGCCCATTTGCCTGTGTTGTTCCCAAACAGTTCTGGATACGCTTGTTAGAAGGCATATCCAGAGCTGGTGCTATTCAGGTTTTTTAAATATTGCCGCATAGTGATAAGGGGGGGAGTTCAACTAGTTTGTCCCACACAAGCGTGGAGGGTTCAACGACTTCCCTCACGGCATTTGGGGACATTCGTAACTCTGTGCGAGGGCCTCTGGCTTGCTCTAGAACGGTTGTCTCCTCGCGTGGTCGGTTATGCCAGTTTATGATAATGAACAGACCGCCGGGCTTCAGGATGGTTGAAATGTTTCTTGCCATTTCAGTTTGTGCATCAATGCCGTGAAAAGTATTTGCGATTAGAACAATATCAACCTTTTGCGGGACAAGTGTTGTAAGCTCTCGGGCATCAGCTTTAATCCAGTCACACGGAGGAGCTTCTGCATTTTCAAGAGCTTTTTTTGCTTGCTCCAGCATTTCAGGGTCAAGATCAACGGCAACTACATTTCCATTAAGAATTTGGGACATGGGGACTGTAAACAGGCCATTACCGCAGCAGAGGTCGATCGCAGTGAGCCCTTTTTTAAACCCGATTTTTGCAAGTACATTTTCTGGATCAAACCATAAAGTATGCCACCAGTCGCCATCAGGCATTGCTGTGGCGGGAAAGAAGTTATCCTGATCTGTTTCATTTGATTGCATGGCGGGATCCTTTCCACGGATACTCTGGTATTCGTACGGTATGGCGCAGTGGATTCTATGTGGGGATGAGAATGTATTTGGCAATAGGGGGGAATTCCCCTTTACAGGAAAACAAAAGCTCGCTAGCATCGCGCCCATGGAACAGGTATTTGCACATATAACTATTGTGGCCGTCATTACTCGTATGAGAATGACGGAGTTTTAGGAATTTAAAGCATCCGCCCTTTTGGGGTGGATCGTTGTGCAATTTTCTTCCCCTCGGGTATCAAAGAGGAGAAGACCGTGACTTACTTCAAAACAGCAGAAAATAATCAATCGGCAAAGCTGCATTTCTTTTGCGGGAAAATGGCAGCTGGGAAAAGCACGCTCGCCGCAGAGCTAGCAGCAGATAAAAATGCCATCTTAATCAGTGAAGATCTGTGGTTGTCGCGCCTGTTTCCCGAAGAAATCTCTACATTTCAACAGTATCTGACGTGTTCAGCACGCCTCAAACGTGTCCTGCTGCCCCATGTTAGCGCCCTTTTGAAATCCGGGGCTACGGTTATCATGGATTTTCCGGGAAATACCCGGGGGCAAAGGGCGTGGTTCAAGGCCTTGGCCCGGGATGCAGCGGTTCCGCACAGCTTGCATTATCTGGAGAAGTCTAATGCTGAATGTCTTGTTCAGTTGAAACGGCGCAACAAAGAACGGCCAGAGGGATCAAAAATCACAAGCCCTGAAGAATTTATGATGGTCACCGGGTATTTTGAAGCGCCTAAAGAGGATGAAGGCTTTACCCTTGCCCATCACTAGGAGGGCTGTCTTACAAGGCGTTCGGGGAACTGGTAATATCTGCGGTGTTTGATGCCGTATTGCTTTTTGGCAAGACAAGGGCAGAGATTGATGGTGTGAGCAGTTCTATCTTCATCTCTTGCATAGCTGCCAGAATTTGTTGGTTTACAGTATAGCGGATTTGGAAATACTGCCGCCCGGGAACCCAGGCGCGCAAGCCGATCACCAGACCACCATAAGTAAAGTCATGGATACCGACCTGAGGTTCAGGTTCGGTCGCAATACCGGAAATATTCCCAAGAATATCGAGAATTTTCTGGATCAGCTTGTCTGTGTCTGTGCCGACAGGAACCGCCAGACTGGTTTCCAGTATCCGGTTTTCATGCGAGTTGACAATTACCTGCCCGACAATTTCCTTATTGGGAATGGCAATGTTTTCGCCGTCCTCGCCGGTGAGGAATGTAATACCCAGTGTGATCTTGTCAACAATACCGCTAACACCGAGCACAGTGATAACATTACCGACAACAAATGGGCGGGACAAAATGATGGCGATACCGGCCCCGAAATTGGACATGGGACCTTGAAGGGCCAGCGTTGCGCCCAAAGACACGGCACCTGCCAAGGCGATTAACGGGGCAATACTGATGCCGAAATTACCAAGGGTGATGATTACCAGCATGACCACCAGTATCAGTTTTACGGTGCTGCCGATAAATTGTGACAGGGTCAGGTCAATATTTTTGGCTATTGCGATCTTAGCAGTCCGGTTGCCGATCCAGTTGGCAACCATAAAACCAACGATAAAAAAGGCGAGCGCGCCAAGTATCTGGAAGCCGTATTTGATGGCATATTCAATCAGAATATCGACCCATTTATTTACGGATTGCAAATTATTTTCCAAATCACCCATTGCTCTCGCCTCGTTTGCTTGAAGACTTACTTGAAGATGTTTTTAACTGCCCCGGCAGCGTCTTCAACTGCTTTTCCGGCGTCACCGCCGGATCCTTTTGGCAGGCTTTTGGTCAGTGCTTCGGCCGCGCCTTTAACACCATCGGTCAGTCCGTCGAGTGTTTTGCCAATACCCAGACCAGTGACAACGCTCATAGCGCTGTTTGAGACAGAATTGATAATTTGGGCGACAACCTCTTCTGGTGTTGCGCCGCCTTTGCTTTTGCCAATGTCTTTCATCCTGATTGTTGGCAAGCTGCCTTCAATTTTTTTGTTCAGGGTAATGGGTGCTTTGACAACAACTTGCCCATTTTCAATGATCAGGGAATCCATGATGATCTTTGGGGCTTCCCCACCGTCATCGTCAGATTTTGCAGAAGAAGATTTATCGTCTCCGGCATTGGCCTTCATGAAATCATCTATGTTTTTTTTCAAAGCATCCAGATTGTTGGTTGTCTGGTTCAGCTCATAGGTGATTTTCGGGGCGCTTACCCGAATTTCTGTAATATGGATGAGCTTTTCATTGGTGTCATCCGTATTCAAAACAAGTGAAATTTCACCCAATTCAAAGGCAGAGGGTTCTTCGAAGCCGGCGGGATTGCCAACCTTAAGGCCGCGCAGAGCACCCTTGCCGGATGTGATATCCAGATCAACTTCGGCCAGAGTGACATCGGCCTTCGTTACATCAGATCCGTATCCTTCTACGCCAGCTATAATAATTTTATCGAGATTGAAATAGAAGATGCCGATTGCAACGGCAATAACAACTACAATTGCGGCCATGATACCGCCGATTATCTTACCCATTTCAGTGCCCCTTAGATTTAGAAGAATTATTAAAATTGGTATACCGCGTCTGGCTTGTCAGGCGCAAATTTTAATTGTTTAAACAATAACTGTTCTTTCAAGACAGTGACAGACTCTCAAATATTATACTAGTATAGGGGGCGAAAATTGGGTCAGAAATAAAGGAAAAAAAATGGGACCATTGACAGGATTTAAAATTATTGAAATGGGCGGTATCGGCCCAGGGCCCATGTGCGCCCTTCTTTTGGCCGATATGGGGGCAGAAGTTGTCCGTATTGATAGAATGCAGGAAGCCGGGCTTGGAATTAATACGGACCCAAAGCTCAATCTTTTGATGCGGAGCCGTAAATCCATAGCAGTCGATAGCAAGTCAGCCGAAGGGCAGGAGTTGATTCTGTCATTGATAGAACAGTCGGATGCCTTGATCGAAGGCTTTCGTCCGGGGGTGATGGAACGGTTGGGCTTGGGCCCTGATAGTGTGTTTGCACGAAATCCGAAAATTGCCTACGGGCGGATGACTGGCTGGGGCCAGGATGGCCCGATGTCAGGCGCGGCTGGACATGATATCAATTATATTGCTTTGTCGGGGGCCTTGCATGCCATTGGCCGTAAAGGCGGGCTACCAACACCGCCGCTTAATCTGGTGGGTGATTTCGGCGGTGGGGCGTTGTATTTGGCAATGGGGTTGCTGGCGGCAATTCTGGAAGCACAGAAATCCGGAAAAGGTCAGGTGGTCGATGCCTCCATGGTGGACGGCGCGGCAAGCCTGATGACAATGTTTTTCGGCTTGAAGGCTGCGGGGCACTGGTCGGATCACCGTGGCAGCAATATTCTGGATTCGGGTGCCCATTTTTACGATGTTTATGAAACGTTTGATGGTAAATATGTATCCATCGGTTCCATTGAAGCAAAATTCTACAAGCAACTTTTATATCTGACAGGACTGGAGGGCGAGGATTTGCCACACCAGATGGACCCATCCGGGTGGCCCGCTCTTCGGGCACGCCTGTCTGCTGTGTTTAAAGGTAAAACGCGTGATGAATGGTGTGATATCATGGATGGGCATGATGTGTGCTTTGCACCGGTTCTGTCACTGTCTGAAGTCGCAGATCATCCTCATAACAAGGCGCGCGGGACGTTCGTTGATATTGACGGTGTTGTTCAACCGGCTCCTGCCCCTAAATTTTCGCGGACCAAATCGGAAATTCAGTCACCGCCTTGTGCGCCCGGGCAGCATACGGATGAAGCGCTGACGGATTGGGGAATTGACGCGCAATTGATCAATGAATTGAAAATAAAATCTGTTATCAGATGATGCCGTTATTTGACAGGAAAAGCCCGGCCTTTTCAAAACTTGACGTTTAGGTAATTATACAAGACCCTGAATACGGGTTGGGTAGAGGAGAAGCATATGTTGTTAAAGCATCCAAATGCAGATAGCGGAGGCGCAGTTGATGAGGCGCCTTTGGTTCTGGGCGGGCATGAGCAGCAAGAAGCATCCCGTAAATCCAGCTTGTCGACCCGGCTGTTTTTCCTGTTTTTAATGCTTGTCTCTGTCTTTTGGCTGGTGAGTGTTGGGGCCTATGTGGACCGGAATATAGGCTGGGCCAATATTCTCCAAATGTTGCCCCATGAAATTGGGGCTTTTTTGGCGGGTGTCTTTGCGCCATTGGCCTTTTTGTGGCTGTTGGGCGCCTTTATCAAGCGCGGAGTGGATAACAGACTTCAGGCAAACGCGTTACATGCGTTGATGCACGAGCTTGGCTATCCAAGTCCAGAGGCCGAGGCCCGTGTTGCAAGCCTGACGACAACGTTGCGCCAACATGCGCGCGAGGTTCAAGCCGAGACTGAAAATGCAGCGACCAAATTGACTGCGGTAAACGATGTTTTGGAAGTTCAACGGGATGCCGCGGGTGAGATGACAACAAAACTGATCAGCCATGCGGATCGTTTGCAAAATGAGCTTGAACGCCGGGTTAAGCAAATTGATGAGTTGTTATCCAGGGCAAATGATCAGAAAGGGCAACTCGATGAGATCGCTCTGACCCAGGAAGAGGGATTGCGGCAGACGCTGGAGGCTACGGAAAAGAGTAGCGAAGCCATGCGAGATGCTCTTCAACAGCAAATTGAGGCACTGGATCATGCTGTTGAGAGTGCGGAGAGTAAATCTACACAAATGACACATCAACTGGAGCAGACCAGCCAGAATATCGAAGCAGTTGCTTTGCGGACGCTGGATCGTGCCAATAGCAGTGGTGATGAACTGGCCAGTCAGATTCGAGGGCTGGATGAAGCGGCCGAAGTTGCCCGTGACAGAATGGACCGGGGAAGTCAGTTCCTGAAAGAGCAGGTTTTGGAAATTGAAGGAACGGCGAAGAAATCATTGAGCGAACTTGAAAAAGCGGGACAGATAGTGGTGTCCAGTAATAGTGATTTGTCGTTAAGTGGGGAAGAGGCCTTGCAAAGATTGTCTGCGCTACGCAGTGAGCTGAAATCTGGTACTAGCGAGGTGGAAAATGCTATTGAAGTGTTGTTGGGACGGCAATCCAGCTTTAAGCTCGAAGCTCAGGAAATTGGCAAAGAGGTGCAGCATTCGACTGATTTGCTTGCTAGTGATACGGAACGATTGACTAATATTGCAACGGATATGACATCGGATATGACGGTTGCTAGTGAAAACTTGCGCAGTGAAGTGGGGCAGCTACAAGCCTCGTTCAAGGATGCCGAAGAGAATCTGTCTGATGTTGAAGCTGTTTTACAAAAAGGCCGTGACCTGCTGCAAGAGTCTGGCGACAAATCTTTGTCCAGTGCCAATGATCTCAAAAAACGGATGCAGGAATATGCGGAAGAGCTTCATAGTAATAGTGATGTGGCCGCAACCAAAACGTCAGAAATTCAAGAACAGCTTCGCAAGCAGATAAACTCTTTACAATTGGCGTCTCAGCAGATCAGCGATATGTCGCTTGAAATTTCAACGCGGCTTGATGAAAATGTGGATAACCTGACAAAAGCGGGTCTTGAGACAAATAATCAAATGACTCAGCTTGGCAGTGGCTTCCAACGCCAAGCTGATGCGTTGAGTTCTGCAACATCCCGGATTTCAAGCGAGATCAAGGAAGCTGGAGAAGGGCTGAAACGTGAAACGCAAGATATCGAACAACATAGCGTTCGCACCTCGAAAAATATTCGGGCCGTTACGGATGAACTTGAGAAGAAGCAGAAAGAACTGGCGGCAAGTGCCGATCTGTCAAAATCCAAACTGACCATCGCAGTTGAGGAAGCTGTCCGCCATCATCAGGATTTGATGGCAAGTGCCGAACGGGCAACATTACAAGCGAAACAATCAGGCGAGTCTGCCTATTCGCAAAGTGCAGAACTTGCAAGAACGGCCGAGCGCGCATCAGCCGAACTTCGGGCTATGGGTGATCAGGCCCGAACGCATATTGACGAATTATCGGCAGCGGCGGAGAAGGCCAACCGTGAAGGCACGTCATTGTCCGAAAATACCAAGCAGAATATTGAGGAAATACGTGCCGCGAGCCATTCGGCAAAAGAGCAGTTTGATGAACTTTCAACATTATCCGAAACGGCAAAAAGCAATGCCGAGGCGATGGATGCGATGCTGAAAGAAGAAACGAGAGCGCTAACCGAAGTAGCTCGCAAGTTGGCAGACCGGTCGGAATATATTGAAAATTCATTAGCCGCGAGGACACAATTACTGCAAAAGACAGCCAGTCTTGCCAATATGTCAGGAGATGCTTTCAGGCGCAAAACACTGGAACTGGCGAAAGCCAGCGAGTTGATGTTGAGCGGCTTGCAAACGGCAGATGATGCCCTGAACCGTCACCGCAAGGAAATTGAAAGTACCCGGAGTAAATTCCAGGTTGATCTGGAGAAGGTGACAGGCCAAATGGCGCAAGCGGGTCAACATGCCCAGGTGATGGGAGAAGAAGCGGCCCAATCGTTCAAACATCGAGCCAAAGAGCTGATACAATATTCTGATCGGGCTTATGAAGGATCAAAAGAACTGGTCGTTCAGTTCGAACAGCAGAAAAAGCGTCTGGAAGTGACCGCGCAGCAAGTGGAAAATTCTTTGTCACAAACTTCAGAGATATTAAAAACTGAAAGTCATAACTTGCGTGAGGCTTCTGGCACTGCCGCTGAAGAAGCATTGATTTCAAGCTTGAAATTCCAGAAACAGGCAGACCGTTTAAAAGAAGCCTCTCAAAGGGTGCAAAAACAATCAGAGGAAATTGCCGCTAAATATCAGGCGCAAACAGGTGAAGCATTTCGGAAGGCATCTGCCCTTATTATTGATGGTCTGCATTCCATGTCGATTGATTTGGCGCGCTCAATGGATAACACATTGCCCGAAGAATTGTGGAACAGGTACAGGCGTGGCGAGAAAAGCATTTTCACCCGACGCTTGTTGAAAACTAAAGATCAGGATCGGATAAGGAAGCTATATCGCGACAGTGGTGATTTTCGGCGCTATGTGGATCAATACCGCACAGCGTTTAACCAGCTTCTGGATGAGACCGAGCAATCCGAATATTCACAATTATTGTTTGAAACATATGCGGGCTCGGATGTGGGTAAGGTTTACCTGATGCTGACAGAAGCACTCGGCGGGGATCAGTAGAATGGGTATGCAGATGGATGGGGAGAAATATGTCTGAAGAGCCAACAAATCAAATAGTCGTTGAAGCCAAGGCTAAAGGGGCACCCAGGATGGCGCAACTGGTTTATATTTTATATCTTGCCAGTATTGTTTTCGGTGTGACCGGTATTATTGGTGTCATAATGGCTTATGTGAACAAGGGCGACAGTCCTGACTGGGTGAAAAGTCATTATCAATTTCAGATACGAACTTTCTGGATCAGTATTTTATTTGCGATAATTGGAATGATCACCATGCCGATAATGATCGGGATGCTGGTCTTTCTGGGGCTTTTGGTCTGGTATATCATGCGCTGCGTCAAGGGTATGAAGTATCTTGCTCAGGAAGAACCGGTTCCGGATCCAAAAACCTGGATTTGGTAAAAAATAAAGCCCGCCAAATTTGAGCGGGCTTTATTGTCTCTGTCTTGTGCCTGAAAACTACTTGGCAGTTCCTTCAACACTTCTGGCGGCGCGTTTGCGCTCATGTGGGTCCAGATAACGCTTGCGAAGCCGGATATAGTTCGGTGTGACTTCTACCAGTTCATCGTCATCAATATAGGCTATAGCCTGTTCCAGACTCATTTTGCGAGGTGTTGTCAGGCGGACGGCTTCATCTGTACCCGATGCCCGAATGTTAGTGAGCTGCTTGGCTTTCATTGGATTTACATCCAGATCATTCGGGCGGTTATGTTCGCCGATGATCATACCTTCGTAGACATCTACACCGCTGCCGATAAAGAAGAAGCCGCGAGCTTCGAGGTTCCAGATTGCAAACGCAACAGATTTACCCGTTGCATTGGAGATAAGAACACCATTGCGGCGGCCCGGGATGTCACCTTTATGAGGAACATATGAATGGAAAAGGCGGTTCATGATGCCGGTACCGCGTGTATCGGTCAGAAACTCGCCGTGATAGCCGATCAGGCCACGGGTCGGGCAATGGAAAGTGATCCGTGTTTTTCCGCCACCAGAGGGACGCATATCCGTCATGGTTCCTTTGCGAATGGCAATTTTCTCGACGACAACACCTGAATATTCGTCATCCACATCGATAACGACTTCTTCGATAGGTTCAAGGACGTCCCCGGTTTTTTCATCGTGACGGAACAGAACCCGGGGGCGGCTGATGGATAGCTCGAAGCCTTCGCGGCGCATGGTTTCAATTAGAACACCCAGTTGAAGCTCGCCGCGGCCTGACACAATATAGCTGTCAGAATCGTTGCTATCTTCGACACGAATAGAGACATTACCCTCAATTTCCTTCATGAGGCGGTCCCGAATGACGCGGCTTTGCACTTTATCGCCATCGCGTCCAGCTAGTGGGGACGAGTTGATGGCAAAGGTCATTGAAATGGTCGGCGGGTCAATTGGTTGTGCATCCAATGGAGATGTTTCTTCTGGTGTCATTAATGTGTCAGCAACAGTTGATTTGGTTAAGCCGGAGATGGATACAATGTCACCCGCCCGAGCTTCAGTAATGGATTCGCGTTCCAGGCCGCGAAAAGCCATTATTTTAGTGGCGCGAGCATCTTCGACTTTCGTTCCGTCGCGGCGCAAGCCTTTGATCGGGTCATTTACCTTCAATATACCGGCTTCAACCCGGCCTGTTAGCAGGCGCCCGAGATAGGCGTTGCTTTCAATGGTGGTAACCAGCATTTTGAAAGGGGCTTCAAGCTCAACCTTCGGGGCTGGTACGTGTGAGACGATCAGGTCAAAAAGCGGATTAAGGTTTTTTCTGTCTTCGTCCAGTTCCTTGACGGCCCAGCCCTGTTTCGCGGATGCGTACAGAATAGGAAAATCAAGCTGTTCATCATTGGCATCAAGGGCCACCAGAAGATCAAAGCATTCATCGAGGACTTCTTCTGGGCGTCCATCAGGGCGGTCTGCCTTGTTTATGACGATAATAGGTTTCAGACCAAGACTGAGAGCTTTTTGGGTCACAAACTTGGTTTGCGGCATGGGGCCTTCTGCGGCATCGACAAGAACAACAACGCCGTCGACCATGCTGAGGATACGTTCCACTTCACCCCCAAAATCGGCATGGCCCGGTGTATCAACGATATTGAGGCGATAATTGTTCCATTCAACGGATGTGCATTTTGCAAGGATTGTAATCCCACGCTCACGTTCCAGGTCATTGGAATCCATGGCACGTTCGGCCACCTTTTGGTTGTCTCTGAATGTCCCACTTTGTTTGAGCAGTTCATCCACAAGGGTAGTCTTCCCATGATCAACATGGGCGATGATGGCAACGTTCCGAATTTCCATGATTTTTATACAATCGCTAAGTAAAGGGCGCGCGCAGTATAGCGATGACGCGGCATATAGCAAGCCTCTCACAAAACTTTCATGAAAGCTCTCTAATGAGAGCCGTGTAGTGCTGTTCAAAAAATCGGGGAATGATTTGTTGGCAGGCTGGATAAAAAATGAAATAGTGGATAAATATGTGATGGGGGTCACATATTTCAAACGTCATCGCTGGCGTTTGATTTGCTTTTCAATCCGGGAGATTGGTTATGATTGTAATTCCGTCAGCACCTATGCGGAATAGTAGTACTGCGTCTGTGTATGTGAAACAGGTGTTTAGCGAAGCTGAATGTGATAAAATTCTGGCGTCGCTGAGTGATAAAAAATGGGAAGAAGCCATGGTTGGTGGCGTTGTTGAAAAAGGTGTTTTTACCGTTGAAAAAGACTACCGAAGCAATTTTCAGCAAACAGTCCCTGTTGATGAAACAGGTTTTCCTCTAGACAGAATTGCACAAGAAATTTCGCGAGCGAATTCTGTGCTGTGGCGTTTTGATTTGGGAGGGTTTGCTGAAGATGATATGCCATGGGTCATGAATTATTGTCGCACGGGTGATCATAATGACTGGCATGTTGACTTGGGACAGGCCGCAACAGCATCGCGCAAATTGGGGTTTTCGTTGCAATTAACAGAAGGCAGCGACTATGACGGAGGTAATCTGGGGTTTCACCGGATCGAAAGAGAGCGTAAGGATCTGACAAAAAAGGGAACCTTGATTGTTTTTCCTGCGTTTTGGCTGCACCGTGTGGCACCGATGACAAAAGGTGTCCGAAAAGTAGTTGTTGGATGGGTTCACGGCCCAAGTTTTCGCTAGGAGTATTGAAGAATGAATAAAATATCGATGCTTCCGTTAAGAAATGAAAATGTGTCTTTGTCCATGCATTGGCCTGTTTTCTCACCGAAAGAATGTAAACAGATCATTGGGCAGGCAAACCCAAACGGATGGTCTGTCAAGATACCATTGGGTACGGGGAATATTCCCGTTTTTTGTGATGTCAAAGAAGCCAGATATATTGAGAGACAGCGCCTGCCTCTGGGGAAAAACGGATATCCGCTGGATCAAATTAATTTTGGTGTCAGTCAGGTAAACTCAGATGGATGGCGGTTTGAACTTACCGGTATTCCCGCCGACGATATGCCATGGTTGGTGCGTCAGAAAAAAGGCGGCACTGATGTGGATGACTGGCATGTGGATATTGCAGAAGCTTTTACTTCATCCAGAAAGCTCTGTTTCATTGTTCAGTTATCAGATCCAAATAGCTATGAAGGAGGGGATGTCATTCTTCATAATACGCCACCTCAAACGGAAGGCTACCGTGTGCAAGGGTCGGTTATTGTTTTCCCATCCTATTGGTTGCACAAGATATCACCGGTAACGAAAGGGACCCGGCACTCCATCGTTGGCTGGATGCACGGGCACAGTTTTCGGTAAGTAGCTTTGGTTTATCCCCAAAGCTCAGATGTCGCGGGATGCATGACGCTTGCGTCAAACTGAATACCGTTTGGCCGGTCTTTTTCAAGTAAGAGGGGGCCGTCCAGATCAACAAAACGGGCAAATCCGCCCAGCAGCATTGCCGGGGCCATACCAAGACTGGTACCAAGCATACATCCAACCATGATGCCCAGCCCGAAATCGCGTGCCGCTTCAGCCATTAGCAAGGCTTCGGTCAGGCCTCCTGTTTTGTCGAGTTTGATATTGATGTAGTCGTAATTAGCTGCGACCTGATCAAGGGTGGACGTGTCGTGGCAGCTTTCATCGGCACAGATAGCGACCGGGTGGGCCATTTCACCCAATCCGTTATCTTGTCCAGCGGGAAGGGGTTGTTCGATGAGCTCTACCCCAAGATCAGCCATAACGGGGAAATAACTTTCCATCATATAGGCATTCCATCCCTCGTTAGCATCGACAATTAGTCGGGTTTTGGGGGCGGCTTTACGAACGGCGGTTACCCGTTCTATATCGCCGTCTCCTGCGAGTTTGAGCTTGATGAGCGGGCGGTAGGCATTGTTTTCTGCTGCGATTCCCATTTTGGCGGGGGTATCAAGCGAGAGGGTGTAGGCTGTAATGAGGGGGCCGGGTTCCGGAATGCCCGCAAGGTCACTAACGGTGCGCCCTGTTAATTTGGCTTCCAGGTCCCATAATGCACAATCAATGGCGTTTCGGGCGGCCCCGGAAGGTAGAAGCGTTAGCAGATCAAATCGGCCGGCACCGTGTGTGACGGCATCTTTGATTTTAGAAATTTCGTCAAGGACAGTTGACGGGCTTTCACCATAGCGCGGATAGGGGACACATTCGCCGCGCCCGGTAATTCCTTCTTCGGTAATCTCGACAACGACGACATCTGCATTTGTCTTGGCCCCGCGACTGATACGGAAGCTTCCACGAATAGGCCAGCGTTCTTCAAACGCCATTATGGATCTTTTAGCCATCAGAGCAGATCGACAATAGCAGCAACGCCGGTTCGGTAGGCGTCAACGCAGGGCATGGAAAATTCTTGCTCGAGTTCTTTAAGAAGTTTGTCACCCTCTTCAACAGACAAGCCCGATGTGTTGACACTAATGCCAACAAATCGGGCATTTTTGTTGGTCAGTCGGGCTGCTGTCAGATTAAGGTCCATGCATTCTTTCAAGCCGGGTAAAGGCTGGTGAGGGATGCCACGCATGTGGGTTCGGGTCGGCTCGTGACATAAAATGAGAGCGTCAGCTTGAGCGCCATGAAGGAGGCCGAGGCTTACGCCTGCGAACGAAGGATGAAAAAGAGAGCCTTGTCCTTCGATGATATCCCAATGATTTTCGTCATTTTCAGGAGATAGAACCTCAACCGCGCCAGAGATAAAATCAGCGACAACAGCATCAATTGAAATGCCTTCGCCGGCGATGAAGATACCGGTTTGTCCTGTTGCCCGAAAATCGGCATTCATGCCCCGTTTGCGCATTTCTTTTTCAACGGCTAGCGTGGTGTACATTTTCCCTACAGAGCAGTCGGTACCAACCGCCAGTAGGCGTTTGCCTGCTCGTGGAATGCCTTTGCCGGTCGGGACGCCTTCGCTGGGATGTCGGACATCAAACAGGTGCCGCCCCATTCGATCCGCAGCTTCCTTTATTTGAGGAATTGAAGACAGGCGGATATGCAGGCCGCTGGCAATATCCATACCGGCTTCCATTGCATTTATGATGCTTGAAATCCAGTGTTCCGGTAGAAAACCCCCGGAATTTACAATGCCGATAACCATTGTTTTGGCGCCGTTTTGGGCGGCTTCAGAAATTGAAATATCTTTTATGCCAAGGTCGGCTTGACAACCATCAAGGCGCATCTGTCCCAAACACCAATCAGGGCGCCAGTCTACAATTCCTTGTGCTGTTTTGGCACCAAGCTGGTCGGCGACATCGCCCAGAAACATTAAATATGGATGTTGCATATGATATACAAAGTTGCCTGCTAGGCAATCTTTCCTTCTTCTTTGAGTTGTTGTTTGCGGAGTGTTTGGAGCTCTGCGTTCATGGCAGCCAGACAGTCTTCACTAGCCCATTCACGATGTTGGTCTTTGCCGTAAGCGATAGCATTACGGTAATACATATAGGCGTTCAGGCGGCAACGGGCATAATTATTCTGAGTGCGAACTACTTTACCCGGTGTTCCCATGACAATGGAGTTATCGGGAATGACAGTTCCCTCTTTCAAGAAACTGTGTCCGGCAATAATGCAGTTATTGCCGATGACGCAGCCATCCATGATGGTTGTATTTATGCCAATAAGGCAGTTATCACCGATGGTACATCCGTGCAGGGTGCAATGATGGGTAATAGAACAGTGAGATCCAATATGGGTGCCGGTAACATCACCAATATGGATCATGACAAAATCCTGAATATTGGTAAACGCGCCAATAGTGACGTCATGGGTTTCCGCACGAATAACGGAATAGGGCCACATGGACACGCCAGCATCCACGCGTACTTTACCGTAAATTAATGCAGAGGGGTGAATAAAGGCTGCATCGTCGATGGTAACTTCTGATCCAAAGCCGGACATCTGCATCCTTTCAACTGGCAATTAAGGTTAAGCGTCCAGTTTATCAGGAAGCGAGATCAGGTCAAACAGATGTTATTGCTAGTCTACGTGAAACATCCAGAAGCACTTGTAGTTGCTGATATTTTTGCTGAGAGGAATTAGTTTGCAATAGCCCATGGTGATGAGGTGAGCCAGCCTTCCAGTGTTTCCTTCTCAATGGGGCGGCTCATATAGTAGCCTTGCGCGACATGGCAGCCAAGTCCAGCCAGCATATACCAAGTTTCCCGGTCTTCAACGCCTTCTGCGACTACAGAAAGATCAAGGTTCCGGGCAAGCTCTAGCAAGGTTCTGACAATGACAGCGTCATCGGATACGGTATTCATATTCAGCACAAAGCTTTTGTCAATTTTGATTTCATCAACCGGGAGCTTGCGAATATAAGCCAGGGACGTATAGCCGGTTCCAAAATCATCAATGGAAACCTTAACGCCCAAGTCATGGAGGCGGTTGACCACGTCTGTTGCCCGAACCACATCTGAGATAATGGCACTTTCCGTAATTTCCAGTTTTAGCAAGTTTGCTGGGAAACCTGATTGTTCAAGCAGGCGGTTAACAATGTCGGGGAAAATCGGATTATGTAAAATCAGGGCAGAGATATTCACTGATACTGTCAGGTTTTTACCCGATTTCATCCACTCGGCACCTTGTTTGATGGAAGCGTCCAGCACCCAGCGGGTCAAGGGTTCGATACTCCCTGATCCTTCGGCAAGAGGAATGAAATTATCCGGGAATAGTAGCCCTTTTTGAGGATGCTGCCAGCGAACCAGTGCTTCAACACCGATGACAGTACTGTCATGCATTCGGATCATGGGTTGATAATGTAACCGTAACTGGTTTGCATCAATGGCTTCTGGTAGTTCTTGAGACAGCTTGAGCCGTTGCCGTCTTTCGATATCTTCCTGTTTCGTATAAACCATGAAGCGATTTTTATCTCGCTTAGCTGTATATAATGCAGATACAGCTTTGTGCAGGAAACTGTCGGGGCCATCACCTTTTTCAAGTTTGGCGATGCCCATTGTTGCGCTTAATGTGGTTGCTTGGCCATCGAGATAATAGGGTTGGCGAAGTTCGTGTGACAGGCGGGCCGCAATAGTGGTGTCCGAAACCTTTGATAATCCGCGCCCCTGTAACAGCAAAGAAAATTCATCGTCACCCATACGACCAATTATTGATTGTTCAGGCGCAAATTGAATAAGGCGCTCTGCTATGGCGGAGAGTATCTGGTCGCCGAATTTGTGGCCTTTGCTTTCGTTCAGGCCTTTGAAGTTATCAATATCCAGCACGATGAGGGATACGTCTCCGCCGGATTTCCGAGTTTGTTTAGTAACATCTTTCAATGCAGATTTAAAATTGGGACGACTGACTAATGATGTCAGGTGGTCAAAAGCGTGAGAGGCGTGCAGGCTGTTGGCAGGGACCGGTAATTGTTGCTGTAGCTGGCGTAAGCGGGTTGCATGGAGAACTGCGATTTCCAGACGAGGCCAGTTTAAATAATCAAGTGGAATACAATCTGAGGCGCCTTGATTTATCAGTTCTGCCGGGCCATCAATCACGATGGTTGAGATATGGGGCGCCGAGCGGGCATACAGGTTCAGAAATTCAATAACGATATCAGCACCAACAGCATAATCGAGAAATGCAAATAGGGGCTTGTTCGTTGCAATGTCCAATTTGAGGGCATTATCAAGTGACGTTGCTACCATGGCGACCGGTATAGCCAGTTGGGTGAGTTTCTTTTCTAGGCGATTATCACCTGCAAAGACAAGCGGGTGCAGCTTCTGGGCATCTGTTAAGGTGTCACCGTTTTTACGGGTCGATTGCTTGTCAGTTCCAACCAATTGAGGTGGAATTAACAGAGATGATGTGCCTGCTGAAACCAAAATACTTGCTCTACTGATAAATCTAAACTGGGGAACGAGGCGTTCATTCCATTATGGCGATAATTCTAGAGGCGGGGGGTAAAGAAGGTATTAATATTTCCGGCAAGGTTGAAGAAAAAGAGCTGTATATTCTGAATAAGGGATATCCTCAAAGCGGTAAGGGATAGGTTGAAATGCGGCAAAATGATACAGATGGTTCTATTTTAAATTAATGATTCGTTTGTTGCTAAAATTGAAATCAGCCGATACAATTTCTGAAACGGGACCTCATATTCTGAAATGAACGGTTGATTTAGTGGAAAAACAGGAAAAAATACCGGATATCGTCAGGCTTGTTGAACAACGCTTTGACATGTTGAGCCCGCAGCTTCAATTGGCTGCTCGCTATATTCTGAGCTTTCCTGATGATGTGGCGGTTTATTCCATGCGAGAAATTGCAGCACGAGCATCGGTTAAACCCTCAACGATGGTCCGGCTGGCCACGCGCATGGGGTATGCTAATTATAATGAGTTTCGCGATACTTTTCGCAAACGATTAGCTGTCCCTGCTAGCGGATATGCAGCTCGCGCCCGTGAACTTCAGTTGCGCCAGTCCCGGGCAGGTGATGGTGGTCTGATTTCGGATATGCTATTGGCTGAGCAGGATAATTTGCAAAGAACCCTTGACGCTTTAACGGATAAAGAACTCGAAGAAGTTGCACATTCGTTTATTCGCGCGCAGACCATTTATATCGTTGGTTTGAGGAAATGTGCATCGGTTGCGTCTTTTTTCCATTATGCGACGAGAGTGTTTTTCCCTAATGCACGACTGGTTACAGGTGCTGCCGGTTTGTTTACAGAAGAAATCTCGCAGATCGGTCTCAACGATGTCATGCTAACCATCGCGTTTGACCCCTATACCCGAGAGACAGTGGAAGCTGCAAATGCGGCGAAAAGGGCGAATGCCGAACTGATAGCGGTTACAGACAGTGCCGTGTCGCCATTGGCAAAAAGGGCTGATCATGTGTTCATTGCCGCAAATAGAAGCCCTTCCTTCTATCGATCATTATCGGGGGCATTGATGATTGTTCAGATCCTTGTTGCGGCAATCGTGACAGAGCTTGGGGAGGCCGCGGTCTCCTCGTTGGAGCAATCGGATAAACGATTGCGTAATCTTCAGACATATTGGAAAGGCTGACACGTATATGACGCATGTATTTCACCGCGCGTTGAACGCGGCTTACCCAACCGCTGTAAAAGGCGAGGGTGCCTATATATTTGATGGATCGGGGAAAAAATACCTGGACGCGTGCGGCGGTGCAGCGGTGTCATGCCTTGGACATAGCAATGAAGATGTGTCTGCTGCCATTAGAGCACAACTTGATAAAATTGCTTTTGCTCATTCCGGTTTTTTTACAAATTCCGCTATGGAAGAGCTTGCAGATTTCCTGATAGCCCGCGCGCCCGGTGATCTGGACAAGGTCTATTTTGTTTCGGGTGGCTCGGAGGCGGTGGAGGCCGCTTTGAAGCTGTCGCGTCAATATTTTCTTGAACGAGGAGAGGCAGCGCGTACGAAATTTATTTCACGCCGGCAAAGCTATCACGGCAATACGCTTGGGGCATTGTCGGCTGGTGGAAACGAGTGGCGCCGTGAGCCTTATGCGCCGTTATTGATGCCGGTGGCCTTGCTGTCGCCTTGTTATGCGTATCGGGGGATGAGCGAAGGTGAAAGCGAGTTTGATTTTGGCCAGCGGGTTGCAAATGAGCTTGAAGCGGCAATTCTGGTGGCTGGGCCTGAAACTGTGTGTGGCTTTATTTGTGAGCCGGTAGTCGGGGCAACCCTTGGCGCAGTGCCGGCAGTAGCGGGTTATTTTACCCGGATAAGAGAGATTTGTGACACTTACGGAGTATTGCTCATCCTTGATGAAGTTATGTGCGGCATGGGCCGAACCGGATCACTCTTTGCGATCGATGCTGAAACCGGAGCGGATAAAGTAGCGCCGGATATACTGGTAACGGCCAAGGGGCTTGGCGCGGGATATCAGCCAATAGGCGCTATGTTAGCATCAAAGAAGATATTCGATGCAATCAAGGACGGGACCGGATTTTTTCAACACGGGCATACCTATATGGGGCATCCGTTGGCCTGCACTGCCTCGTTGGCAGTCCAAAAATATATCGAGGAGAATAACCTTCTGGATAATGTCAAGCAGCGCGGGGCTGAATTGATGACGGCGCTGCAATCTGCGTTTGGGCAGCATCCTCATATTGGTGATATCAGGGGCCGGGGCTTGTTTCTGGGGCTGGAACTGGTGCAGGACAGATCTGCAAAAACACCATTTGATCCTTCTTTGAAGGTGCATGCCAAGGTGAAAGCTGCTGCAATGGATGCCGGTCTGATGTGTTACCCCATGGGAGGGACCGTTGATGGCCGATATGGAGATCATATCCTGCTTGCACCACCTTTCATTATTGAACCTGCGCAAATCGATGAAATTGTCAGCAAGCTTAAAATTGCAGTGGATACTTCATTGCAGGGGGTGGGGTAATGACGGCAGAGCCGTTAATTATCATCGTTGCACCGAACGGGGCTCGCAAAACGCAAGCAGATCATCCAAGCTTACCTATTTTACCGGAAGAAATAGCGCAGGAAGCCCGTCGGTGTATGGATGCGGGCGCGTCGATGATCCATTTGCATGTGCGGGATCAGGGACAGGGGCATTCGCTTGATGTCGGGCGGTATCGGGCGGCAATCGAAGCCATTGAGGATGAATGCAACGGTGGTATTCTGATACAGGCAACAACAGAAGCCGTTGGAATGTATACGGCGGCCCAGCAAATGCAGATGGTTCGGGAATTGCGGCCACCGTCTGTGTCGTTGGCAATTAGTGAATTAGTCCCCGAAGATGGAGAACCGGCAGCCCGGGATTTCTTTCACGACCTTCAGGACCTGAATATCCTGCCGCACTATATTTTGTATTCAGTCGAGGATGTGTTGCGCTTCGAGCAATTGCGGGACCGGGGTGTCATTCCACACTCACCGGCATTTTTGCTATTTGTGCTGGGGCGATATACGGCAGGCCAGCAATCGCATCCTCGGGATTTAATTCCTTTTCTAAACGTTATGAACAGGGCTGACATTTGGTCTGTTTGCGCATTTGGACCTTTGGAGCATATGACGGCAAGTGCCGCTATTGCCATGGGGGGGCATGTAAGGGTGGGGTTTGAAAACAATATGTTGTTGAAGGATGGCAAGCAAGCTTTGAGTAATGCAGAGCTCGTTTGTCAGGTTTCTCAAGTATCCGACGCAATTGGCCGGCCAGTCGCCGGAGTTTCGGAACTTAAAAAATCAGTAATTATATGTAGTTAGGTGATCGGACTCAACGTATTCTAATTGTAGAGCATTGAACTTTTTTTTTAATCGCACATAAAAATTTTGAAATATTGATCTCGCTAGCCGTATGGAAACGGTGGGCGAATTTATATTTTGGGAGCCTTGGCCGGAACCCAGGCCAACAATGATTGCAGGATTACATCTCTTGCTGCTTGTGGCGGTCTTGATCTGATGCTTGATGGTCGAGCGATTGTGTCGCCTGAGTTATCTATTTCTGGTCGTCAGAGAGCAGGAACGTATTTAAAAAAACGGCCCGATGATCCGGGCCGTTTTTTGAATGGTTTATTTTAGGGTTGCGAGATAGGCAATCAGGTCTTTACGTTGCTTCTCTTTTTTCAAACCGCCAAAACCCATTTTGGTTCTCTTGACAAATTTCTTTGGTTTTTTCAAGAATTTGTCCAATGTTTCCGCATCCCATGTGAGGCCAGAGGCTTTCATGGCTTTGGAATATTTATAGCCCTCGCGTGTGGCAGCTGTGCGCCCGACAATGCCAAACAGGTTTGGACCGGTTTTGTTTTTTCCACCTTTTGTAGCTGTGTGGCACGCTTTACATCTTTTGAATATCTTTTCGCCTTTTGCTGCATCTCCATCCGCTGACGCCAGTGCGACAGTTGAAGAAAGGCTTAGTGCGGCGGCAACACCAAAGGCAAGCAGTTTTGCTGATTTCATCGAAGTCTCCATACGATTAAGTCTGATTTGTTCAAGCATATTCATCTTTATACGTCCACGGTAAAAAGTTAAATAACAAAATGGGTATTTTTATGGCATTTCTTATTTGAAGGCATAAATTGATGAAACTGGTATAAAAATAATTATGCTACCTGATCCATAGGCCAGTAGTAAGCGTTGGCGGTTAACAGTATCTTAAGATAAATCCGTTTAAATATCAGAAGGAACATTTTTAGTTAATTGGAGTCAGTGTGTCTGAAAACGGTTCTTTAAGTCCAGCTGATGTTGAACGCCTGCTTACTGATCGCTCGGCAGAGGCGCGTGCGCAAACGGTTGAGAAAATTGCAGGTAACTTGGCTGACCGACAGTTCAGTACCAAAGAGCGTGAAGAAGCAGAGCAAATCTTCAGGTTGCTGGCTTCTGATGCAGAAGTTCTGGTGCGGCAAACTTTGGCGGAAACGCTGAAAGCCATTCCCGAGCTGCCGCATGATATTGCGCTGACGCTTGCCAATGATATTTCAGACGTGGCCACGCCAATCTTATCATTTTCCGAGGTGTTGAGTGATGCTGATCTAGCTGAGATTATCAGCTCGAAACCGGCATCCCATCAAGCCGCAATTGCTGATCGCGCAACGGTATCGGAAGCTATTTCCGATAAACTTGCGGATACGGGGGATGAGGAAGTTGTCGCTCGCTTGATGAGCAATGACAATGCCAGGATTTCTGAAGAAACCTTTGAAAAGGTTCTTGATCAATTCGGGGATAGCGAAAAAGTTAATGCACCGATGGTGCAACGTAGTAGCCTGCCCATAACAGTTACAGAACGTTTGGTTAGTCTGGTTTCCGATAAATTACGAGAGCATCTGGTTAGCCATCATGACATGTCACCGGCGACGGCGACGGATTTGATACTGGAAAGCCGTGAAAAAACCATGATCGGCCTGCTTAAAGATGGAAGCCATGAAGGGGAACTCGTCGGACTGATTGATCAGCTCTATGAAAATGGCCGGCTAACTCCAACTATTATTTTGCGGGCACTTTGCGTTGGCGATATGGATTTCTTCGAAACTGCCCTGTCAAAGGGGGCCGATATTTCAGTCTCGAATGTTCATATGCTGGTTAATGATGCTGGTGGTGAAGGCTTGCGGCAATTATGCAAGAAATTCAACATTCCCGAAGGGCTTGTCGAGATGATGCGTGTTGCGGTCGCTGTTGTGAACGAACTCGAATATGATGGTAATCCGGGGGATCGGGAACGGTTCCGCGATTGTGTTATTCAGCGGATGCTTACCCATTTTGAAGATCGCTTTGATGCGGAAAATGTTGACTATCTGATTTCAAAAATCAGTAGTGGGGCATCTGGGAAAACTGCCGCAGCATAAAATCTCGAAATATGTTGTTCAAAATGCCGGCTATGTGTCGGCATTTTTTATGGGCGGCCCCTTGATGATGGCGAGTGTCAGTAGAACCTGAGCTGCAATATAGGTGATCCAGATGGCAGGACTGGCCATTGAAAATTGAAAAATAAATTTGTTCAGGGCGATGGTTGCATCCGATACCAGAAAGCTGATGGCTCCGATAATAACAATGGGCCCCGGATATGTTGAGGTTATGGCCAGGATTGCCATGGTTGTGATAACCGCAATATAAACGAATACAGGTGCTTTCAAGGCACCTAATGATGGCCAGAGCAGTACCATCATGCCCACGGAAAATAGAAAAATCAGAGCACATCCAAATTGTTTGATACTGGAAGTTTTACCTTGAGCCCGGGCGCGGGCTAAAATGGAAATATATAAAAGATGGGCAATTAAAAAGGCTCCAAGACCTTGCGTGAAGTAATCGGATGATCGGATCGCCAGGAAGGCATCTCCGGCACTCGACGCTAACAATGCTACGAGCAACAGTTTTTTTGTTCTATTTCCTTTGGTAGCCCAAAAACTTAAAATTCCCAGTAAAAATGCAGCGCTTGATTTTTGAAGGATATTGAGAATTGAGCCTTCTGGAAATGGAGCAAACAGATAGCTCGCCGCTAATGCAATTGCGAGGAATAACAGGTTGCGTTGGTTGGGAGACAAGTAGGGCATATGGTTATTTTTTGCGAATGCCTATTGTGGCACCGACTTGTCTTGGTAAGGGCTCATCCGCACGATTTTTCTGTAAGGCAGCCAGTTTAGCATAAACATAATCCGGCATGGGGGATGCTTTTGGTCCCGACATATCGATATGAAGGATCATTTGCTCGGAGGTGGCCGCTAAGAAGCCTTCATCTGTATGGAACATTTCCAGAAACAAGTGGATGCGTTTCTCATCGCAATCAATAATACGGAATTTGATGGTAATCGGATCATCTTCTTTGACCTCGCGAAGGTAACAGACATGTGTCTCCAGTACATAGACGGTGCTTTGTGTCCGGTCTCGATATTCGGTTGTTAGCTCTATGTGATCAAGAAGAATGTCCAGTGACTGATCGAACGCGAGGACGTAATAGGCCACATTCATATGGCCATTATAGTCGATCCATTCGGGTTTGATGGTCAGGTTTTGCAAGATTGTAAAATCGGTATTTTCCATATTGTCGAGAGTAGACAATTTTTTTTATCTGTAAATACTTTAGATAACCTTCGCTGCCTGTTATAAGAAAATGCGGCAATGAAGCTGGCCTGTTTTGTCGCCATACTAAAATAAAGTGAGGTAGTTCCCAATGTCTTTATCTTCGGCTGTTATCGAGAGTGCGCGCAAAGAACTCGCAGAACTATTAGGGGATAGATGCTCTGTCGCCCGGGCGGTTCGTGATCAGCATGGTAAAGACGAAAGTTGGCATGCAGCCTCCCCGCCAGATATTGTCTGCTTTGCGACAAGCACTGAAGAAGTATCGGGTATTGTAAAAATCTGTGCGAAATACAAGGTCCCGGTTATTCCCTTCGGTGCTGGAACCTCACTTGAAGGGCATATTAATGCGGTGCATGGCGGCGTTTCAGTCGATCTGAACCAGATGAATGATATTCTGACCGTAAATGCCGAAGACCTTGATTGTGTTGTCCAGCCGGGGGTGCGGCGCAAACAGTTAAATGAATATTTGCGCGATACCGGCCTGTTTTTCCCCATCGACCCGGGGGCAGACGCATCCATCGGCGGAATGGCGTCTACGCGCGCCTCTGGAACCAACGCGGTTCGTTATGGGACCATGCGGGATAATATCCTGAACTTGACGGTGGTTTTACCGGATGGGAAGATTATCAAGACGGGGGGACGCGCGAAAAAAAGCGCGGCGGGATATGATCTGACGCGGCTTTATATTGGCTCGGAAGGAACACTTGGCATTATTACGGAGGCCACCCTTCGGCTGTATGGCATCCCCGAAGCTGTCGCTGCCGCCACGGTGTCTTTTCCAGACATAGAAAGTGCCGTTCAATCTGTTATTTTGACCATTCAGACAGGTATTCCAATTGCACGTATTGAGCTGCTTGATGATGTACAAATTGATGCAATCAATAAATATTCAGGCCTTGATTTACCGGTTCAACCATCACTGTTTCTCGAATTTCATGGCAGTGAGCACAGTGTGAAAGAGCAGTCCGAAATGGTTGGAGATATCTGTAAGGAATTCGGAGCCGAAGATTTCAAATGGACGGTACAGGCTGAAGAGAGAACACGGCTATGGGCAGCGCGTCATGATGCTGCCTATGCTGCACGGGCGCTGCGTCCGGGCGCGGAGATGTGGGCAACCGATGTGTGCGTCCCTATCTCCAGGCTGGCTGATTGCATCATGCAAACCAAGGAAGAACTTGAAAAAACAAATTTGATTGCACCTTTGGTCGGACATGTGGGCGATGGTAACTTTCATCTGGCTTTTGTGCTGGATCTCGATAACCCCGATGAACTGGCCGCGGCTCAGGTGCTGAATAATAATCTAATTAAACGGGCCTTGGCGATGGACGGGACCTGTACTGGCGAACATGGTGTTGGTTTGGGAAAGAAAAAATATTTGGCCGAAGAGCTTGGAGAAGATGCGCTTGGCGTTATGAAAACCCTGAAAACTGCCCTTGATCCGGATAATATTATGAATCCGGGAAAGATTATCTAGCCGGGTTCCAAGGTGCTGTGGATTAGCGGATGCAGTCGTGGATGAGAAGCCCGGTGGGTAGTCGTGTGCTCGCGTCTCCGCAGGCATATCGCAGCTGAGCTTGCGTTAACTCTGTGGCTTCTTCCAGATTCGCTCCGGACAGATTGGCTTCCCGAAGAATAGTGTCACTTAAATCTGCGCCGGTGAAATCAGTATTTGACAGATTTGCTCGATAGAAATTGGCAAGAGCAAGATTGGTCTTGATAAATTTTGCACCTTCCAGATTTGCCCGTTTGAATTTTGTATTTTTCATCCTGGCATTGCTGAAATCGGCTCCGACAGCGATAGAGCGCTTCAGATTCACGTCGCTCATACGGGTATTTTTGAAAATGGCTTGTGAGAAATTACCCCGTTTCATATTGGCATTTCTGATGTCGGCTTCAAGAAAATTACTATTAATGGCTTGTATATTTTCCAGATCAGTATCGCGTAAATCAGCCTTGATGAGTTTGGCCCCCGACAGGATGGCTTTTTCCAAATCTGTCCCTCGTAATATAGCATTGGTTAGATCAGCATTTTCCAGATTGGCTTTTTCCAGATCGGCGCGCCGTAAATCAGCACCGGTTAGCTGTGCGCCTTTCAGGTTTATGCTTTTTAGCTGACTGTCCCTGAGGGTGGAGTTGGACAAATTGGAACCGGGCATGACATCGGATTGCATTTTGAGGTTACGCAGGTCACATCCAATGCAATCCCCCTTGTTTTTCAATCGCGAGGCGTCCTTGGAATCATAGGCATATGCGGTGCTTGCAAGGCCGATGATCAGTAATGCAAAAAGCCCTTCTAGTTTCATTCGAATATTCCTGCGCTAAAGTGTCTTTATAAAGAAATCATACTCTATTAGGTACATAGGGATTCTATCTTGAGTGTCCATATTTGACTTCTTTTTCTCATACTGCCACTATCTGCAAAAAACATGAAGAACAAAGGCTTTTTGGCGGAAATATTCGCAAATTTCAGATTTAGCAGGTGTTACACATGATCACAGCAGTCCTATGGGATTTTGGGGGTGTCTTGACGACGAGCCCGTTTGAGGCCTTTAATCGCTTTGAAAAATTGAACGGTTTGCCGGAAAATTTTCTACGTACTGTAAATGCGACAAATCCGGATCAGAACGCATGGGCTCAATTTGAGCGCAGTAAAATAGATGCTTCAAAATTTGATCAACTCTTTTTGGAAGAAAGTACGGCTTTAGGTCATTCTGTTCCTGGCGCAGAGGTTATCAAGTTGCTTTCAGGTGATATTCGACCCAGAGTGGTTGCTGCGTTAAAATTGCTGTCAAAAATATATCAATGCGTTTGTTTGACAAATAATGTTCCTGCAGGAAGCGGGCCGGGAATGAGCCGGTCCAAGGCAGAATTGGACGCTGTACTGGATGTAATGGCGATATTTGATCAAGTGATTCAGTCTAGTAAAATTGGAATGCGTAAACCGGATCCACAAATTTATTCTTATACCTGTGAACAAATGGGGGTGGAGCCGGAGCAGATTTTATATCTTGATGATTTAGGCGTTAATTTGAAGCCGGCAGCGGCAATGGGGATGCAGACCTTGAAGGTTGTCTCTGAGCAACAGGTGCTGGCTGATTTAAGCAAAATTCTCGGTCAGAAGTTTATATAATTAAATAATAAAAATAAGAAGGAAACAGACATGAACCGGTTTTTACAACATACAGGTGCGAAATATCCTATTGTTCAAGCCCCGATGGGATGGATTGCCCGCTCGCAATTGGCATCGGCCGTGTGTAATGCCGGAGGCTTGGGAATTCTTGAAACATCTTCGGGGGAGACGGAAAACTGCATCGCTGAAATAGAAAAGATGAAGACGCTAACCGCTGCCCCTTTCGGTATAAATTTACCGCTGTTATTTTTAAAAGATGAAAACATGATCAAGTTTGTTACCAATTCCGGTGTCAAATTTGTGACAACATCTGCCGGAAATCCCGGTAAGTTAATCGAAGTCCTGAAGGCTCGTGAGATCATTGTTTATCACGCAGTTCCAACGGTAAAAGCCGCCATAAAAGCGGTGAAGGCCGGTGTCGATGGCCTCGTGGTTGAAGGCGGTGAGGGGGGCGGTTTTAAAAACCCTGAAGAGGTTTCCTTGCTGGTTCTGTTGCAGGCTATCCGCGAGGCAGTCGATGTCCCAATGGTGGCCGCCGGGGGGATAGTTGACGGGCGTGGTATGGCCGCTGCATTCGCGGCCGGTGCCGAGGCCGTTCAAATGGGCACCCGTTTTGTATCAGCAAAAGAAAGTCCCGTGCATACTAATTACAAGCAGGCGATTATCGATGCGGAGGATGTGGGAACGGTGGTCCTCAATAAAAAAGCAAAACCATGTATTCGCGCATTGAAAACCGGGCGGACGCTCGAAATTTATGAAGAGGGCTTGATGCCCAAAGATATGTTCGTACGGATCAAGGATTTGTATTTTGGCGGAGATATGGAGGCAAGTGCAGGGCTTGCGGGGCAATCAGCGGCTCTTATTCACGGGCAAAAAGCGGTGTCCGACATTATTTCTGGCACTGTAGACGGTTTTCATGAAATTGCCGCCCGGTTGGGTGAAATGGCAAAAACCAACAGTTTTTAAGCAAAATTACAGCCGTTGATGAGGTGAAATCCAGTTTTACTTTTTGCGAAGCTGGGCAAGCTTTCGAGCTTCCCAGTCATCCGCATGTTTGCGGCCAAAGACATGGACGGCATTGAAGACTAATGACAAAGCCATTGGAAGTGTTGCCCATATAAACCAGAGATAGCCGGGAGACGTCACAATGTTTATGATAAACAGGAACAAGGTGATACTACCCATAATCAGACATCGGCGGTAAAATACTGCTTGTTGTTTGACTTGTTTTTGCAGGGCTGCGTCATCGGCTTCAACATCTGCTGCGGATTGGCTTTTCCGATTGGTTGGAGGCGTCGGTGCTGTAGCTTCGGAGGCGTTTTCTGTGTCTGTGCCCAACTGCAGGGAATATACAGAAATGGCATCTTCGATATTCTTGACCTGCTTTTCTCCCAGATAAGTGAACCTTGCCGGAAATTTTCCTTTCACATGGTCATATACCGTTCCGGATATACATATGCCGCCAGAGGGAGCCAGGCCTTCGAGGCGGGCTGCAATGTTGACGCCATCGCCAAATATATCGTCTCCGTCAATGATAACGTCACCAAGGTTCAAGCCCATACGAAAATATAAAGGGACTGTATCTCTGTTTTGCGTCCAAAGGTCGGCAAGTTTGTCTTGAATGGAAACGGCGCACTGAACGGCCTGCACGACACTTGTAAAATCAGCAATGATGGCATCGCCGGTCATATTGATCAGGCGGCCTGAATACTCCTCCAACTCGGTTGCGAACAGCTCACGCGCCAATTTAAGCGCTGCGAGCGTGCCTTCTTCGTTATGTTCCATCAAGCGGCTATAGCCGGTGACATCCGCGCAAAGTATCGTCGTTAGTTTTCGTTGGACGGTCGAGGACATAGTTCGTTCCGCAAATGACTAGTGATCTGAAGCGTTTATGAATTTGTTGGCCAAACCGGTTGAAAATGCAAGCCCTTGTGCTGTGATCACCATCTCTTCCTGCCAGTTTTCCCGAACCAGTCCTTTGCGGGACAATGCGACCCAAACGGCTTCATTGGTCAGTCCGCTCGCATCTTTGGAGGATACGGTATAGGCTCCCACATGCATATGATTGCCATGGGCATGGGGCAGGCGGGTAATTCGGATATCATCACTCTCACTTACCGGGGCAGAGCTATCGGCGTCACGGGCCAGAATTTGGAGCAAAACAAGGGTTTTGCTTTGAAGCGGGTTCAACTTGATTTTTTTAGCTTTTGGCACTTGGTTTCTTTCTAGGAGAGGGCTGTTAGAAAACGGGCAATGGCTTGCCCGATATCATCGGGGGAGTCTTCTTGTATAAAATGACTGCCTTTTACGGTGATTTCTGTCTGATTTGGCCATTGGCGGCAAAATTCGCGGGGCTGCCCAACAAGGATGGAGCCGGGTTCTGCATTAATAAACAGTTTGGGCACAGGGCTGGCCTGCAACCAGTCGGCATAGCTTTGCACGATTTGTGTGACATCTTCGGGAGAGCCGCTAATGGGAATTTGTCGTGGCCAGGTCAGGGTCGGGCGACGATCTTCTCCGGGTTTTCTGAAGGGGCGGGTATATTCCCGCTGTTCGGCTTCATCCAGGTCTCTCAATATGGAGGCGGGTAAAATGCGCTCTACAAAAATATTCTTATCAAGGACCAACTCTTCACCGGCGTCACTTCGGAGAGCTTGAAAAATTCCGCGAGCAGCTTCTGGCCAGCTGTTCCAATCGGGAACAGGGCTAACAATAGCTTCCATATAGGCAATGGCTTTGACGGCGTTTTGGTTGTTGTTGGCCCAGTCAAATCCCAAAGCGGACCCCCAGTCATGAATAACCAATGTCACATTGCGTTTAGCATCTAGATAATCAAGCAGATCCCAAAGGAAACTGCGATGTTCTGCAAAAGTATAGCTATCGGGGCCGCTATCGGGGCGTTTTTCTGAATCTCCCATGCCGATAAGGTCCGGAGCAATTAGCCGGCCTTTGCCTTCAAGGTGGGGCATGACATTTCGCCACAAATAGCTGCTGGTTGGGTTCCCATGCAGAAAAATGATGGGATCGCCTTCACCTTCATCGATATAAGCCATTTTCAGGCCCCGAATAGTGGCGGTTTGCTTTTTGTATTTGCTTTTTACCGTCATGAGTATTCCCCGGCGTTGACCGATCCGTTGCGCTTGTCAGGAGTATAGCTCACCCTCATGGAGATGCAAAATGAACCTTCGGATGTGGGCATGCTGTTACTGGGAGATGGGTGTATTTTTACTTTGCCTGTAGGAGAAAATGACAGTTTTGACGTCGTCAACGCTGAGACCATCGCGCTTTAAGACGGCAAGCAGAACTGGATCAGTAAATAATTCTTCCAGTTCAGGTTCTTTATCAGTTTGATAAGCCGTGCCCATGACAAAGCTCCTTTGTCTGAATTGTTGCCGTCCTAGGATTAGGAATATAATGCGTCAAAAATATGAAGGCTTGATGACGTAAATATTTCTTATTCTTGAAATGCTGGTGCTGGGTACAGTCGGTATAAATTTCACACCCTACGTATTTTCATCGGGTACCGTGTACGTGTTCTTGTTTTCTGTTATCTTTTTAGAGCTTAAAAGATCAGACTGGCGTTTGGTTTCAGCTTTGGCGGTTTCTTTTTGTGATTTTGTGCGCCCAAATATTACGCGGTTTTTCTGCGCAATATTCTCTTTTTGCGTGCGAGTCAGCGTTTTACGAAATTTGTTTAGATTGACCACATCACCCATGAGCACGCGCCCTCCCTGATAAAGAAATAGTATGATTTAAATTGGGAGGGATAGCTATCGTTTCAAGAGTGCGTTTGCAGTTCTTTTAAAACGAAGAGCCGGATGGCGCTGGACAGATTACCCGTCCGGCTTTCATCGATTTCAGATATAAGGGCATTAACGCTCAAGCCTTTCTTTTCTGCATAGGCGCATAAAAGGTCCCAGAACTCTCGCTCCAGTGAAATGCTGGTGCGATGCCCTGAAATGCTGACGGAATGTTTAACGATCTCATCGCTCATGGCCTGCACACCAGTCTTTCCTTATTTGCGGGCGAAAAAGTCATTCCCCTTGTCGTCCATGACGATGAAGGCCGGGAAGTCCTTGATTTCAATGCGCCAGATGGCTTCCATGCCAAATTCTTCAAATTCCTGAACCTCAACTTTCTTGATATTGTCCTGGGCCAGAATGGCAGCGGGGCCTCCGATGGATCCCAGATAAAAGCCGCCATATTTTGCGCAGGCGTTAACAACAGCCTTACTGCGGTTACCTTTGGCCAGCATGATCATGCTGCCGCCATGGGACATGAATTCATCCACATATCCGTCCATACGGCCTGCCGTCGTTGGGCCAAACGAGCCGGATGCGTACCCTTCTGGTGTTTTGGCAGGGCCCGCATAATAGATGATATGGTCTTTGAAATATTGCGGAAGGTCTTGCCCTTCTTGCAGCAGTTCACGCAGCTTGCGATGGGCGAGGTCGCGGGCAACAATAATGGTGCCGCTCAGGCTGAGGCGGGTGCGAATGGGGTAGTTGGACAGGGTCGCAAGAATTTCCTTCATCGGTTTGTTCAGGTCAATTTCGACAACAGTATCGTCTAGATGTTCATGTGATATTTCAGGTAGGTATTTAGCCGGATCGGTCTCGAGCTGCTCCAGAAAAACGCCGTCTTTGGTTATTTTTGCTTTCACTTGCCGATCGGCAGAGCAAGAGACGCCAATACCAATGGGAACGCTGGCTCCGTGACGGGGCATCCGGATGACCCGAACGTCATGGCAGAAATATTTGCCGCCAAACTGTGCGCCAATACCAATATTCTGTGTCATTTTATGAACGGCGGCTTCCATCTCAAGATCGCGGAACGCACGTCCATATTCGTTCCCGGATGTGGGGAGGCCGTCATAATATTTGGTGGAGGCCAGTTTGACCGTTTTCAATGTATCTTCGGCAGAGGTGCCGCCGATGACAATCGCTAGATGATAAGGGGGGCAAGCAGCTGTACCCAATTCTGCAACTTTTTCTTCTAGAAACGGCATCAGGCGATCAGGTGTGAGGACGCTTGGAACGGCTTGATGCAAGAAAGTTTTATTGGCTGACCCGCCGCCTTTGACAATGAACAGAAATTCATAAGCACTACTGTCTGTTGAATATATGTCAATTTGTGCGGGCAGGTTTGTGCCTGTATTTTTCTCGTCAAACATACTGAGCGGCGCAAGTTGCGAGTAGCGCAGGTTTGTCTCTGTATAGGTTTTAAAGACACCTTGTGACAAAGCCGCTTTGTCATTACCGTCGGTCCAGACATACTGGCCTTTTTTGCCTATAATGACGGCTGTTCCCGTATCCTGACAGCTTGGCAGAACCATGCCCGCAGCGACATTGGCATTTTTGAGCAACTCTGTGGCAACAAACTTGTCATTTTCCGAAGCTTCATCATCGCTCAAAATTTTGGTCAGTTGTTGCAAATGTTCCGGGCGTAAAAGATGTGATGCGTCCCGCATGGCTTCGGCAGCTAATAGCTCCAATGCTTGCGGGGCAACTTTCAGAACTTCTTTGCCATCGACAGTGATGGTCGATACGTGGTCGCCGGTCAGCTTACGATACGGTGTTTTGTCTTCGCCGGTAGAGAAGATATCCTGATAATGAAATTCTGGCATTTGATTAAGTCCTGTCAGGCGGTGAAACGCTAAATTCTGCCCGGTATTCACCTTGTCTTGTCAGAGAAGAGGCGCTCGTTTCACAAGAATGGGGGCCGGTTATTTGTTGTTGCGAAAAGCGTCCAGAGCGATAACTTCGCCAGCTTTGGGCGCATCATCCAAGGCTGGTGTGCTGTCTTCGGAGGCAGGCTCGATTTGTGCAAGAGGTTCGCTCTGCACATCTTCAATATCCGACGCATTGAATTGAAGGCCAAATTGCACCGAAGGATCAGCGAATGAGGTGATAGCATTAAACGGGATAACCAGTGTTTCCCGCTGATGATTGAAACTCAATCCCAGACTGAAAAAATCTTCTTCTACGATCAGATCCCAATATTGATGTTGCATGACAATTGTCATTTCATCTTTGTAGCGTTCCATTAAATGGGTTGGGATCGATACGCCGGGATGGTGTGTCTTGAACGTAATGTAGAAATGCTGTTGCCCGGCCAGGCCATGTTCTAGCGCATGTTTGAGGGAGTCACGGACCACATTTAACAATGCCTGCTCAACAAGCTGGTTGTAGTTGATTTCTCCGACCATATTTTTACACCACTCCTGCTCGCATCATTGCCTGATAGAGCACAATAATTGAGGGAGGTTCCCACATTCAAGTGAAGGGGCTTCTGTTGCCAGGTGCCCCTCCGAACCCCGTGTAACTGCTAGGCAGCTACGGCAAATGCTTCGTTATCGTTTGCATTTGTAGTTTTTGACCCCGGTAACGGTGGTATCATGCCGAGCGAAAATTACGTCTTTACTGCGCGCGTCGAACCTATTTCGCCCCCCAAGTGAATTGGTGGAGGCGCCGGGTACCGCCCCCGGGTCCGCAACGTTTATTCCACGAAACGTTTATCGCCATAGTTGGTTGCCCAACAGGACTAATATAGACATTTGTTGCGCAATTTAAAAGAGGTGAAATGGTATGAGGGTTAGTTTTTCGCCAGACGGTCATAGATATAAAAAGTATGACGATACTCATTTTTCTCGGAAACGGGGTGTTGTTCTGTAAACACAGGCTGCCATTGACCTGGGTTAAGGTTGAAAAAATGGGTATCCCCAAGGGTGTCTGTATGGACACGGGTGAGGTAAAACCGGTCAATTTCCGGCTCGAACAGGCGGTAAATTTCACCGCCGCCAATGATCATGATTTCGTTCTGCCCATTGGCCATTGCATCTGCTTTGGCTAGTAAAAGGGCCTGCTTTGCTGATTGGGCAACAAGGGCACCATCGGCGGTAAAATCGGTATCACGGGTAAGTATAATACTTGTGCGGTTGGGCAGCAGGCCCGGCAAGGACTGAAAAGTTTTTCGGCCCATGATCATGGGCTTGTTCAATGTGTGTTTTTTGAACCATTTCAGATCGTTTGATAGGCGCCATGGAAGATCACCGTCCGAGCCAATGACATCATTTTCTGAAACCGCAAGAATGCCGCTGATACGCATGTTGTGCCTCTCAATACTGCCTATACTGCGACAGGTGCCGGGATATGGGGGGCGGACACATAATCCTTGAGCGTGAAATCATCAAAGGTGAAGCCAAAAATATCTTTAATATCCGGATTTATGTGCATGAGCGGCAAAGTGCCGGGGGTTCGGGTTAGCTGGAGGTCGGCCTGTTTCATGTGATTGGCATATAAATGAACATCGCCAAAACTATGAACAAAATCTCCGGGTTCAAGGTCACAGACCTGTGCCATCATCAGTGTCAGCAGGGCGTATGAGGCGATATTGAACGGAACGCCTAAAAACACATCTGCGCTGCGCTGGTACAATTGGCAGGACAGCTTGCCATCCGCTACATAGAACTGGAACAGACAGTGACAGGGCGGCAGGGCCATGTGATCTACATCGGCGGGGTTCCATGCACTGACAATGTGGCGGCGGGAATCGGGGTTGACCTTTATCTGCTTTACAAGATTTGATATCTGGTCGATTTTTTCTCCGCTAGGGGCCGTCCATGAGCGCCATTGGTAGCCATATACGGGACCCAGATCACCCTTTTCATCTGCCCAGTCATCCCAGATGCGAACACCGTTATCCTTGAGATATTTGATGTTGGTATCACCTGCTAAAAACCAGAGTAATTCGTGGATGATGGATTTTAAATGCAGCTTTTTGGTTGTCAGCATCGGAAAACCTTGAGACAGATCAAAGCGCATCTGATGACCAAACAGGCTGTAGGTGCCGACACCGGTACGATCTGACTTGAACATCCCAGTGGTGCGAATGGTTGACAGAAGATCCAGATATTGCTGCATTTCAAATACTCATAATCGGGGTGCCGGTAAACAATCGCATCAACGATAGAATGTTTTAATTATTTTCGCCATAAAGTATGTTGGAAAAGCTTCAGAAAAATCACATCAAATGGCTCTCAATTGAATGACACAGGCATTATCTCTTAATTCACGCCTTGCGGCTTGCCTTGGATATATTCCGAGGGGGGCAAAACGGATTGCCCTATTGGGGTCAGATGCGGCTCGAATTGGGCAGGGTTTTGTCCATTTGGCCCCTGATTGTTCGCAAACGCGATTCCCCAATGCCCGGCGTTTTATGGAGTTTGTCAAAAATTCTGAAACTAAGGATACAAAATTTGATGCCATTTTAGTGCTGGGGCAGAAGAGTGTAAAAGGGTATCTACAGGCGATATTATCGGGGGTGAGACCCTTTTTGACCGATGATGCCGTTATTTTGCTGGAGGTAACAAGCCCGTTTTTTCATGTCCGTCTGGATGAAAAGATGGGTCGCGAGGGTATCGGTTATTCAGGAAAATTTATGGACGGATTGCCTGCAAAATCACGCACATATTCTGTAAGAATTCAGCAAGAAATCAAACAATCCGGAATGACTATAGATCATGTACATCGCTTTGAAGGGAGTGGGTTTCGTGCTTGGCTGGATGCCCGAATTTCCGAAGGCTCCGTTGGTAAGGATAACCGCGATGCAATCATCCGGGTGGCACAGCCTGCCGGATTTCTATTTCGCCTGACGGCGCGTCCTGCGGTACAAATGCGTATTCAGGCACATGTGTTGAAACCGGTTGGCGGCGTTAATGATGTTCGAATTAACGAGCCGCTGGCGGCCCTTGGCACCGTGCCGGGGGTTTTGACAGATGCCGGGCGGGGCGGGCGCATCATGCAAGGGCCCGATGATATTTCAAAAATATTCATATGGCACCGGCCCATTCTGACAACAGCACAATCCCTGCGCAGTATTCAGCAATTGCGCGCGGCGGGGTATTTGATCGTCACAGAATTTGATGATCATCATCATTTATGGCCTGAAATTGCGGGAAACAGCTTTTTATCCTTTGCCGGTGTGCATGCTGTGCAAACAACTACTGAGCCGCTGGGCAACTTGTTCCGAAAATTCAATCCCGAGATCGGTATTTTCCCAAATCAGTTAAATCTGTATCCGGTCCGGGATTTAAGCGCGCCATCAAAGGTTGCTCGTATTTTCTACGGAGCGCTCAACCGCGAAAAAGATTGGCGACCCATTATGCCTGCGATTAATGCGGCACTTGCAACTTTCAAATCTGATTTTCATTTTGATGTGGTGATGGACAGAGCCTTTTTTGATGCACTGGAGACGGATAAAAAATCATTTTCGCCACAGCTGTCGTATGCCGACTATCGAAGCCATTTGCAAAAGGCAGATATATCATTGATGCCCTTGCAGGATACTGAGTTCAACCGTATGAAATCAGACTTGAAGTTAATCGAGGCGGCGGGGCATGGGGCGGTGCCGGTTGCAAGTTCTGTGGTTTATGCAAAATCTGATCCCACAGATGAGTTCGCCGTTATCTGTGACATTCCGGCAGACTATCAAAATGCTTTGGAACAGCTGGTAAATGACGGGGGGTATCGGCTGGGACGGCAGCAGGCGGCACGCGATTATGTTCAGAAACACCGATTGCTCGGGCAGCATTATATGGGCAGATATAGCTGGCTTTCAGGACTGGTGCAGCGCCGTGCCGAACTGGATGCTGCGCTGGAGAGGCGATTGCAGAAGTTGCTGCCACAGTAGGTGGCAAGGAGTTCAGGCGACAACATCTTCTTGCAGGAAATGGCGGCCTTCAGGGTCTTCGATTTCAATAACCCATAAATCAGTGTCAAAGCTTACCTGTTTGGCGATATAGGCATCCGCAGTTGCCTCGTCCACCCAGTCTGAACCGGTTGCCTGTAGCCACTGCCGACCACCCGTTGAAAAATTGGTAGTTGGTGTCAATACCATACATTTTTCATTTAACCGGTTAATTTTAATTAATACGGAGCCTGATGTATTATCCCCGCGCCGGACAACAAAAACTGGGACATTCATGGCGCTACAAATTCGGATATGGGCCTTGACCCATATTTCAGCTTTCAGTTTTGGTGTCATGCTTTATCTACTATCGCTCCAGTTTTTTGACTTCGGAGTGGCGAAAGCAGCCGATTTGATGATCGTTGATCATACCAACCGCTTGCATGAAGGCGTAGACGATTGTCGGGCCAACAAAATTGAACCCGCGGGATTTAAGGTCTTTGGAGATAACTTTGCTTAAAGCGGTCTCTGTCGGAACGTCCGACATTCTCTCCCAATTATTTTGCAGCACTTTTCCATCGAGATATCCCCATAACAGATTGGAGAACCCGCCTTCTTTTTCTTCAATATCAAGGAAAATCTGAGCACTTTTTATGGTGCCTGTAATTTTTGCACGGTTTCTGACGATCCCTTTATCCTGCATCAGCGCATCGAACTTGCCCGGTCCGTATCGTGCAATGATTTCAGGATTAAATCCGTCAAAGGCTTTGATGAAGTTATCGCGTTTTTTCAAAATTGTAATCCATGAAAGGCCGGCCTGAAAACCGTCAAGGATCAGTTTTTCAAACAGGGCGCGGCTGTCATATATGGGAACACCCCATTCCTGATCATGATAGCTTTGATAGAGAGGGTCTTCCCCGCACCAAGTACACCGGTGCCGGCCATCGGTCCCGATATTAATGTGATCGGTCATGAAACTTCCTTTTGTTCGCTATTTGTTCTTATCTATACAGCATGTTTTCATGATGTTCAAGAGGAGCTATTGAGCATCTTCAGGGAGTTTTACATAGTCCGGTTTGTACAAGACAAGCCCCTTGGGGGACAGGGCCGCTGCCGTTCCTTCCATATTATGCCAGTCTTTGAGGCGGGTAAAAGCCAGCCCGTAAGGCGCTTGAAAGGCTACAACAGTAGCGATTTCCGTATCCTCAAGTGTGATGCTGTCACCGATGGCAATGTCGCCCTCATAGGTGAATCTGAACAGGCGCTTCTTGATTTTGGCGCGGTATTTGGTGCGGGCGGTGAGCTCTTGTCCCACATAACAGCCTTTGGAAAAACTGACACAGTTCAACTCCTCCATATTGCCTTCCAGCAGGAAATTCTTTTCAGGGATGAGATCGGTGCCCCCTTCGGGAACACCAAGGGAAAGCCTGTGAGCTGTATAGTCTGTTAGTGGATGTGACGCGGTTCCGCTCAAATTAGACAGAAACTTACTGTCTTTGGTCTCAATACATCTATATCCCAAATGATCGAGACGTGGATCGGCGTATAAAATGTAATCGGTGCCCGCTTGTGCCATTCCGATGGCTGTGGGGAAATTATCGGGGGCATCGCCCCAGATGGCGGATAACTGATGGTCTGATGACACATCTTCTATGGTTACATCGGCGCGCAGTTTGTACATGGTCAGTCTGCGGATTAAATCGGAGGCGCGCTCGGTCAGGCAATCAAGATAAACAGCGTCTTGCCACTGGACAATGAAAAAGTCATGCAGGAATTTCCCTTGTGGGGTCAACAGGGCAGCGTAAATGACCTGACCCGGGGATAACAGGTTGAGATCATTACTCACCAGATTTTGAAGAAACTCTTTACAATCTGCGCCTTGCAGGCGAAGCAAAGACCTGTTGCCGAGGGGGGCGATATGAGTTGTCGTCATGGGAACCTGTGTATTTCAGCAGAACTGGACCAAATTGGTCTTGTATCCTAACAGCCAGATTCCCCGATGCAAGAGCTCATGTCTTGGCAAGTGATGAAATGAGGAGTAATAAAGGCCCATCTTAGCCGGAGGACCAGAACCGATGCATGCCGATCTACTTGTCAAAAATGGTACCGTTATTTCCCATCGGGGAATCGAGATCACTAGTATCGCCATAAAAGACGGCAAGATTGTTGCTCTTGGTGATCTGGGGCATGTGGATGCCGACAACGTTATTGATGCCAAAGGGCTGCATGTGCTCCCCGGTGTGATCGATACACAGGTTCATTTCCGCGAGCCGGGCCTTGAATATAAAGAAAATCTGGCCACCGGAACTGCCGCTGCCGCCATGGGCGGTGTTACTGCAATTTTCGAGATGCCCAATACCAATCCACTGACATTGACGGCGGCAGATATGGCCGACAAAGTGCGCCGGGGCCGTGAAAAAGCATGGACAGATTTTGCGTTCTTTATCGGGGCAGCGGCTGAAAATGTATCAGAGCTGGCTATGCTGGAGAAGCAAGAAGGTGTATCCGGCGTCAAACTGTTCATGGGCTCCTCCACGGGCAGTCTGCTGGTAGATAATGACGCCGACATCCGGCGGGTGCTGAAGGCCGGTTATCGGCGGGTAGCCATTCATGCAGAAGACGAGCCACGCCTGCTGGAGCGGCGGCATTTGGCAAAAGACACTGTTCTCAATCATCCGGTTTGGCGTGATGAGGTGGTTGCATATCGGGCAACGGAGCGGGTTTTGAAAATTGCGCGTGAAACCGGTCGCCGTATTCATGTGCTGCATATTACAACAAAAGAAGAAATGGGTTTGCTTGCCCAATATAAAGACATTGCAACGGTTGAAGTTACCCCGCAGCATTTGACATTGTCTGCCCCTGATTGTTACGAAGAACTTGGCAGTTTCGCCCAAATGAACCCGCCCATTCGGGATGAAGCCCATCGTCTTGGTTTGTGGCAGGGATTGCGGGACGGGGTCGTGGATGTGATCGGATCGGATCACGCCCCCCATACCAGAGAAGAAAAAGCCAACGCCTATCCGGCCAGCCCTTCGGGAATGCCCGGCGTACAAACATTGCTTCCCTTACTGCTGGATCATTATAACAAAAGGGCCTTGTCATTGGCTCATGTGATGGACTTGACGTCGGCAGGACCTGCGCGGATATACGGTATCGCCGGTAAGGGGCGAATAGCGCTGGGGTATGACGGGGACCTGACGCTGGTCGATTTGAATCGGAAGGAAGAAATTACAGAAGACTGGCTTGCCGCCAAATGTGGCTGGTCTCCTTTCACCGGTAAAAGGGTGCAAGGCTGGCCTGTGGGCACCATCATTCGCGGACGATCTGTGATGCGCGATGGCGAGCTGATCGGCCCGCCTGCGGGTCAACCGGTCAGATTTCAGGAATGCCTGTAGTCAGGGTGACGTTAATCTAATTTAGATGCCTTACCTTTGGCAACAAAGTGCGGGTTGTCATGACCCTCTTTGCCGTAGTGCAAAGGCGCGCCGTCCAGTGTTTCCACCACGCCACCGGCAGCTTCCAGAATAGCCTGCCCTGCGCCGATGTCCCATTCCATGGTGCGGCCCATGCGTGGATACAGATCGGCCTTTCCTTCGGCAACAAGGCATAGTTTTAGCGATGAACCGGCAGAGATCAATTCTGCAACTTTGTAATTTTCAATAAACGCATCTGTCTCGGGGGTGCGGTGGGAACGGCTGGCAACTACCGTATAGCCTTCGTCCGGTACGGCGCGGGTTTGAATGCGCCGCGGGGTATCCGAACCGTTAATGACCCAGGCATTGCCGGGACCGAATGCGTAATAGGTTATGTTTTTTGCCGGAATATGGATGACGCCCATGGTTGGCTTGCCATTTTCGACCAGGGCAATATTAACGGTAAATTCGCCGCGCTTATGAACAAATTCTTTTGTGCCATCCAGTGGATCGACAAGCCAGAAAATGCCGCCTGACAGATCAGGGATGCGGCCAGCATCAACGCTTTCTTCTGCAAGAACCGGAATGTCGGGGGTGATCACTGCCAGTCTTTCGAGAATAAGTTTTTCAGCTGCAACATCAGCCTCGGTCACGGGGGAGGCGTCATCTTTGGTGCCAACTTCGAAATCCCGATTGTAGATTTCAAGAATGACGGCACCAGCCGCAATAGCGATATCTGTAATTTCAGCGCAAAGGGCCGTGCGATCAAGTGTCATTATCTGAATCCCGAAAAGGCAAATTGTCCGGCGAAACAATAGTCAAATTTTGAGCGCTGTCACTGGATTAATTGTGCTTCTTTACAATACGGGATGCACGGGCAATATTAACGCCATGAAAGAATTTGAAATAACCCCCGATATGCAGCGTGAAGATTTGTTCGAGACGGTTTCCGGTTTGGATCATCTGGGAAATGAAATTTCCATGCCTGTTATTACCGAAAAGCCGCTGACCCTGTTCCTGAACGGGCAGGAGGTGGTGACGATGATGACCATTGGTGATTTTCCTGAACATCTGGCGATAGGATATCTATTGAACCAGAATATGTTGCAACTTGACGATGAAATTACCGCAATTGATGTGGATATGGAACTGGATATTGTCGTCGTCCGGACACCCCGGAAAACGGATTTTGAAGAAAAATTGCGCAAGAAAACCCAGACATCAGGTTGCGCACAAGGAACGGTTTTCGGTGACGTTCTGGAAAAATTTGAAGATATTGTACTTGATCCGGATGCAAAGGTGCAAACATCGTGGATATATGCTCTGTCACGGAAAATAAACCAGCAACCATCTCTGTATTTGAAAGTCGGGGCGGTTCACGGATGTGTTCTCTGTGAAGAAGATATACCGCTGGTTTATATGGAAGATGTGGGGCGGCATAATGCTATCGATAAAATCGCCGGCTATATGTGGGCACAGAAAATCAGCCCTAAAAACAAGATTTTCTATACCACGGGCAGACTGACATCCGAGATGGTCATCAAGGCTGTGCAAATGCAAATTCCTGTTTTGATTTCACGTAGCGGCTTTACCGCCTGGGGGGTGGAATTGGCCCGGCAAGCTGGCCTGACCCTGATCGGCCGTGCCAAGGGAAAACGGTTTCAGTGTTTGTCAGGACAGGGGCGTGTGATATTTGATGCCGACCCGTCCCGGATTATGGATGAGGAAAAGAAACATCAACGAAAGGCCGGACAATGAGCGCAGCTCTTGATATCCCTTGCGTTATTCTGGCGGGGGGGCAATCGCGCCGTATGGGTGGCGGCGACAAGTTTTTAAAAAAAATTGCCGGAAAAACACTGCTTGATCACATCATCGCCCGGATTGAACCGCAAGTGGGGGCGATCTTGATCAATAGCAATGTTGCGCTTGGTCATATGCCTTATCCGGTGCAGGCAGACGTGGTTGGCGGCAATCAGGGACCTCTTGCCGGCATTCTGACCGGCCTTGATTATTATAATGCTCAAGGCTGCACAGCGACACATATGCTCTGTATTCCGTCGGATGCGCCTTTCATTCCAGTCGATCTTGTGGCGCGGTTACAGGCTGGCTTGTCATCTGATAGCTGTTCAATTTCGATGGCTTACTCTCGGGGACGGGTTCATCCGGTGATCTCGCTTTGGCCGTTGTCTTTGGCCAAGGATTTACGTGCTGCGCTGGTGGAAGAAGAACTTCGCAAGATTATTATCTTTGCCCAACGGTATGAACTGTCAAATGTGCGCTGGAGCGATGATGAGGGCGATCCGTTTTATAACATCAACAAGCCGGAAGATTTTGAAGCCGCCGCCGCACGAGCTTCAGAGATGACAGACTAACGAATGCCGGTCTCGAAACTTTCAGATGAAAAGCCTAACTCGGCAAGACCTTCTTCAAGGTAATCCCCTAACTGGGACATATTGACCAGATAATCTGAAATATGGCTGCTGTTGAGGTTTGCGGCCTCTTCCAGTGCATCACTCCATTCATCGAGTGAGAAGGTGCCGCGCCCTACCCATGCCAGCGCAACAAGATGCTGGCGTTCTTCTTCATTGAATTTGTCAATCACCCGGCGGAGTTCCAGATACCGGTCTTCTGGAGGAGGGGCAAATTCCAGATCATCGCTGATATCGGGGACTTCGGTAAAGTCGTCGCCACCTTCTTCCAGACTGGCGTTCAGGGCCAGGGAATTGATAATGACATCACAGACTTTTTCAACCGCGATATTCAGCATTGGCATAATCCATATAATTCAAGTCTATTCTTTATCACGAAAAGCTAAAATAAAAGCCTAAAGAAATTCCTAAACGCAGGAATTCCCATGTTATTGATGTGATGGGGAGGCTTTTATTCCCAAAAGTGCTTTGCGTCGATGCTCAACCCGGTCTGTCAGAAATTGTGAAACGGCTTTGATTCTGGCCAGGTCGTGAATATCTTCGGGGGTGTTGAGCCAGAAAGTACGCTTGACTTTGATGTCATCACGTAAGAGGCAGACAAGCTCCGGATACTCATCGGCAACAAAACAGTGCATGATGCTGACACCGGCTCCGGCAAGGGTCGCCTGAAACTGAAAGACAATGCTGGAGCTTTTTAGAGTGACATTGGGATTGGTGACGAATTCGCTCAAATACAGCATTTGCGGGTCGGGAACCAGCTCGTCAATATAGGAGACAAAATTGTGATCTTTCAGATCAGCAATAGAGTGGATAGGTGGATTGTCGCGTAAATACGTCTTGCTGGCATATAAGCGCAATGTGTAGTCGGTCAGTTTTTTAGAAATCAGGCGGCCTGATCTTGGGCGCTCTAATGTGATCGACAGGTCGGCTTCGCGTTTGGACAGGCTGACAAATCGGTCATTGGCGACAAATTCAAGTTCGATTTCGGGATGGAGTTGTTGAAAAAGAGGCATATCACGCGATAAGAACTGGCTGCCGAAGCCTTCTGGGACCCCTAAACGGACAACACCGGTCAGGTTGCTGTTCTCGCCACCAATGTGATTCTGAATGGAGGCAGAAGCGCTCTCCATGGATTCTGCCTGCGGCAAAAGTCGCTCGCCAGCTTGGCTCAGGACATATCCGCGTGGTGTGCTTTCAAATAATTTTGCATCAAGCTGTTGTTCTAATGCTGCTATTCGGCGGCTAACCGTTGTGTGATCGACTTTCAAGGCCTTGGCAACCTCGGTCAGACGGCCTTTGCGGCTCAGCTCCAGAAAGAAGCGTAGATCATTCCAGTCGAACATTTAGTCCTCATTGTGCAAAAACGCACACTGAATGTGCAATCTTATCTAATTACTTTGCATTTATACCCATGTAAAGTCTAGCCATCAAAATACCTTTTAAGGGAGCAAAATAGATGACGACCCTAATCAAACATTTTATCGGCGGTGAGTATGTCGAAGGTAAATCAGGCCGGACGAGCCCGGTTTATAATCCAAGCACAGGCGAGCAGTCTGGCAGTACACCACTGGCAACTGAAGCTGAAGTTGGCGAAGCGATTGCCAATTCTCAGGAAGCTTTTGCAGATTGGGCGATGACATCTCCGATCACACGTGCGCGGGTGATGTTCCGGTTTAAAGTGCTTATCGAAGAAAATCTTGATGAACTTGCTGCTCTGCTGGCAAGCGAGCATGGCAAGGTTCATTCAGACGCCAAAGGCTCAGTTATCCGGGGCCTCGAAGTTGTTGAATTCGCCTGCGGCATTCCGCATCTTCTCAAAGGCGAGTTTTCCGATAACGTATCGACTGGCATTGATATGTACAGTATGCGCAAGCCGTTGGGTGTTGTGGCCGGTATCACACCGTTCAACTTCCCTGCAATGGTTCCTATGTGGATGTTTGCTGTTGCTATCGCGTGTGGTAACACATTTGTTCTCAAGCCTTCTGAAAAAGATCCGTCCTTGCCATTGCGCCTTGCTGAACTGATGATGGAAGCGGGTGCTCCCAAAGGTGTTCTGAACGTGATCAATGGTGACAAGGTTGCCGTGGATACACTGCTTGATGATCCCCGGGTTAAAGCGATCAGTTTTGTGGGCTCCACCCCGATTGCGCAATATGTCTATTCACGCGCCGCAACTGCGGGCAAACGCGTTCAGGCTATGGGCGGTGCGAAGAACCATATGGTTATCATGCCTGATGCGGATATGGATAAAGCAGCTGATGCGCTGATCGGTGCCGGTTATGGCTCCGCTGGCGAACGTTGCATGGCGATTTCTGTGGCTGTAGCCGTTGGTGATGCGGCGGATCAGCTGATTGAACGCTTGGTCCCACGGGTACGTGCCCTTAAAGTCGGTCCTAGTGCCGCTGATGGTGATATGGGTCCTTTGGTAACTGCCGATCATCTTGCCAAAGTCAAAGGCTATGTTGATCTGGGTATTGAAGAGGGCGCTGACCTGTTGGTTGACGGCCGTGACCTGACACTGCAAGGGTATGAAAACGGTTTCTATATGGGCGGTTGTCTGTTCGATAATGTGAACACGGACATGCGTATTTATAAGGAAGAAATTTTCGGCCCTGTTCTGTCTGTTGTACGCACACCGGATTTCAATGCTGCCATTGAAATGGTTGATGCCCATGAATTCGGGAACGGAACTTCCATCTTTACCCGTAATGGCGATGCGGCTCGTGCCTTCTCGAACAATGTTCAGGTCGGCATGGTTGGCGTAAATGTTCCGATCCCAGTGCCGCTGGCTTTCCACAGCTTCGGTGGCTGGAAAGCATCTGCTTTTGGCGATCACAACCAACATGGTCCGGAAGGCGTTCGCTTCTATACGAAAGTGAAAACGGTGACATCCCGCTGGCCCAATTCAATCAAGGCCGGTGCTGAATTCGTGATGCCAACACATAAATAATCAATGAGATTGAGCGCCCCGGTTATCCGGGGCGTTCGCATATTCAGGAGGCTATTATGGCAAAAATCGGTTTTATCGGCGTTGGAAATATGGGTGGCCCAATGGCCCTCAATCTTCTGAAGGCCGGTCATAATGTTAAGGTTTTTGATTTGTCTGCGGATGCTGTTAAAATCTGCGTGGATGCAGGTGGTGTTGCGGCTGAAAGTGCTGTGGATGCAGCCAAAGGCGTTAATATTGTTGTCAGCATGTTACCCAAGGGTGATCATGTTCGCAGTGTTTATCTGGGTAAAAACGGGGCGCTTGCCGCCGCTGATGAAGGCACTTTGTTTATTGATTGTTCTACAATTGATGTGGCTACCGCCCGTGAAGTGGCAGAAGCCGCAGCCCAGTGCGGTATGATGATGGTGGATGCCCCGGTTAGTGGGGGCGTTGGCGGAGCGTCAGCCGGAACTCTAACCTTTATGGTTGGCGGGGCGGTTGGTGCTTTTGAAGCGGCTAAACCGGTTCTGGAAGTAATGGGCAAGAATATTGTTCATACAGGTGCTTCTGGAAATGGGCAGGCGGCCAAAATCTGTAACAATATGATTTTGGGTATCTCAATGATTGCCGTCTCTGAAGCTTTCGTTCTGGGTGAAAAACTGGGGTTGGATCATCAGACTTTGTTTGATATTGCTTCAACGGCATCAGGCCAGTGCTGGTCTTTGACAAGTTATTGCCCGGTTCCGGGGCCTGTTCCCACGTCACCTGCCAACAATGATTACAAACCCGGTTTTTCGGCACAAAATATGCTGAAAGATTTGAACTTGTCGCAATCGGCAGCCGCTGGTTTTGATGCTGATACGGCCCTTGGCAAGGCGGCAACGGATTTATATGAAAAATATGTCTCCGGTGATGGTGAAATGGCTGATTTCTCAGGCATTATCAATATGATCCGCGAAGGCTGACGAATATAATGGCTATGGCGGTAATGTGCCGCCATGGTTTTTAGGCGTTACAGGAGCATTTAATGGTTACACATATTTCCTCTGGCTCCCTTTTTGAGACAAAAATCGGTTATTCCCGCGCGGTTGTCGATGAAAATTATGTGTTTGTATCGGGCACTACGGGTATGGATTATGCGACGATGACATTGGCCGATGGTATCATCGGACAAGTTGAGCAATGTCTTGCAAATATTCAAGCTGCGCTGGAAGAGGCGGGGTCATCTCTCGATAAAGTTGTCCGGGTTCGTTATTATCTACCGGATCATACAGATTTTGAAGCTTGCTGGCCCACATTACGGGCGGCTTTTGGCGTCGCCAAACCGGCGGCGACAATGATTGAAGCCCGCTTGATAGACCCTGCCATGAAAATCGAAATTGAAGTAACGGCAAAACGTTAAATCGGCGGCAAGTTAGAAAGTGATTGCCTATAGTTGTTTTCTAACCGACTAATGCTTCATGATTAAAAATTTATCAGAAAATATGCGTGGCGCCCTTTTTATGGCGACCTGTATGGCGGCGTTCGGGGTAAATGATGCTTTGATTAAGGTGTCATCCGAGTATTTCACCCTGATACAGGCTATTTTTATCCGGTCAATTTTCACCACTGTTTTTCTGGGAATCTATGCTTGGCGTCAGAAGGCTTTTTTGATCGGGGTTTCAAAAAAAAACTGGGCGCGTATATTCTTGCGGATGACCTCCGAAATTCTGGGCGCTTATTTCTTTCTATATTCAATTTTCAATATGCCACTGGCCAATGCAACGGCCATTTTGCAATCCATGCCATTGGCCGTGACGTTGGCGGCAGCGATTTTCCTGAAAGAGCCGGTCGGCTGGCGGCGTTATATCGCTGTTCTTGTGGGATTTATCGGCGTTCTGATTATTGTGCGCCCCGGAACTGACGGGTTTTCGTCATATTCATTCTTTGCGCTGGGGGCGGTATTGTTGTTCGTGTGTCGGGATCTGGCGACACGAACAATCTCCAGAACGGTGCCTTCCTCGATGATATCATTTGTGACATCTATCGGGATTATGGTGGTCTCTGCTGCGGCCTTGCCCTTTTTCGACTGGAAACCGGTGACGCCACAGAATATATCCATATTATTGGCGGCATCGGTATTTGTCATCGTCGGATATGTGCTGATCGTCAGTGCCATGCGAACCGGCGAAATCGGATTTGTCTCGCCGTTTCGATATACGATTTTACTATGGTCTATTTTTCTGGGTGTGATTGTCTTTGGCGATATACCGGATGTATGGACCATCGTTGGAAGCACCATTGTTGTGGTGACAGGCACCTATACTTTTTACCGCGAACAACAGTTGAAGCGAAAAGCCTGAAAAATCTGGCGGTTTTATCAACTCTCCTGAAAAAACCGGATTAACCGCTGTGCATATTCCGGATGGGTATTTTCGTTGCGCAAACTGGCAAGGGCGATGTCGGCGGTGATCTCAGGGATAGCAGTTCCGCGCCGTTCATGCAGCAAACCTTCGGTAAAGGCCGTAACATGTTCCGGGTGGGGCTGCAAAGATATACAGGTTGGTGAATAGCGCAGTCCTGCAAAGGCACAGAAGTCAGATCTGTGGGTAACAGCCGTACCGGAAGGAGGGGTGATAACCTGATCCTGATGGGAGGCAAGCAGTCTTGCTGTTGTCCCTGTTTCGATGTCTTTATATTCCTGAACACCGATACCCCAGCCTGCGGGATGTTTTTCTACAACGCCGCCCATAGCCTGCGCCATGATTTGATGTCCAAAACAAATCCCTAAAGTTGGAATGCTGGATGCGACCAGTTTTCTGACAAAATCTTCCAGTGGCGGTATCCAGCTATGGTTTTCATAAACGCCATGTTTTGATCCGGTGATGATCCAGCCATCACAGTCTGACGGGGTGTCGGGAAAGACGTGATCGACAACAGAATAGACTTGATAGTCAAATATATCAGCCCCGAGCATGGCAATAAACATATCCGAATATTGGCCGAATTTGTCACCCAAAGGTCCTTCAGCTTTGCCGGTTTGCAGGATGCCGATTTTTTTCAATGCAGTTTCTTTCATCACTATTCATTCAATTCGTCAGATTGCCGCCCGTTCGACCTGAACAGCGCAGAACTTGACCTCGGCTATTTTTCCGAACGGATCAAGGGCGTCATTGGTCAGGATGTTGACCGCAGCCTCTGAATAGCAGAAGGGAATGAACACCATACCTTGTTGGACTGCTCCGTCTGCGCGCACTTTGATGCGGATATGTCCCCGGCGAGATCGGACATCAACATATTCACCGGAGCACACAGCCAGATTTTCCATCATGGCCGGAGACATCTGGATAGTGGGCTCGGGCTCTACCATATCCAGAATGCTGGCTCGCCGCGTCATTGATCCCGTATGCCAATGTTCCAGCAAGCGCCCGGTTGTCAGAATAACCGGATACTCCTGATCCGGTATCTCGTCCGGTGAAATCAGATCGGCAGGAACAAACTTCCCGCGGCCCGAGGCGGTCGGGAACTGTTCCGTAAATAAAAGCGGTTGTCCCGGATCATCGGCACTCCGGCAAGGATAGGTGACGGCTTCTTCCTTTTGTAGCCGCTCCCATGTCAGGCCTTTGATGCTGCCCATAACTTTGGTCATTTCAGAAAATACGTCGGACGGGTGCTGGTAATCCCAGCCAAGCCCGAAGCGCCGTGCCATCTCCTGAATGATCCATAAATCCTGTTTGGCATCCCCGGGCGGGGATACTGCCGCGCGGCCCAGCTGAACCTGCCGGTTTGTATTGGTCACGGTGCCATCCTTTTCAGGCCATGCGGAGGCTGGTAGGATAACATCGGCATAGGCGGCGGTCTCTGTCACGAACAGATCCTGCACCACCAGCATATCCAGCATGGATAGTGCTTCTCTGGCATGGGTGACATTAGGGTCTGACATGGCGGGGTTTTCGCCCATGATATACATACCGCGAATGTCGCCCTGATGGATGGCTTCGGTGGTTTCGACAACAGTCAAACCCGCCTTGGGGTCAAGAGACGCTTGCCAGAAATCTTCAAATTTTTGCCGGATATCAGGATTTTCGACAGACTGGTAGTCGGGCAGGAACATGGGGATCAGGGCCACGTCCGAAGCCCCTTGTACGTTGTTTTGCCCGCGCAACGGATGCAGGCCCGTTCCGGGGCGACCGATTTGCCCGGTCATTAGCGCCAGCGATATCAGGCAGCGCGAATTATCGGTGCCGTGGATATGCTGGCTAATGCCCATACCCCAGAAAATAATACCGGATTTTGCCGTGGCGTATAATCTGGCAACCTCGCGTAAGGTCTGCGGATCAATGCCGGTTCTGTCCTGCATGGCCTCGGGCGAGAAGCCTTTGAGATGTTCTTTTAACGCTTCATACCCTTCGGTAGATTTCTTGATGTAGTCATCATTGGCAAGGCCTTCTTCTGCAATCACATGCATGATCGCGTTCAGAAGGGCGACATCGGATCCGGGCTTTTCCTGCAAGTGGTAGGTCGCATGGCGGCTAAGGGTCTGCTTGCGCGGATCGATAATGATTAATTTTGCCCCCTTTTTGGTGGCGTTTTTGAAAAACGTGGCGGCCACCGGATGATTGACGGCCGGGTTGGAACCAATAGCGATAATAACATCGGCATTTTCAGCCTCATTGAACGGTGCAGATACGGCACCGGAGCCAACGGTCTCCAGTAAAGCTGCAACTGATGACGCATGGCACAAGCGGGTGCAATGGTCGACGTTATTAGTTCCGAAGCCTGTGCGGATCAGTTTCTGGAACAGATATGCTTCTTCATTGGAGCCTTTGGCAGACCCGAATCCGGCAAGGCCGCCACTGCCTTTTGCGGCTTTGACTTTTTGCAGTCCGTTTGCGGCAACATCCAGTGCTTCTTCCCAGGAGGCTTCCCTGAAATGGGTGAGCGGGTTGGCAGGGTCCAGCGTTGCCACGTCAGATTTGGCAATACCTTCTTTGCGGATCAGTGGCTTGGTCAAGCGCTCCGGATTGTGGATATAATCAAACCCAAACCGGCCTTTGATGCAGAGGCGCTCTTCATTGGCGGGTCCATTGCGGCCATCAACCGAGACAATTTTATCGTTGGAGATATTGTAGGTTAGTTGACAACCAACACCGCAAAACGGGCAGATACTATCTACTTTACGGTCAATACCAGCTGCTTTAACGGGTAATTTTTCAAGCAACGCACCGGTCGGGCAAGCCTGTACACATTCACCGCAAGCAACGCAAGTGCTACTGCCCATCATATCATCAAAATCAAAGATGATTTTGGCATGATGTCCATGCCCAGATACGCCAATAACATCATTGACCTGAACTTCGCGGCAGGCGCGGACACACAGATCACAATTAATGCAGACGGACAGATCAACGGCCATGGCCGGATGGGAAATATCAATCGCTGGCGCGGCATTGCTACCCGCAAACCGGCTGCCGGAAACATCGGCAAGGTCGGCCATTTGCCAAAAATGGCTGTCAGGATCGGGGCTGTCTTCTTTTGCGGGCTGGTCTGTGGCAAGAAGTTCAATAACCATTTTTTGTGCTTTTTCAGCGCGCCGGGATGCTGAATTGACAATCATTCCTTCGGTTGGTTTTCGCATGCAACTTGCGGCAAGAACGCGTTCGCCCTCGATTTCAACCATGCAGGCCCGGCAATTGCCATCGGCCCGAAAACCGGGGCGGTCTGTGTGGCATAAATGCGGAATGGTTGTGCCTTGCTCTTTGGCGGTTTCCCAGATGCTTTTTGTGCCATCCGCCGTGATGGTTTCACCGTTCAGGGTAAAGGAAATAGTATCGGTCATGATAATTCCTCTGGGAAATATTTCATTAAACAGAGCAGGGCGTTGGGGGCTGCCTGACCCAGTCCGCAAATGGAGGCGTCCTGCATGACAGCGCTTAATTCCTGCAAAAGGCCGAAATCCCATGCGTCGTCTGTCATCAGATCAAGTGCCTTTGTTGTTCCAACCCGGCAAGGGGTACATTGTCCGCAACTTTCATCTTCAAAAAACCGCATGAGGTTGCGGGACACTTCTTTGAAGTCGTCCTGGTCGGACAGGACAATAACGGCCGCTGAGCCGATAAAGCACCCATGCTTTTCAAGGGAGCCAAAATCAAGGGAGATATCTGCCATGGTGGCAGGAAGCAGACCACCAGACGCACCGCCCGGCAAATAGGCTTTGAAGTGATGCCCGTCCAGCATTCCACCGCCATATTCTTCGATCAATTCAGATGCGGTAATACCGGCAGGGACCCTGTAAACGCCCGGTTTTTTAACATGCCCTGACAGTGAAAAAGTTCGCCTGCCGGAAGCCCCGTTACGCCCGCCATCTTTATACCAAGCAGGTCCTTTTTCAAGGATATCGGGCAGCCAGTACAGGGTTTCCACGTTATTGATCAGGGTGGGGCGTCCGAACAGGCCCACATGTGCTGGAAATGGGGGTTTGTGGCGGGGCAAGGCGCGCTTGCCTTCAAGACTTTCGAGCATGGCGCTTTCTTCACCGCAAATATAGGCACCGGCCCCCCGCCGGAGAATTATATCGCGGCCCTTGTTCAAATCGGCTCCTGTTATTTCTTCGATTGCAGATTGTAGGATAGCGGCACTATCAGGATATTCGTCGCGCAGGAAAATATAGATGGCTTGTGCATCTACCAAATGAGCAGCGATCAGCATCCCGTCCAGAAACTGAAACGGATTACTGTTCATGTAATGGTGATCTTTAAACGTGCCCGGCTCGCTTTCATCGGCGTTGACAGCCATCAGGCGTGGCCCGTCAATGGAGCGTACAGACAAGATTTTGATAGCATGGGGAAACCCTGCGCCGCCCAGTCCACGGTGACCACTTTGCTTGAGAGTATTGATAACGTCATCAATGGTTAGTTCTGAGCTGTATAGTTTTTTGAGTTTCTCAAAGCCACCGGCCTCGCAGTAATCTGCAAATGAAGGAAACTTGTTATCTGTGGCTTTCCTGTCTCGTGAATTAATCGCTTGCCGTGCTGCATCAAGGGTTGCGTTCTCAATGTAATGGTTATCCATGCGGATGACCGGGGCTTTGTCACACCGGCCCATGCATGCGCCATGGGTAATATGAATATCAGCGCCGAATTCTGTTCCCAGTTCTTGCCGGAGTTTGTTCGAGCCTTTAAGCGCACATGTCAGACTGTCACAAACTTTTATCGTTCTTTGTGGTGCATCGGATATTTCCTCAACTACTTTGAAGTTGTGGTAAAAAGTTGCGACTTCATAAATCTCGGAAAGAGACAGCTTCATCTCGGAGGCAAGAGCTGCCAGATGGTTCGTTGCAAGGCATCCGAATTCATCCTGTAATAGATGCAGATGCTCCAGCAAAAAATCTCGATCTCTGCTTCTGTCCCCCAGTAGCCTTGTAACCTCTGCATGGGCAAATGGGTCCACTTGCCGGCCTCTGGCCTGATAGCGGCTCTTGTTCTTTTTCCGGGCAATGCCCGGTGCGACCGATGCTTGCATGAATGAAGATGGTTTTTCCAATTTGCTAACTCCCACTTGTGTTTTTATTTTTATAGGCGGAAACTTCTCGGTCATTCAGGCTGACTAAGTCGACCACACTGGTAATAATGAGCTGCTTTCCGGTATGCTCAAAATTGACGGTGACACGGTCTGCTACAGCTGACTGCACCTGACCCAAGCCCCAATCGGGTTGTTTGGGGTGGCAGACATATTGACCTGGAGAGAAAAGCGCTATCATATTTAACACACTTGGTTGATTGATGGTACAAGACTGTAGCAAACTGTATACCAAAGATAAAAGAGTTACTGTATTCAGAATGCGAAACATTAATAGTCGGGATAGACATGATAGACCTTAAATTGACGGCTCTTATGAGTTCAAAGCTTTGCCATGATGTTATCGGTCCGGTCGGGGCGGTGAATAACGGTATTGAGTTGTTGTTGGATGAAAAAAATGCCGATATGCGTGATCAGGCGATAGCGCTGGTTAGCCAGAGTGCGGGTGAGGCTGCGGCTAGATTGCAGTTCTACCGGTTAGCATTTGGCCTCGCCGGTGGTATGGGGGCAGAAGTTTCCTTGCGGGATGCACGGACATTGTGCCGGTCCTATATGAGCTATGGCAAGGTTGAACTGGATTGGCCAGATGAGGCGGGCGGTGCTGAAAATTTATCCAAGGATGCGATCAAGGTTCTTTGCAATCTGGCTTCAATTTCGGCAAGTGCCCTCCCTCGTGGCGGGAAGCTGACAATATCCGGTGATGTTAATGATAGCGGGTGGAATTTTGAATTTCACGCAAGCGGGGCACGGGCGGGCTTGCGCGAAGATATTACCAGTGCATTGTTAAACGGGTATGATGAAGCCAGTCTTACGGCACAAAATGTCGGTGCACAATATCTGATGGCGATTTGTGCCAATAACAACTTTTCTGTGACCATTGAGACGATGGATGAAAACCTGACGGTCATTTCTGCTAAATCCAGCTGATCATCTGAATCATATGTTAGAAAAAAGCGAGAGCCTTGGTTGAAGGTTTTCGCTTTTTTGCATTTTTTTGGATAAAATTTTAGCCAAGTTTTGATTTTCTGCTTCTCCGCCTGTTAACCGTAACTGCTTGTTAACCTCTTTGTCGCATTCTGTCGCAAATTAGGTGGCATGAGTTCATTATTTTTGTGAGCCTGCAAATGCGGGGAGAAGACGACACCATGGATGATCTGTTAAGCGAATTTTTGACCGAAACCAATGAGAATATTGGTATAGTTGATGCGGCTTTGGTAACGCTTGAGCAAAATCCCGAAGACGAGAGTCAGATAGATAATATCTTCCGACTTGTGCATACCATTAAAGGTACATGCGGATTTTTGGGTCTTCCAAGGCTTGAAGCAGTTGCCCATGCTGGTGAAAATGTACTGGGTAAAATTCGGGATAAAGAGCTGACAGTTACGGCAGATGTCGTAACAATCATTCTTGAGGCTATGGATGTTATCAAGGAACTTCTGGAATCTCTTGAGCAGACCGAAGAAGAGCCTGAAGGTGATGACATCGACTTGATCCAGCGATTGAACGATGTTGCGTATGGAACGTCTCTTGCTTCATCAGCCAATACGTCAAATGTTGTTGAACTAGTTGAAGAGGTCACTGAAGCTGATTTGGAAGCTGCTTTCCTTGCAGCAGAAGGGCCAGAAGATATCGCGCCACCTGCACTAGAATCAAAATTGGTAGCACATCCCAATGAAGTCACGCTTGATGAGCTGGAAGCCGCCTTTCAGGCCGCACCCGGCCCGGATGATGTCGCGGCTCCTGTTGTTGTAGAAGCTGCCGCCGAAGAAGTTGTATTGGAGGCTGAACCTGTCGCCGCTGTGGAAACACCGGCAGCCCCTAAACCGAAAAAAGCCAAAAAGGCAGCAGCTGATAAACCTGCGAAAGAGACAACGCTTGCCAATCAGAGCATCCGGGTAAGTGTCGAACTGCTTGAAGATCTGATGACAATGGTTAGCGAGTTGGTGCTGACACGTAACCAGTTGCTACAAATGGTTCGGGGTATGGATGATAATGAATTTACTGTCCCGTTACAGCGCTTGAGCCACGTAACCACAGAGTTGCAAGAAGGCTTGATGAAAACCCGAATGCAGCCAATTGGCAATGCGTGGTCGAAATTACCGCGTATTATTCGTGATCTTAGCAATGACCTGAACAAGAAAATTGATCTTGTTATGCATGGTGCTGAAACTGAACTGGACCGGCAAGTTCTTGAAATGATCAAGGATCCGTTGACCCATATGGTTCGCAACTCGGCTGACCATGGGCTCGAAACACCGGAAGAACGTCTGGCCGCGGGTAAAAAAGAAACAGGCCGCGTGGTTCTGGATGCGTTTCACGAAGGCGGACATATCATCATTACAATTTCGGATGATGGTCGCGGCCTGAATAGTGAAAAAATTAAAGCAAAAGTTCTTGAAAACGGATTGGCAACTGAATCTGAACTGGACTCAATGAGCCTTCAGCAGATTCAAAATTTCATCATGCGTCCCGGCTTCTCAACCGCAGAAAAAGTGACCAACGTTTCCGGTCGTGGTGTTGGTATGGATGTGGTTCGCTCCAACATTGAGAAAATTGGCGGCACAGTTGAGCTGAAATCAGAAGAAGGTAGCGGCTCGGTCTTTACCATTAAAATTCCACTGACATTGGCGATTGTCTCGGCATTGATTGTTGAATGCGCCGGAGAGCGGTTTGCGGTTCCCCAAATTAGCGTTGTTGAACTGGTCCGCGCCTCTGCCGATGGCCGTAGTGATAATACGATTGAGTTGATCAATGATACGCCAGTTCTCCGGTTGCGTGACAGGCTATTACCGCTGGTTCATTTGAACGATATTCTGCGTTTGGAGACAGCCGCAGATGAAGTTGCTGAACAGAGCCAGATTAAAGGCGCTGAAGATTTCATCATTGTCACCCAGGTCGGCGCCTATACGTTTGGTATTGTTGTTGACCGTGTCTTTGACACCGAAGAAATTGTGGTTAAACCGGTTGCTCCGATCTTGCGCCATCTGTCCATTTTCTCGGGAAATACAATTCTTGGCGACGGTAGTGTGATTATGATTCTGGATCCAAACGGGATTGCGTCTCAAACTGGTGAAAATGTTGTGGGTGATCATAGCTTTGAAGAAGAAGTGAGCCGCGCTGCGTCTGAAACAGATAAGGTTGCCATGTTGATTTGCCGTGCTGGCGGGGATGAGCCAAAAGCGGTTCCATTATCACTGGTCGCACGCCTTGAAGAAGTAGACGTTGACACAATTGAACATACAAATGGTCAGATGGTCGTTCAGTATCGTGGTAAAATCATGCCGTTGGTGGCTTTGAACGATCAGTCGAAAATCGTTGAAACCGGCCGCCAGCCCATATTGGTCTTCTCTGATAATGACCGAACAATGGGGCTGATTGTTGATGAGATTGTCGACATCGTAGAAGATAGCCTGAATGTTGAAATGGCATCCAATGTCGAGGGTATGATCGGAAGTGCGGTCATTCGGAACAAGGCTACAGATATTATTGATGTTGGATATTATTTACAGCAATGTTTTGGTGACTGGTTTGGTGGCGGTGAGACCGCAGCCTTCGGATCTGAAAATACGTCACAGCGCGTACTGCTTGTAGATGACAGCCCGTTCTTCCGTAATATGCTGGTACCGTTATTGTCAGTAGCCGGTTACGAAGTGAGCACAGCTGAAAATCCAACAGAGGCCTTGGCCATGCGGGATGCAGGTAAAGAATTTGATATTATTGTTAGTGATATTGAAATGCCTGGTATGGATGGCTTCCAGTTTGCAGAAGAGGTATTGAACGATGATCGCTGGGCAGATACGCCAATCATTGCCTTGTCATCGCACACGACACCCCAGGACTTCGATCGGGGCCGTCAGGTTGGCTTCTCGGACTATGTTGCGAAATTTGATCGGGATGCCTTAATGAATACATTGTCCCAGACTTTGCGTGCGGGTGGAGGTGCTAAATGAGTAACAATGACACACAAGAATATGTGACTGTGACAATAGCCGGGCAGATGTTTGGAATTCCAGTTTTGCAGGTTCATGATGTTCTGGGAACAGTTAAGCTGACCAATATTCCATTGGCACCGCGTGAAGTAGCCGGAGCCTTGAACTTGCGAGGCCGGATTGTCACATGCATCGATGTTCGCAAACGCCTTGGATTGCCGGCATCTGAAGATGTTGACAACCGTATGAGTGTGGTTGTCGAGCATCATGGTGAACCTTATGCATTGTTGATAGATAACGTAGGCGAGGTGCTGAACCTTAAAACCGATAAACTGGAAATGAATCCGGCAACACTGGATGCGCGGTGGCGTGAAGTTTCCAACGGTATCTACCGAACTCAAGATAACCTTCTTGTTATTCTACATATCGAACGCCTGCTGGATTTCGCCAGTGAGGCAAATGCAGCTGCGTAACATAATAATAGATAGAGAGATAGCATGGCTTCTTGTCTGATTGTAGACGACTCAAAGGTCGTTCGAATGGTCGCTAGACGTATTCTGGAAGATTTGAATTTTGCCATTTTGGAGGCAGAAGACGGTGAGCGTGCAATGAGTGTGTGCCGTGAAGAAATGCCGGATGTTATTCTTCTGGATTGGAATATGCCTGTGATGAATGGCATTGAGTTTCTAAGAGAACTTCGTAGCAGCGATGGTGGAGATAAGCCTGTTGTTGTTTTCTGTACGACAGAAAATGATATGGCTCATATTCGGGAAGCCATTTCAGCAGGAGCAAACGAATATATTATGAAGCCATTTGACCGTGCAATTATTGAAGCAAAACTTTCTCAGGTAGGGGTGCTCTAGTGCTCCAACGGGGTCAATTGAACATTAAGGAAGAACATTCTAGTATGCAAAGTCCGTATCGGGTGATGATTGTTGATGACTCGGCTGTAATCCGGGGATTTCTGGCAAGATGGCTAAAAGAGGAAAGTGATATTGATGTGGTTGCATCTGCTGGAAATGGTTTGATAGCTCTTAAAGAGTTTGAAAAGACCCGTCCGGAGATTGTGGTACTTGATATCGAGATGCCAGTGATGGATGGAATGGCCGCTCTTCCCAAGCTCATTGAAATGGACCCTGATGTAAAGGTCATTATGGCGTCTACATTAACCATGCGAAATGCTGATATCAGTATGAGGGCCCTTGCCAAAGGGGCTGCTGATTATATTCCAAAGCCAGAAACAACGCGAGATGCCAGTAAAAAGGATGAGTTCCAGCGTGATTTGATTTCTAAAATCAAAGTTCTCGGTGAAAGTCGCCGTAAAAAACTGGGACAGATTGCTCCTGCATCCAAAGGAATATCAGAAGTTCGTAAACCGCAGGTAACGGCAGTACAAGCGGGTAGCACTCTATATAAGGGCGCAAGCGTTAATTTGCGATCACATCGGGCTGGGTTGGTGCCACAGATACTGGCTATCGGGTCGTCCACCGGTGGCCCGCAGGCTTTATTTGCTGTGTTTGAGAAGTTGAAAGGGAAGATATCCTTGCCGGTTTTTGTTACCCAGCACATGCCCGCAACTTTTACCGCAATTCTGGCAGAACATCTGACCAAAATTTCGGGTATTCAATGTGCCGAAGCCATCGATGGTGAAAAGGTACAGAATAACCGTGTATATGTTGCTCCGGGTGATTGGCATATGACTGTTGTTAAAGACGGCGTGGATACAAAAATTAAGTTAAATCAAAACCCACCGGAGAATTATTGCCGGCCCGCAGTGGATCCAATGCTTCGCAGTCTTGCTGATGTATATGGAAGCCGGGTTCTTACCGTTATCTTAACGGGTATGGGGCAAGATGGGATGAAAGGTTGTGAGCAACTCGCAAAAGCCGGAGGGTATGTGATTGCTCAAGATGAGGAAACAAGTGTTGTCTGGGGCATGCCGGGAGCGGTGGCGACTGCAGGATTATCAAATGCAGTCCTACCTCTCAATGATATTCCGGCTGCTGTTGAGAATGCGCTGACAGGGAGGCCTTCATGAATAGTCAGGACTTCCAGCTTTTAAGCGGTATTGTCCGGGAACGATCAGGACTGGTATTGACCGAAGACAAGATATATTTGTTGGAAAGTCGTCTGGTTCCATTAGCCCGCCAACGGGGGATGAATACCCTTGAGGATTTGGCAAGTGAGCTTCGTCGGAGTAATGACGAAAAGCTGAAAGCAGATATCACTGAAGCAATGACGACGAATGAGACGTTTTTCTTCAGAGATAACAAGCCGTTTGATATCTTCAAGGAAAGTATCCTTCCCCATTTATTGGAGACCCGGGCCTCACGTAAATCGTTGCGTATCTGGAATGCGGCCTGTTCAACGGGGCAGGAGCCTTATTCTGTCGCCATGCTTTTGAAAGAAGAGGCGGCAAAGATGGCCGGTTGGCGTGTTGAAATTCTGGCAACAGATATTTCAAACGAAGTTCTTGAAAAGGCAAAATCAGGTTTATACTCACAATTCGAGGTTCAACGTGGTTTGCCCATTCAGTTGCTAATCAAGTATTTTCAGCAGATGGGTGAAATGTGGCAAATAGACAGCTCCATTCGCGCAATGGTCAAGTTCCAGAATGTAAATCTGTTAGGCAGTTTGGCCATGCTCGGTACTTTTGACGTTATTTTTTGCCGGAATGTGCTGATTTATTTTGATCATGAAACCAAGGCTAAAGTCCTGAATCAAATGCACAAGATCATGGCGAAAGACGGGGCGTTGTTCCTGGGCGGTGCCGAGACAGTGTTGGGCATTTGTGACGCACTCAATCCCATTTCCGGCTTGAAAGGTGTTTACACACCGGCAAGCGGAGGGGTGCTGGCGGCGGCTGGGTAATAAAAGCCGTTCCTTCCAACCACCATAGGATATACATAAAAAAGCCGCTAGTGAGTATCCCTAGCGGCTTTTAACGTTGTCTTGTTGAATATGTTAGCTGGCTTTGGCGCGACTGCCGGCCTCATCAGGGTCGCGCAGAACATAGCCGCGTCCCCAGACTGTTTCGATATAATTATCGCCACTTGTTGCAGATGCCAGTTTTTTGCGAAGTTTACAGACGAAAACGTCAATAATTTTCAGCTCGGGCTCATCCATCCCACCATACAGGTGATTGAGAAACATTTCCTTGGTCAGGGTTGTTCCTTTGCGCAAGCTGAGCAATTCCAGCATACCATATTCTTTTCCGGTCAGATGCAGACGTTGACCGTCAACCTCGACAGATTTTGAATCCAGATTTACAGTCAGTTTTCCTGTTGTGATTGTTGACTGTGCATGACCTTTTGAACGGCGGACAATGGCATGTATACGGGCGATCAATTCATCCTTGTTGAAAGGCTTGGTCAAATAGTCGTCGGCACCAAAGCCAAGACCTTTAACTTTGTCATCAGGTTCTGACATTCCTGACAGAATCAAGATCGGCGTTGCAACTTTTGCCGTTCGAAGTTTTTTGAGAACATCATAGCCAGACATGTCCGGCAGGCCCAAATCAAGGATGATAATATCGTAGTCGTACAACTTGCCCAAATCCACGCCTTCTTCGCCAAGGTCGGTGGAATATACGTTAAGCCCTTCGGCTGTTAGCATCAGTTCGATACCTCTTGCCATAGAGCTATCGTCTTCTATTAGTAATACCCGCATTGATAAGAACCTCCTGTTAAGGCAATATTGTTAATATTTTAGCTTAACAAAAGGTAAAAACCCAAGGTAAAAAATTAACTAATTTATTTCTTTTTTGAAGTAATCCCTTTACGAAACTTTAAAAATTGTCAGGCAAAGTGTAATTTGCATTGAAAAACAGGCCTTTTAGGCAGGTGTGGAGTCGATATTTGTTAAGTGTAATTTCTGAAATCAGCCGTGTGTCTTCACAACAATTTTACGGACGGGTTGCCGCAATTCAAGGGTTGCTGGTCGAAGTGGGCGGTATCCAACGACATTTGAGCATTGGTAGTCGGGTAAATTTACTCGCACGGGGGAATAAAATTGTCCTGTGCGAAGTCGTGGGCTTTCGTAATGATCGTGCATTATTGATGCCCTTCGGATCGCTTGATGGTGTTGGTATGGGCTGCAAGGCGCTGATAGCAGAGCCTGATCCTGTTGTGTTTCCAGATAAAAGCTGGCTGGGACGTGTTGTCAATGCAATGGGCGAGCCTGTCGATGGTGGGCCACCTCTCCGTAAGGGCAGTGTGGCGGTTCCTCTTAAAAATGCAGCCCCGCCAGCGCATTCGCGGCAGCGGGTTAGCGGTAAAATTGATTTGGGGGTCCGGGCACTGAATTCTTTTGCCACCTGTTGCCGGGGGCAGAGGTTGGGTATTTTCGCGGGCTCTGGTGTTGGTAAATCGGTTCTGTTGTCCATGTTGGCGAGAAATACAGAAGCAGATATCAATATTATTGGCTTGATCGGAGAGCGGGGTCGGGAGGTTCAGGAATTTCTGGAAGATGATCTGGGGCCTGAAGGGCTGGCACGCAGTATTGTTGTGGTCGCCACTTCGGATGAGCCTGCTTTAATGCGCCGGCAAGCCGCTTATTTGACACTAACGCTTGCGGAATATTTTCGCGATATGGATAAAGACGTTTTATGTTTGATGGATAGTGTTACGCGATTCGCAATGGCGCAACGGGATGTGGGTCTGTCTGGAGGGGAGCCTCCAACAAGTAAGGGCTATACACCAACAGTCTTTAGCGAGTTGCCAAAGTTGTTGGAGCGGGCCGGGCCGGGCCCAGGTAAAGGAACCATTACCGGCTTGTTTACAGTTCTTGTTGAAGGGGATGACCATAATGAACCTGTGGCGGATGCCGTTCGCGGGATTCTGGACGGTCATATCGTCATGGAACGTAAAATTGCCGAGAGAGGCCGCTATCCTGCGATTAATGTCTTGAAGTCAGTTTCACGGACAATGCCAGCCTGTAACACCGAGGCTGAGAACAATATTATTATGACCGCAAAGCAACTTTTGTCGATCTATGAAGATATGGCCGAGCTTATTCGGCTTGGAGCTTACCGCAAAGGAACAGATCCGGATGTGGATGCAGCCTTGTTCTATTATCCATTGCTTGAGCAATTTCTTTCGCAACAAAAAGAAGAAAATACCAGCTTGGCAGATTGTTATGCAGAGCTTGAACGCATATTGAGTATTGAACCTACGCTGGCACCAACAGATGAAGCGGAACAATAATCATGTCTGATGGGGGAATGTATCAATGAAAGGTATGGGAAACCTTATCCGGGTTCAGAAATGGAAGCTGGATGAAAAACGCCGCGAAATTTCAGATATGGAAAATCTGTTGGGGAACTTTTGCGCTCAACTTGAGAAGCTGAACTTGGATCAGGTTCGTGAGCAGGAAATTGCAAGAGATAATCCGGATGTCGGGTTTTTATATGCCAGTTATGCGGAAGCGGCGAAGGTACGCCGTAAGAACTTACTGGCGAGTATTGAAGATGCAGAGCAGAGAATTGAAGTCGCGCGTGCAGATATGGCAGAGGTTTTTCAAGAGCTCAAAAAATATGAGCTAACAGAAGAAACCCGTTTGCGATTGTTGAAAGAACAACAGGAAAAACGGCAACAAGAAGAAGTGGATGCGTTTTCTATTGAAATGTTCCGGCGTAAATCGGGCTCTTGATATATAAGAACTCAGGCTTTTAACGTTTCCTGAACATTTGCTTCCCACTCTTCTGTCGGATGAATGGGAAACGGGGCCATTTGCCGGAAGGTGAGGCTGCCCTTTAACCCGGTGATCTCGATATTCTCTGTAAAAATATTTGAAATTTGAGCCTTCAGAGCGTCATCGATGCTATCTCTATGCCGAAAGGCAAGGTCAAAATGATGCCGCTTGAATAAGCCGTCAAGCTGGACAGGGCCGGTTCTGGATAAATCCAGTTCAATAATGAAACGGGTTTCCGTATCGGCATCATCGTCAGTTTGCTGAGAATGGTTTCTGTAGAACATACGCAATTGCTGGAGGTTTTCTCCGTTAAAAAATGGAAAGATAAGTGCTTTCCAGTCTTGTCCGCCGGTCTCTCCGGTAAGTCGTGTCAGATTGGAAAAATCATCACTTGTTGATTTGAATAAATCACTGTGCCCTGCCTTTTCCAATGTTTGTTGAAAGTTCTGCCCGAGCCAACGGCCTATATTGCTGCCATTTAGCGCGGTAAGGAGAAAAAGGAGATTTGCGCCAAGTTGGTTGTTCGGTGAAGGTATGCGCGTACTCAATAGGTGAGCCCCCAGAGCAGGGTCTTGTGCCGCAACAACATTCAGGGCATCACGTAAATTTCCCCAATCACTCATTATAGGCAGATACGGTGTCTTGAATATTCCTGTTAGCGGTTGCGGAGCTGCAAGGGGGAATCGTTCAATTTCCGCAGATAACGTAATTGACACTTGTGTTCCGGGAAGCGGAGGAGCCGATGTCAGATAGCGAACAGAGCCAAGTCCGGCGGTTTGAAGATGGACCTGCATAAGGCGGGAGCCCGTTGAATTTTTAATCGGACCGGACAGGCTGATGACGGTGCCGGTAGTTGTGGTTTGTCCATTGACGGCTGATTGAGAGAGGGTGGCTCCATTGGGGGTGATGATTGCAGATATTTTGCCTTTAGGTGCGGCTGCGTTAAAACCGGCACTGGTTAAAAAACGGCGACTTAGCAGAGCATCTCCTATGATCAGTTTGACGATTTCCGTCTGCGGGGCTAGCGGTTGTCGTTGTGTGTCAGCTTTTTCTGTAATTGAGGTTGATATTGAACCGGTTTCACTCGCAATGGCTTTTGCCCCCGGGGCCGTTGTATGTGCGTAGGCGGCAACTCCGCTTGAAATGGATTGAGAGCCTGAATTCCCTTGCGGGCCAGCAGATAATGAGGCGGTGAGAAGAGAGCTGTTCACCGTTGGCGTGGTTGATGTCAGTACTGGCTGGGCTTGCGGGTTTTGTACGGGAGGAGTCGCAGTTGATGGTTGTTGCTGTATATGCGGGAGTACTACGCGAGCCTGTTGCTGCCCTGCTTTACCAAGTGTTGTTGTAATATTTTGCAGCTCACCTTCGCCACTTTCGACAACGGGGAGCTGTCCACCGAGCCCATAAATATTCGGTTTCAGAGCTGTATTATTAACGATGGGAAGTAGTGTAACAGACGGTGGGGAGGCCAGTTTTTCACCATTGATTGCAACTACTCTGGCAATGATAACATCATCGATAGATTCAATTTCCAATGCGACATGACTCCCTACCGGAATGGGGTTTCGCGAAGCCATGCGGAAATTCCCGGCCTCGGTATGTAATATAGTATCGCCTGCGGTTGCGCGTGCCGTCACAATAGCGGCCAAGGCGGCACCTTCAGTCAGAGTTGATATGGCGGAAGTTTGTGGAACTGCTGGATTGGATTGCCCGCCAGTGGGGGATGCCGCCGCAAGCGGAGCGACCTGCTGGGACGTTGAGGCCGTCCCTTTGTTGCTTTCAACAGGGCTTGCGGGTGCGCTGCCGGATGTTGACCGAATTCCACTCATTTCTTGTGCCCGTCATTTATGCAGGCCCTCGAATAATATATTGTGCCAGTGCCTCAATATCGGCAGCGGCCTGACTGGTTGGATACCTGCTTAACAAAGCAGATTGCGCGCGAATGGCTCCCGCCACCCTGTCATCTTGCGATATGATGCCCGCCAATGGAGGCTCCAACTGCAAGAAATTTTGACAGGCAGTTAGAATTTTATCATAGACCTTCTGACCATCATTCTTGGATTTTACCATATTTACAAGAATTCGGGTATCTACATTTTTCTGGGACTGGTTTGTTACTTTGATAAATGCGTAGGCGTCGGTTAATGAAGTAGGTTCCCCATTTGTGACGACCAGTTTCGGACCCCGAGCAGATGCCAGTGTTCGCACGGCGGCATCAATTCCGGCTCCGAGGTCAAGAATAATGTAATCGTAGACAGCTCCGAGGCTGATGAGTTCTTCATGGACGGCTTTTAAATGTTCTGGCGCCAATGTTCCGAGTGAGCCTGAACCAGAACGGCCGGCAATGATATCGAAACCACCTTCTTTATACGCGAAGGCAACATCTTGTAGCTTTTTGTCTCCCGACACAACAGAGGCCAGATCAAAATCAGGCATAATACCCAGCTGGATATCTACGTTGGCAAGCCCTACATCTCCATCAAAAAGCAGCACTTTTTTTCCTGCATTGGCCAGTGCATGAGACAGGCTGATGGCGAGGATAGTCTTCCCGACACCCCCTTTGCCCGAGGCAATTGTGATCAGGTTCTTTCCAATATCCGATGTTGCAGGATGGGCACTTGGTCTGTCTGTGAGGGGCCTGTCCGTAAGGGGGCTATGTGTCTCTGTCATTTTGAAGCCTTGTCAAATTCATTGCTAATACCCTGCCGGGTGGGGTCCCGAAGAATTAACCGTGCCAGATTAACCGGTGTGAGGGTGTGGAGGCCTGTTGCAACTGATGGTGATACACAGGCATATGAAAAGCTGAGATTAGCCTTGTCGGCAGCGGTCAAAACACCGCCATAGCGTCGTGTCGTGTCAAGACGTGTCACAATGAGGCGCTTGGCACCAATGGCCGCAAATTTTTCGGCACTATCACTCATCTCTGCGGCATCTGTACCGGCAGGAAGAACAAGAATGGTTTCTGCATGGGCGGCGATAATTTGCGCCGCCAGATTTTCAACCTCTTCCATCTCGTAACAATTGATGCCGCCCGTATCGATCAGGACATGGGCATTATCTTGTAATTCCGGTTTTGTCAGAATGCTGGACAGGTTCTCAACCCCGTTGGATACCCAGAGTTTCAAGTTCAGAATGTCGGTAAAGGCCTTGAGTTGATCGACGGCACCAGCGCGGCTTTTATCTGTCGTAACCACATGGACTTTTCGGCCCCCCATCGTTGCTGAAGCTGCCATTTTTGCTATTGTCATGGTTTTCCCGACACCCGGCGGGCCGATCAGCATTAAAGGGGTTTTCTTTCGGGAAAATTGCGGTGAAAAATTGAAGTGCTTATCCAGAGATGCCGCCAAAGCCATCGTTGTATCTTCGGTCTCTACTGCTAAAGCCGTGCGGCAGAGCCTTTCAGCCAAGAGTGTCGGGATACCGTGGTAGGCCATAGCCTGAACCAGTGTCTCTACTTGCGGAGTTATTGTGATTGGCTTGCTTGGGCGCGGTGTTGGTGCCGTGGCTCGTTCGGAATTTCCTTTTTTGATAATTGTCGCGGGCTTTGGCTGTAGCTTTTCGTGGGGTTGTTCGGCTTCGAGCTTCCAGTCATCGTCCCAGTTTTTGGCCCAGCCATTTTTCTTGGGAGTAATTTGAGGCGAGGGAGGATCGGCCTGTTCAATGGCAGCTGTAACCTGAGACTCTCCTGACGGCAAATCCTGAGTTGCCAGAATTATGGCATCATCCCCCAGTTCCTGCCTGACCTTGTTCATGGCATCTGCCATATTTGCTCCGTTGAAGGATTTAATGCGCATCTGGTTTTATCCTACACCTGAGCCAGTGTTTTGAGTTTTGCCTTGGGATGGATTTCATTTTGTGACATCACCACGGTTGTGGGCCGAAATCTTTCGATAATAGAACGGACATAAGGGCGTATCGCCGGGCTTGTCAGCAGAACCGGGTTATGCCCTTGCTGGGCGAGGCGATCAAAATTTTCCCGTATCTTCGCAATAAAATCCTGTAACAGGCTTGGGGCCATGGACAGTTGTTTTTCTTCACCTTGTCCAATGATGGCATCCGCAAAGTTTTGTTCCCATTGAGGGGATAGGGTAACCAGTGGGATGAAGCCGTCCGGTGCCGTATTGGTTGCGGATATCTGGCGAGCTAAACGGGCGCGCACATGTTCGGTGATCATGCTGATATTTTTGGTATAGCCGGTAGCCTCGGATATGCCCTCAAGAATGGAGGCCAGATCTCTGATAGAAATACGCTCGGTGAGCAGGTTTTGCAGAACACGCTGAATACCACTGACGGTAATCATGGTTGGAACGACGTCGGCAACCAGTTTCTGATGTGCTGGTGGTAATTCGTCCAGCAGTTTTTGCGTTTCGGCATAAGAAAGCAAATCAGCCATATGATCTTTTAGAATTTCAGTAAGATGAGTGGTGATAACCGTCGCTGGATCGACAACAGTATAGCCACGGAAAGAGGCTTCTTCACGCTGGCCTTCATCCACCCAAACGGCAGGCAACCCAAATGTGGGCTCTGTGGTTTCTTCTCCGGGCAGATCAATAGGGAGACCTTGAGGGTCCATGATCAGAAGCTGGTTTGGGCGAACATCACCTTCGCCAGCTTCAAGTTCCTTCACCCGCACAACATAGTTATTGGCAGGAAGTTGCATGTTGTCAAGAATGCGGACACTGGGCATAACGAACCCCATATCACCCGCAATTTGACGGCGCAGGGCCTTGATCTGGTCGGTCAGGCGATACCCTTCATTATCATTGATAAGGGTTAGCAAACCGTAGCCCAGTTCCAATCTCAAATCATCGATTGCCAGGGCGGTTGCTATTGGTTCTTCTGCTGGAATAGCCTCTTTTTGCTCTTCGAGTAATTTCTGTTGTTCTTCGACTTTCTCAACGTCTTTTTGCCGTGACATAACGTAGGATGTATAGCCGAGCCCCGCGGCCAGTAGCAAGAAAGGGGTCATGGGAATACCGGGAAGCAGGGACAGGCTGAGGAGAAGAAAAGAACTAACCCCGAGGGCTCGTGGGTAGCCGCCAAGTTGTCCGATAAGGGCTTTATCCGTTGTGCCGGTGACACCGCCGCGCGATACAAGAAGGCCAGCTGCAACAGAGACAATAAGGGCCGGTATTTGACTGACCAGACCATCGCCAACTGTCAGCAATGTATAACTTTCCGCCGCTTGTGAAAAGCTTAAACCCTTTTGGGCAACACCGATCACAATGCCCCCGATGATATTGATGAAAGTGATTAGAAGCCCTGCGATGGCATCCCCGCGAACAAATTTCGAGGCACCATCCATGGAGCCAAAGAACCCGCTTTCATCTTCAAGTTCCTTGCGCCTTTTGCGGGCGGTTTCTTCATCGATCATACCGGCGGACAAGTCGGCATCAATGGCCATCTGTTTGCCGGGCATGGCATCCAGGGAAAAGCGGGCGGCCACTTCGGCAATGCGGCCTGACCCTTTTGTGATAACAACAAAGTTGACGATTACCAGAATCGTAAATACGATGATCCCGATGACAAAATTGCCGCCCATGACAAAATTGCCAAAGGCTTCGATAACGGCGCCAGCCGCACCGGGGCCGGTGTGACCTTCAGACAGGATCAGGCGGGTTGAGGCCAGATTGAGGGATAACCGTAACATGGTGGCAATTAGCAGTACGGTTGGAAATGAGCTGAAGTCCAAAGGCCGTGAGATAAAGAGGCAGGTCATCAGAATGATGACAGAGAAAGTAATCGAGATTGCCAAACTGAAGTCCAGCAGCCAGCTGGGCATAGGTAGAACAAGAACGATCAGAATGCTGACAACACCCAGCGCAAGGCCGATATCGCCTTGTAGCAAAACTTTCGAAATATTTCCGAAAGGCAGACTTGAATTATTCTCTGCCGGTTGTTGCTCTTGGCTATCGGTCATTTATACATATACTTCCTGTAGGCGAGCTTGATGTGTCAGATTGCAGATCGATGGCTTGCCCCAACCGATGGAATGGAGGTTCCTTCATCGGAGTAAAGCTTTAATTTATTTCGTAATGTCCGAATGGATATTCCAAGAATATTGGCGGCATGGGTTCTGTTGCCAAGGCAATGCTCCAACGTGTTGAGAATAAGAGTCTTCTCGACATTCGCTACAGTCTGTCCAACCATGGAACTGGTTTCGGCTGTTCCTTGTCCGGTTGGTGTCGATATGTCCGTATCACTGTCAGATACAATAGAGGCAGATTCTGGAACAATGCTGCCATCGGGCATCAGGATCGCATCGGTGCTGATGTCATCGCCCTGTGCAAGCAAGACTGCCCGGTGCATTGTGTTTTCGAGTTCGCGCACATTGCCTTTCCATATATTCTTTTTGAGCTTGTCCATTGCAGCTTCGCTGATCTCACGGAGAGGGATAGAATTCATCTCCGAGTATTTTTCGGCGAAATGCTGGGCCAGCGTAACGATATCCAGCGGACGTTGACGCAAGGGCGGTATTTTCAAGGTAACCACGTTCAGGCGAAATAATAAATCTTCGCGAAAGCTTTTGTCGCGCACCGCTTCGGCGAGGTCTCTGTTTGACGTTGCCAGAATTCGGATATCCACGGGAACCGGTTTTGTACCCCCAACCCTGTCAATTACTCTCTCCTGAATAGCGCGCAGTAATTTGGCTTGCATCTGGATGTCCATCTCACTGATTTCATCCAATAACAAGGTACCGCCATTTGCTTCTTCAAATTTTCCGATACGCCGGGCAATGGCCCCGGTGAAGGCACCTTTTTCATGCCCAAAAAGCTCTGATTCCAGCAAATTTTCTGGAATGGCAGCACAATTGACGCATACGAACGGTTTGTCAGAGCGGGAGCTTTGGTTATGAAGGTAATTGGCAATGATTTCCTTGCCGGTTCCGGTCTCTCCGTTAATCAGGACAGAAGCTGAAGATGGTGCGATCTGATCGGCAAACTTTACGACTTCGCCCATGGCGGGATCACTGAAAATCAGTTGCGTATCATCTTCTGCAACGGCTTCAAGAACAGCAGCAATTAATTCAGGGTCAGGGGGAAGCGGTAAGAATTCTTTCGCGCCGGCCCGAATGGCATTGGCTGCAGTTGTAGCATCCGTATTAACGCCACAAGCAATGATCGGCAGATTGATCCGCTCGTTTGCCAGGCTTTCGACCAGATACCTGATCGGTAAATTGACATCAATCATCGCCATATCGGCCCCACGGCCTGAGCGTAATGATATCAAAGCTGCTTCAATATCATTAACCTGACTAACTTTGGCCCCGCGAGAGATGGCGATTTGGCTTGCTGCGCCAATTTGACCATCCAGTGCTCCAATAATAAGCAAACGCATTGGCTTACTCTCCTACAACTAATTATAAAACTGCACGCGCTCGGTTGGCGGCAGTAATGTGTTTAAGACCATTTCCAGACGGCGGGGATTTTCCTGACGACCAATAGAAGTGGCACTTGCAATATAAATACGGTTTATGAGAACTTCTTCAGCCGAGTTGCGCTCCAGCTTGGAGGCAAGAGGGCTGAAAAACATGTTTGCCAGAACAGCACCATAAAAGGTTGTCAGCAAGGCCACGGCCATTGCCGGACCAATGGTTGACGGATCATTGAGGTTACTCAGCATTTGCACCAGTCCGACAAGCGTGCCAATCAGTCCCATTGCGGGAGCAACTTCTGCCGCCCTATGTAGAATACCGGCAGAAGAAGAATGCCGTGCTGTCATGGAGCGCAGTTCATTGTTTAAAATACGGTTGACTTCATCTGCGGGCAGGCCATCAACAACAAGCTGTAGCGCTTTGTTATGAAATGTTTCGTTTTCGCTGTTTCTCAGGTGGTCTTGTAGTTTAAGAATGCCTTTGCCTCGGCATTTTTCTGCAAGAGCCAGCATGTTATAGGCGACATCTACAGGTTTGTCGGGAGAGACAAATAACGTACGCAAGATCAGTTTCTGGGAACGAAGCATTTCAAAGATCGAATAGCTCATGGTGGTCACCAGAAAGGTGCCGCCCAGAACGATTAGAACCGATGGCAGATTATAAAATGCTGTCACTGAACCGCCGAGCAGAACGGCTGCGGTAATCACTGCAAAACTACCAAATAGTCCAAATATTGTTGCAAAATCCAAATTCATGTCGGGCCTGTTTCTTTATTGTCGACGATCAGATTTGATGATCTCGGTCATTGTGACCCCAAGACGGTCTTCAACGACCACAACTTCACCACGGGCAACCAGGCGATTATTGACGTAGATATCAATAGCTTCACCGACTTTTCGGTCGAGTTCAACAACGGCACCGCGGCCTAGTTTTAAAAGCTGGCTAACCTGCATCCGGGATTTTCCCAGCACGGCAGATACATGCACCGGAATATCGAAAACAGCTTCCAGATCTGCCGCAGTCCGCGCAATTTCGGAGCTTGTATCTGTAGATTCAAGGCCTTCTTCTTGTTCTTCGTCACCATCTTGTTTTACAGCGGCTTCACCCTCAACGTCAGATGAGTCTTCTGCGGGTGCCGTACTCAGCTCGTCTAGTTCCAGATCTTCTTTATCGGCCACTTTAACTCTCCATATTTCGCTAGTAATCGGGTTCGATTTACATCAGCCAGCATCATTGCTGGAACTAATGAAGCGATTGACGATTTCTTCAATTTTTTGAATTGTACTGGTCATGTCTCGTTCGACTCCGCCGTCGGCCCACTCGACCCGGCAATCGCTGTTTGTCTTTGTATCATCGGGCAGTAGGATGATGTTTCCCTCAAATCCGCTCGCACTGGCCAATTGATTGATTTTTTCGGATAGTGCATCACAAACAATTGCGCTGGCCCTTAGAACAAAGCGAGGTTCATCCCTCAGGTCTTCAAGGCAGTTTTCGATCATGCTAAGTATTTCGGCTTCAGGTTGACGAGCGACAAGCGTTGTCGACAGCTTGCTTGCAACAGCAAAAGCCAAGCTTGTCGCTTCACATCTGATATTGTCCATTTGAGTATTGTAATTGCTTGAGATTTGTAAAAGCTGAGCCTCAACGTTTCGCATAATATCCGCAGCCGATGCCTCGATACTTTGCAGTGCCTCTTCTTTTCCAGCAGCAAGCCCGTCCTGAAAAGCATCTGTACATAGTTGCTCTTTGTCCTCTTCTGTATAGACAAGAGGAGGTGCGTCAGGGAGGTCAGGCTTTACATGTAAAGGCGTTGCGCTGCCGAACTCGGTATCAAACAGAAATTTGGAATTAGACGTCATTACATACTACCCTAATAGACCAACTCATCGTCGCCGCCGCTGTCAGCCAGCATAATATCGCCTTTATCCGCAAGATCCTTGGCGATATTAACAATTTCCATTTGTGCTTCATCCACATCGCGGAGGCGAACAGGGCCAAGAGATTCCATATCTTCGCGCAGGATTTTTGCGGCGCGTTCTGACATGTTACTGAAAAACAGATCCCGAACGGCATCAGATGCGCCCTTGAGGCAAATTCCCAACCGGTCCTTGTCCACATTTCTCAGCAGTGTTTGGATGCCCGCAGGATCCAGTTTCATTAAATCTTCAAAGGTAAACATCAGGGCTTTAATTTTTTCGGCACTGTCCCGGTTCCGTTCCTCAAGGGCAGCTATAAACCGGCTTTCAGTATTACGGTCAAAATTATTGAAAATTTCAGCCATCATTTCATGGCTGTCGCGTTTACTGGTTTTCGCAAGATTGCTCATAAATTCGCTGCGGAGCGTATCTTCAATTTTGTCGAGAACCTCTTTTTGAACGGATTCCATTTGCAGCATCCGGTTTACAACCTCTAACGAGAAATCGTCGGGCAGGGTGCCCAGAACCTTAGCCGCATGGTCAGGGTTAATTTTGCTCATAACGACAGCAACAGTCTGCGGGTATTCATTTTTAAGATAGTTGGCAAGAACAGCCTCGTTTACATTTGCCAGTTTATCCCACATGGTCCGGCCCGCAGGACCACGAATTTCATCCATGATGCCGTCAACACGGTCTGTTGACATGGCTTTGAGCAGAAGTCTTTCCGTTGCTTCATATGAGCCAATCAGGTTGCCTGTTGATGAAATGCTGCCCGCAAATTCAACGAATAAAGCTTCCATTACGTCCGAAGAAACTGTCCCCAGATTGGACATGGATTGAGAAATTTCCTTAATTTCTTCGTCATCAAGACGCTTCCATAACGGGGCCGCATGTTCCTCACCCAAAGCCAGCATCATAATTGCTGCCTTATCGGTTCCGGACAGTTGTTTAATATCAGTAATAGCCATAAGATTAATTCCGACTTATTTTTCGTGATAAAGCCAGTTACGCAAAATCGCGACAGCTTCGTCGGGGTGTTTTTCAACAATTTCACCAACTTTTTTAAGAGCAGATGTTTTAACTTGCCCTTCTACTTTGGCAATATCGATCATTTCATCCAACTCGGTCAGTGTTTCTGATTGTAAGGAGGGATCACCCCCGCCGGGGCCTTCAAGTCCCCCCCCCGAGGCATCGACGCCTCCGCCTCCGGGTAATGCAGCTGTGGCTCCTCCCGGAATACCGGTAATTGCCCCCATACTGCCGCCGCCGGGGATGGCCAGGGCATTCCCTGTGGCATCTGCGCTTAGTGCCCGGTTGAGCAGAGGCCTGACAACCAGCAGAAGTGCCAGTATGGCAACGATGGCAAGAACGCCCATTTCACCCATTCTGAACAGGTCCGGTTTGGTAAAACCCATGAAAATAGCTTCTTCAGTGGGGTCCTGTTCGAATTCGGGTGTTGCAATTTGAACGAACGGCATATTGACAATTTCCACGACATCGCCGCGCTCCTGATTAAATCCAATAGCGGATTTGACCAGTCGTGAAATTTGCTCCAGCGCGGTATCGTCTAATGGCTCATATGTGGTTTTTCCGTCTGCATCAACGATGGCGCGGCCATTTACCAGGACGGCGACCGTCAATCTCTGGACAAGGCCCGCTTCGCGAATTTCTGTTGTAACGGTTTTGGAAATTTCGTAATTAACCGTTTCTTCCAAGCGGTTGGCCGCGCTTTGTGCGCCGAGAGTTGCTGCAACGGCTTGTGCCTCGGGCAAATTGTTGGCAACGGTAACACCTTCTGCATTTCCAGCGCCATCGTTGGATGAATTATTTTCCTCGACAGTTTGAGTAGAGCGGACAACCTGACCATCAGGATCAAAAGCTTCAGATTTAACCGTTTTCTGATCAAAATCCATGACTGCGCTAATTTGCGCGCGGACGTTTCCTTTGCCTAGAGAGTTTTCAAGCAGAGCTTCGATTTGTTCCCGAATTCTGTTTTCATAGGTGGCGCGCATGAATTCGGTTCGACTGCCAAAACCTTGCCCTGAATTATCTTTACCATCGCCACGGGCAAGCAGGTTTCCTTTGCTATCAACGATAGAGATGCGGTTGATTGCCAGGGTTGGTACAGCCGCTGCGACAAGGTACTGGATAGCAGAAATCTGCTCATCTTGCAGCCGACCTTTCAACTTGACAATAATTGAAGCAGAGGCGTTTCTTTTTTCGCGGCTAAAAACCTGCCGTTTTGGCAGAACCAAATGAACCCGGGCTGATGTCACGCTGTTGAGGGCGCGGATGGTTCGAGCGAGCTCACCTTCTAACGCACGTACAAGATTTACGTTCTGGACAAATGCTGTTGTTCCAAATGTATCGGTATTATCAAAAATTTCATAGCCAACCGATCCCCCATTGGGGATACCTTCTTGCGCCATATTTAGGCGTAGCTTGGCAACCTGGTCTGAAGGGACAAGGATATCTCGCCCATTATTGTTTAATTTGTAGGGGATGTTTGATGCATCGAGCTTACTGATTACAGCTCCGGAATCTTCAGGTTCGAGATTTCCATATAACAATTCGAAATTTGAACTGCCAATCCGGGTGGCCATAAACATTATCAGGGCAATAAGCCCAATGGCAACGGACCCCAGGATAGCAAGTCTGACTGTACCAAGATTTTGAAGAAGCTGACTGAGACCGTTCACTACCGACACCTATAAGCAAATAACACGTTCGAATACTGTCCTTGAAGTCAGTAATCTAGAGACATGTTATAAACAGAAGGTTAACGATGGGCAATATTTGCCGAGCAATAGGAAAAATTTTCCTATTTAGGTAAGTTACTGAATTAGAAAAACAAAATAGACAAGCGTTTCTGTCGGTTTTCAGCTCTGTGGACTGATTTTTTTTGAATCAAATGTCCTGTAATTGCTATCAGTTACTAATTTCTGTGGGTGGGGGAGGGCGATACTGTTGCAATCTTGTCGTCCTGAGGCCCGGAAGGCCATGCTTATCGATTGCCTTTTGCCAGGATAGGAATTCTTCTACTGACAGTTTATAAAGTGTGCAAGCATCGTTCAAGCTGATCAATCCACCGCGCACAGCGGCAACAACTTCGGCTTTGCGCCGGATCACCCACCGTTTGGTATCTTTGGGGGGAAGATCGTCAAGTGTCATAGGCTTGCCATCAAGCCCGATAATCTGACTAATTTTATGTTCCGTAAGGGACTGCATTCTGGCGCTACCTTGCTCCAACTTCATCATTTGCTTGAAGGTGATGGTAACGGGGGTGATTTAACAAACCGCTAAAGAGATTGGTTAATTTTATCTTTCACGGCCAAAAGCAGCATTTTGGCCGTGAAAAAAGGAGTATTTATTTTTGTTTCAAGCTATCGTTTGATCCTCAGGAGCTCTTCAAGCATGGCATCAGCCGTTGTAATGATTTTACTGGCCGCTGAATAGGAGCGTTGGGTGATAATCATTTTGGTAAACTCATTGGCAATATCTACGGTAGATGCCTCTGTTGCCGATGAAATGACCCGTCCGGCGCCGCCGATGGTTGCCTCTCGGAGCGTGAAAGTACCAGACTCAGGCGTTTCATCATATGCATTGCCGTCCCGGTTTGCCATTTCATTTGGATTAGGAAAGGTAGCAATCGGGATTTTGTAGATATATTTTGATGTACCATTATCAAATTTAGCAATGACATTGCCTTCTTCATCAATGAAGACAGAGTTGAAGGATCCAAACAGAGCGCCATTCACTTCGGATGAAACCAGTTCCGAGCTGCCCGCAAACTGGGTAAAGCCATCAGATAGATCATCTGTGCCGAAATTGAGGGTGATGGCTTGCGGTGTATCAATACCGAGAGAGGCTGCCCATGGAATTGTTATGGTGTTGGTCTGGGTCGTGGCACCCGAAGACAGGTCAATTGTACCATCGGTATTAAAGCCAACAACAGCAGTTGAGAGAACGTTCTGGCTACCGTCATTATTTGTATCGGACGAAATTTCAACGGTCCACTCATTTGGCGTCACACCAGTACCGGTTTTCAGGAAATTGAGCGTTACAGAATGGGCTTGACCCACACTGTCATAAACCTGAAAAGAGCGAACAAAATGCGGTGTGGTTGTTCCGGCTGTCATGTCGCCAGCTACGTAACCTGCACCGAATGTTGCTTGTGATTTTGCCAAATTGGCTTTTAAGTTCATTGTGGTGGTTGGTTCAGCGTTACCTGTCAATCCTGAAATGTTAACCGGCTTAAGGGCAGATAAGTCGGATTGGTTCGTTGGAATATTACCGTTAGGGTCAATTTCCCACCCTTGTAGGTAATAGCCCTGGGCATTGCGCAAGCGGCCCTGGTCATCAGGCTCGAACGTACCTGCGCGCGTGAACATATAGTTACCGCTTGATGTGCTTGGATCAGCCTGCGTATTTACAACAAAAAAACCGTCACCAGCAATTGCCATATGGGTGTCGGTTGTTGATGCGGTGATAAGCCCCTGTTTATCAACTTGCTGGGTAGGATTGACGATTACGCCACCAGGTGAATAAGTGGTATCGGTCGTGGGTTCAGTTACCAATGTCGAGAAAACGGCTTTGGTGTCCTTATAGCCAATTGTACTGCTGTTGGAAATGTTGTCGGAGATCATGCCCATGGACATGGACTGGGCGGCTAGCCCGGAGACCCCTGAAAACATTGCTGCTGTAATACTCATGATAATACTCCTTATCAAAAACCGATTGTTTCTCTGGAAACAAATACGGATAACTGAACGCAAGAGGCGTTTTAATTTGTTGTGTTTGCAATTTGCACGGATGTTATATCTGCAAGACTCAAAGGTATGTCATCGACTATCAGGACGGGGCGCCCGTCTAGGGTCTCCATCTTTGAAGCCAAACCTTCAAATTTATAGGAAATATCGACATTGCTGCCGCCATCCGTCACGGCTTTAACCTTAAGGTAATAAGCTCCCTCCGGGGCCTGCCCGCTGTTATATAGGGAGCCGTCCCAACTAAATTGCTGCGGGCCTTTTGAAATGGCACTGGATGCGGCTTCAGAATAAACCCGGTTACCGTTTGCATCGTAAATTTCATAGGTTACAGAATCTGCCGTTGCCCCGAAATCCAGCTGCCAGCTGGCTTGCCCATTTTCAAGTTTTGCAGCGTTCAGGTTTGAGCCAATGTTTTTGCCGAGATAATTAATCAAAGCGGAAGATTCGGCATTTTGTTGATTAGTGGACTGAAGTTGTATCAGGGCTTCCAGATTTTGGTTGGCCGAGATGGATTGTTCAACTTGGGTGAACGAGACGAGCTGATTGGTAAATTCATTTGAATCTGTAGGGTTCAGTGGATCCTGATTTGCCAGCTGTGTGGTCAGCAATGTTAGAAAATCGTCAAAATTATTTGCAAGTGAAACGGCCGACTGCGCAGCTTTTGAATCTGGCTTGTAATAAGCAGCATTAACTTCATCTATATTCATTGTTCAATTCCTTTGCTATCCGCTTAAACCTGAATGTCAAGATTGCCGTCTTGCAGGCTTTTGGTCGTCGCGATTAGAGCCTCTGCGGGAATATCATCAAGATTCTCGATTAGTGACTCGGACAATGACCTTGCGTTTTTCTGCGAAGTGTCATCCTGCCCGCTCCCATGTGAGAGGCTGAAGTTGAGACTGTCAGAGTTTGTTTCAAAACCGGCATCTTGCAGAGCTTGCTCAAGTTGCCTTGAATCTTGTTTCAACAGGTCAAGACTACTCTGGTTGTCCGCAGAGATAATCGCCAAAATACGGCCGTCCTGTCCTAGCTCGAGTTTGATGTCAACCCGTCCCAATTCTGCGGGGTGCAGTTGTATCTTAAGCCGATCAACACCATCTTTTGCCGCTGTCGCTAATTGAGAAGATATTTGCTCTGCAGGACTGCCAATTTGTGTATTCCCCCGAGCGATCATGCTTGCCTGGCTGGCTGAACTGGGGGCGGTTGAATCTATTCCTGTGATGGCTCCGCCGGTTAATCCGGCACTGGAGGCAAGAGTTGGATCGTTGGATGTCCCGGGCACGAGTAGCGAGGTGGCTAAAGTGCCGTTTGGAATAATGATAGGAGCGTCTGCCTGAGCTACGTTTTGTGTCACCATGTTAATCGCGGTATCAGCGACAGCCTGCGGGGTAACAGTGACTGCGGGTGTTGGTGTTGCCGCCGCAATGGCGTTGAGGCCACTGACCAGTGATGGTGAGCCGCTAGTCGTTGTTTTACTCGCAGTCGAGACGGTATAGATTTTCCCTTTTTTATCCGAAATCATTTCAGATATCTTTGCGGCCAATATCTCTTTTTCGGAACGGTTGACGATTTCATCTTGTCTTATTTTGTCAAGAACAGCCACCGGAGCTTGTGGCTTTACGGCCTCTGTCGTCTCAATTTTAACTGCCGAGGTTTCGGCTTTAGCTGTGTTTACATTGTTTTGTTTTGGCGCTGATTTCGAGTCGTCCACACTCTTCACGGCAGTGGTGACCTTTGGTGTCGGCTTTGAGGATGATTGAAGTGATGCGGTAGCTGTTGCCAATGGGCCCGCCAGTGCGGCTGAGTTTGTCAGGGTGTCCTGCTTGGGGGCTGTTTTGAGGCTTGCTTTATTATTGGCAGTTTCAGTTTTTGATGTTGCCAGGCCTGCTTTCATCTCCGCGCCGCTATCAGAAGATTTTATGGAAGGCAGGGAACCGGATGCCGCAGCGATACCATCGCCAGCGGCTTTTTGACCGTCGGCCTCGGGGATTGTCGCATTCTTGTCTGATGCAAGTATTGCCGACTTTTGTGTTGCCGGAGGTTGGACCGTTGTTATTACTGCGAGAATTGGCTGTTCTGTATTATCCGAAGATGTGGACGCTTTTTGATCATTTCCGTCTCGTTCGTCAGTTGGCGTCTTTTCACGAACAGGATCATTATCCTTGATCTCATTACGTTCAGCTGCTTCTATTTTTTCTGGAGCTTCATATGTATCAACTTTCCGGTCCTGATCAATCAGGCGGCTGGCAAAGTCTTCTGCTGTGTCGCTTTTATAGCTGACGTCCCATTTAAAGGGGGTGTCCACTGCGTTTTTCAGTAATGATACATCCATCGGCCTGCTCGCTTTTTAAATATTGCCATTGGTTTATGGCGGGTTGCCAAAGTAATTCCCCAAGGTAATAAGCAAAAGTTGGGCCAGTTTTTATATTCATCTGTTTTTCGTTTGTTTATAGGTAATTACCTGTTTGTTCCGGGTATGAGGCAAGAGGGTAAAAAGGGCCCCTTGCGGAAAAAAATTCCGAATATGGGGAGCAATATTCCTACGCAGCCACCTTGCCCTGACACGTGGTCAGGTCGTTATTTATATAAAGAGAAAAAACTGGCACTTGGTTTGCATAGTAGATGGGTGAGAATTTTTTTGCATATGAGATTTTTAGATAAAAAAGACAGCAAGCATCGAAATAATGCTTTTAGAACAAAGAATTAAATTTTGGCTGCTGAATTTGAATGATCGGAAAAATCTACCGTATAAAGCAGAAACTACAATCGCTACTCGGCTAAAAATACCGGATTGGTAAAATTGGTGAGTAGTGTGGAGATATAAAAATGGCTTTGAACTCGATTATGAATTCCGGTGTAACAGGCATGCTGAGCCATCAGCAAGCTTTAAGCACGACCGCCAATAACATAGCTAATGTTCAAACCGAAGGGTATGCCCGAAAAGTCGTTGATTACAGTACATTGGTTCTTGGGGGGAACGGTGCTGGAGTTGAGATTGCTGATGTACAGCGGGTTACTGACGAGTTTGTGTTAAAGGAGCTTCGCCTGTCTACTGCCAGTGCCGAGCAATTCCGAGCTATGTCAGATATATACGCAAAACTACAATCCCTGATGGGGGACCCGTCAGCAAATACCTCTCTTACCGGAAAGCTGGATGGTATTAATACAGCCTTTTCGGCATTGACCATTGATCCGACATTATCAGTGTCACGGTCCGCAGCCTTAACCGAAATTCAAAACTTTGGTATAGAGACAGATCGGTTGCTATCGCAGGTTCAGGGATTGCGCAAACAAGCTGATAATCGTGCGGCTAGTGAAATCGAAACGGTTAATGCCGCTATTTTGCGCATTTTTGAGCTCAACAAGGAAATCTCCTCGGCTACGATTAGTGAGAAACCAACCGGGGAGTTGGAAGACAAGCGGGATCAGGCATTAACAGAGATTTCTTCAATTATGGATATTAAAACATATCCTCAAGGGAACGGGTCTATCGCGGTTGTTACAAATGCTGGGCAGCAATTACTGGATTTTACACCCAGGCAGTTGGTTTATTCTGCTGCGGCATCTGTGACTTCAGAGACAATTTTTGATCAGATATCGATTAATGTCTATGACACAACGACCAAAACGGTGGCTTCAACAGGCTTGCCGCTGGACCCTGAATTGACAAGCGGGTCTTTGCGTGGCTGGCTTGATATGCGCAATGTGGAGTTGCCGGGACTCTCCAATCAGATTGGCGCACTGGCGGGTGCAACGGCTGAGCAATTGAATGCTGTGCATAATGCAAATACGGCGGTACCGCCACCGGCTACATTAACCGGTAAAAATTCGGGAGTGATAGCGGCTGATCCACATGGTTTTACCGGGCAGGCAACTTTTTACAGTTTTGATGCCAGTAATAATGTGTCCGCCTCCTATACCGTGGACTTTGATGCGGTTGGCACGGTAACAGTTGCCGATGTGCTTGCAGAGGTTAACGGGGCTTTAGGGGCTGGAACTTTAGCCCTTTCCGCCGGTGTCTTGACGATGACGGCGCAAGGGGGTGCTGCGGGAGTTGGCATCGAGCAAGATGCAACGCTGCCCGCAACGCGCGGCGGAAAAGGGTTTTCGCATTTCTTTGGCATGAACGATCTTGTCGAAGCACAAGTGGAGACCAATTTTGATACGGGTCTTTTGGGTACATCAAATCACGGGTTTACGGGAACAACCGATTTTGTCAATCGAGGCCCGAACGGTGAAGTACAATCCAGCTTTACAATTGATTTCGGAACGATTGGCGGAACTGTTGCTGATGTTATCGCTGAATTAAATACCAATTTAAATCCGGCGGCAACCGCATCTCTTGGCAGTAACGGTGCAATTGTGATTGCGAACGCAGTCGGATATACAGATTATAGCCTGACGGTTGCCAATGACACCAGTGATCGCGGGGGCACGGGATTAACTGCTGTTGATATGTTTGGCTTAGGGTTACAATATCCGGTTAGTCAGGGTGTCGGTTTTCAAGTGCGTGCAGATGTTCTGGCGTCTCCAATGACGATGGCTCTGGCCAATATCAATTCGGCGGGCACTCCGGCATTGACACTTTCCGATAACCGCGGGGCGCTGGCTTTCCAGAATATGGCATCGCAGACAACAGCCTTTGATACCGTTGGTGGTTTGCCGGGCTCGAGTGTCACTTTGAGTGAATATGCATCGCAAATTCTGGCGAAATCCGGCCTTGACGCTTCTCGGGCAGAGAGCCTGCAAAGCGACAGATCAGCCCTTGCAACGGTACTGACCGATAAATTGATGTCGGCATCAGGGGTGAATATGGATGAAGAGCTGGCCAATCTGATTGTTTATCAAAATGCATATAATGCGGCGGCGCGGGTGATAACCACGGCACGGGATATGTATGATATTTTGCTTAATATTGTTTAGAGTATGCGCAGGAGATAGATCATGACACGGGTTTCCACAACACAGCAAAGTCAGGCTCTTATCCAGCAGATGCTGAATAGCCAGTCAAAGGTGCAGGATACGCAACGCCAGGTGACAACAGGCAAAGTTGCGGAATTTTATAAAGATATTTATCAGGACACAGCCAGTCTGACGGCATCAAAGTCATTACTGGCCCGCCTCGAGCAGCATAAGCAGAATGATGGTGTCGTCCAGTCCGGTTTGTCGGCTTATGATCAGGCGTTGGCGGGAATGGAACGGGCCGGAACAGATTTGAAAGAAGCGGCTATGGGGGCAATTAGTGCATCATCTGCTTTGGGGCTTGAAGCAACAGTTGAAGGGGTTTTTGAAGCCGTTACCGGCTTTATGAACAGTCAGGATACCGAAGGCTATATGTTCTCGGGGTCGAAAAAAGATGTGTCGCCAATCAATATTTCCAGCATGAGCGACTTGTTGACAGCTTTGCAGCCGCCGACTGATATTTATGACAATGATATGTTGAAACGCACGGTTCGTATCGATGAAAATAGAACCCTTGAAACAGGGATTCTAGCCAGTGACGTCAGCTTGGATATTATGACTGCTATTCAAAGAATAGCTTTATGGCAAGCGGGTAGCATACCGACAACAACACCGGTGCCAACGGGACCGGCAGGGCCGATTACAACGCCTTTGCGTCAGGAAGATCAGGCTTTCCTGACGGGCGAGATTGCAAATCTGGAACAGCTGGTTCGTGACCTTAATCAGGTGCGAGGCGTGAACGGTTTGAACCAGAAAGTGCTGGAAGGGACCGTTGAAAGTCTTGATCTGCAAATTAATCAGACCACTATTTTTATTAGCGATATTGAGGATGTGGATGCGGCAACTGCGGTTGTAAATTTGAATCAGGCAAATTTTGCATTGGAGTCATCCTATAACGTCCTTAGCCGGATCAATAACGTCAGCTTGCTCAATTTTCTGTAAAAGGGCATAAAATCCCTTAAATAGTGACCTATTGCGCTGCTTGGTCTTGCATCCGTGCCAATCAGGCCTATATTGCGCGCCATGAATTCATTAGGTTTTGATACATCTCCCGAGGATACCCGTGTCGTCGTCGCCATGTCCGGCGGCGTGGACAGTTCTGTGACTGCGGCCTTGCTGAAAGATCAAGGCTATGACGTGGTTGGAATTACGTTGCAACTTTATGATCATGGCGTTGCCGTTCAGAAAAAAGGGGCATGTTGCGCAGGACAAGACATTCACGATGCGCGCCGGGTTGCCGATGCCATCGGCATTGCCCATTATGTGCTCGATTATGAAAACCGCTTTCAAGACAGTGTGATGGAAGAGTTTGCCGACAGCTACCTGCGCGGCGAGACTCCTGTCCCTTGTGTGCGCTGTAACCAGACCGTCAAGTTTCGGGATTTGCTGGAAACTGCAAAGGATTTGGGGGCAGTTGCCATGGCAACGGGCCATTATATCCGCAGGGAGGGCGGCGCAGATAATGCGCGTCTGTACCGGGGTGCCAATTCTATTAAGGATCAAAGTTATTTTCTGTTTGCCACAACGCAAGAGCAAGCTGATTTCTTGCGCTTTCCGCTGGGTGGGCTCACCAAGGATGAAACTCGGGCGCTGGCCGAAAAATATAATCTTGATGTGGCGGCAAAGCCGGAAAGTCAGGATATCTGCTTTGTTCCCAACGGCAATTATGCCAGCGTGATCGAACGCATTCGCCCCGGCGCTCGCCGTGATGGTGATATTGTTGATCTGGCAGGAACGGTTATGGGGCGCCATAACGGCATTATCAATTATACAATCGGGCAGCGGCGCGGGCTTGGCATCGCAACCGGAGCCCCTTTATATGTGGTGCGGCTTGATCCTGTGGCCAATAAAGTGGTCGTTGGTCCGCCAGAGGCTTTGCTGGTATCCAAACTGACATTGCGCGAGGTGAACTGGATCGGAGATGCCCCGTTAGGCGAGGCAGGGCTTGACGTGATGGTCAAGGTGCGTTCGACGCAAGAGCCGTTAAAGGCGACGGTCTACGGGGCTGCCAACGATTGGGCAGAAGTGCATCTGGCGGCATCCGAGGCCGGTGTTTCTCCGGGGCAGGCATGTGTCATGTATGACGGGGATCGCTTGTTGGGGGGGGGCTGGATCGTTAGTACCGAAGCTCCGGTTACTGTTTAGCGGCCAGTGCCGCCAATTCTGTCAGCTGAGCTTTCATGTCGGCGGCGGCAAAGGCAAACCCGCCATCGCTGCCATCGACAAAATGTAAATGTGCCCCCTCCGCCAAATTGAAAACCAGACAGGTCATCAGGGCTGTCTCCGAGAGATGTAAACCGAAGGCAATCTCTCCTTTTTCATGATGGCGTTGCAGAAGTTCAGTGATGCTTTTGATTTGGTCTTCCCGGCAATCAAGGACGAGGCGGATCATGTCATCAAAGCGCTGGAAGTCTGTATTTGCCAGCAGCTCCTTGCGGTATCGGGGTGCGTCATAGCTGCCTGCTTGCCGACCGGTTTTCTCCAGAAAAAACTGTACCAGACTCTGCCAGAAAATCTGCAAATATGTACCAATGATATTATGCCCGGCGGCGGTCAGCTTTGCTTCGCGCCAAAGGCCGCGCGGGGGCCAGCGAAAAACAAGGTTCCTGTCATTGCTGGGTCGGAAATCGTCAACTTCTTGCCCCAGAATACCCGTTAGCTGTCTCAGAACAGTTTTGTAGATAGCTGTTTTTTCATCCTTGCTGCCATACGGGACGTTGACCAGTAGGCTGACGATTTTACCGTTACGACTGCCCAACGGCTCCCATCGGCAGGAAAGACCGCTTAAATCCGGCGGACCATCCGGCAGCTGGTTGGCCGAAATCAAGTAAGGATTATCGGCTCCCCCGTTTTTCAGTAGCTTGTCCGCTTCCATCAGGCCACCACCGGAAAACATGGCAAGGGACAGTCCGTCACTGATTTCATATTTAAGAACATTTGCGGCAAAACCGCGCTCGGTGATATCGGTCACCGGTATGATGCCGATGCGCAAACTTAGCCCCATTGTTTCTTGCGCCAGTTGTCTGATTTGCACCAGGAGCTCGGTGCTTGCGCTCCTGAGGGCTGGCGGGATGGCCAAGGTCGCGCCGTCACCTCCAAAAACATAAGGAATATCAATGTTTTCTGCGATATTTAGAATCCCCATAATGCAGGCCGCACCGATCATGTTGTGTAGCCCGGCGCGCGCTTTTGGACTTTTTTGGGTTCGCTTCTGGACATGCAAATTGTTAGAAAACAGAACTGAGATGGCAATTAAGTCTGTTTTCTAACGTTTTGAGTTAGTACATTCGCCCGGT
>Ga0316206_1000231_pt1 | contig 98352 bp, 92 predicted proteins | sample 6monthpyrite_MG_FD_204942 | JGI IMG/M metagenome (GOLD analysis project Ga0316206, IMG submission 204942) | Microbial mat bacterial communities from mineral coupon in-situ incubated in ocean water Damariscotta River, Maine, United States -... | ecosystem: Environmental > Aquatic > Marine >...
TGCCGCACACTTCCAAGTGTTGTGCGGCACGGGATGAACGACGACCGGCGGAGAAGTGTCCGGCACCGTATGAACCGGCACCGTATGAACGCTAGCTGCGGCGTGCGAGCAGCGTGTCGAGCTCACCCAACATCGCTGGCAGGATCTCGTCGTAGGTGTACGTGCCGACGGTCTCGGGGCCGCGCTTCAGGTTCACGCGCTTCGGGCCACACCACAGGCCGAGGTCGGCGTCGTCGGTCTCGCCCGGGCCGTTCACGCGGCAGCCCATCACCGCGATGGTGATGTCCTCGTCGGCGAGACGGGCTGTGACTTTCTTGACCTCTTGGGCGAGCTCGATGAAGCGCTCGTTCTCGACACGCGAGCAGCTCGGACACGCAATGATGTTCAGGCCGTCAAAGAAATTCGTCGGCACCGAGCGGAAGCGCCCTGCTTCGATGTCAGCGAGAAGCTCGCGACCGATTTGAATCTCGAGGCCCTTGTCGGCGAAGGGAACGGTGAGCGAGACACGCAGCGTGTCGCCGATGCCGCGCGCCAGGAGCTGCTCGAACGCGATGCGTGTCTTGATGATCCCGTCGGGCGGCATGCCTGCTTCGGTGACGCCGAGGTGCAAGGGGACGTCGGGACGCGCTTCGTGGAAGCGCGTGTTGGTGTCGATCACGACGCGCGGATCCGAGTCCTTGATCGAGACGACATAGCGCTCGAAGCCGTGCGCGTCGAGGAGCGCGCAGTGCTCGGTGGCCGACGTGACGATGGCGTCGGCGTGGCCCTCGTCGGTGTCGGGGAAGCGCGCCAAGACGGCGGGATCGGTCGAGCCCGCGTTGACGCCGATGCGGATCGCGCAGTCGTTTTGGGCGGCCACATCGGCGAGCCAGTGCACCTTGTCAACGATGGTGCGGCTCTTCTCGTGGTGGTGCAGGTGCCCCGGGTTGTAGCGCAACTTGTCGACAAACGGCGCGACGTCGGCGGCGAGGCGATAGTTCTCTTGCAGGTCGACGGAGAAGCGCGCGTCGGAGCCCGCGCGCAGCTCGCGCAGTGCCTCGACATCGGCGGGCGTGTCGACGGCAATGCGGATCAGGTCCGCACCGGCTGCTTCGAGGATACGGATCTGCTCGCGGGTGGCGTCGAGGTCGACCGTGCGGGTGGCGGCCATGCTCTGCACGGCGATCGGCGCGTTGGCGCCGATCGGCAAATCGCGCACGAGGACGCGGCGGGACTTGCGCGGGGGGATGCTGCTCATGCGCGTAGTGTATCGGCTGGCGGCTTCGCGGGCGCGGGCTGCTAAGATGCGTTGATGAGGGCAGGCATTGCAATCGTAGGCGGAGGCGCCATGGGGGCCTGGGTGGCGGCCGAGGCGGCGCGCCGCGCGGATCCCTTACGCGCGCCCGTGGTGCTTCTTGAGGCAGGGGGGCTCGAGGCTGTCGCCCCGGCGATGGCGACCGTGACCCCGGGCCGCGAGGAAGACGGGCCGTTGCGCCCGGCTCTGATCGATGGCGCGCGCGTCCTTGAGCAGTTTGAGGTCAACGTGGGGCGCGGTATCGGCTTCGGCCGGCCGGGCTGGGTCCAGCTCGATGGAAGCGCGCCCGGCCACGACATGAAGGCGCCCGCCTTCGCGCTGGGCTTGGAAGAGAGCGACCTTGCGACGGCTTCGTGGAACCGAGAGGCGGGCTTGTTCGATCCTGCGCGCCTGCACACCGAGGTACTTAGCCTGGGCCGCACGCGTGGGCTCGTGACGCGACCCGGCACCCACGTCGAGCAGATTCGTAGCGAGGGGGGGCAGACCATTGGACTGGAGACCGACCGCGGGCGCTTCGATGCGGAGATCGTGCTGATCACAGACCCGGAAGTCGCGCACCGGCTTCTTCCCGAGCTGGCCAGCCGGCTGCGGACAAAGGATCGTTTCGAGCTGCGCTTCAAATCGAACCTCTTCGAGACCTCGATGTCACCCGTAGGGACGATTCGTGGCAGCGCGCAAGAGCTCTACGACATGGGTACAGACCCCGAATCCCTGGACGCGTTTTTCGGCGGTGGCGAGAGCCTCGAATACCCGCACCCCGCAGTCTCGACAGATCACCTGGACATCTTCCCGGACGCACTGTCCTCCGAGCTCGTCGTCGGCTCATGGGAGCCCTCGAACATCACCAAGTTGCGCACCGAGCTGGCGGCGATCGCCCTGGTGTTCAGGGACCTTGGCGCGGAAGGCAAGTCGCGCCGAATCTCAATCACGAGCGAATCCTCCGGGGTCCCGCTGGTTGGCGAGGTCGCGCCGGGCCTCTTCGTGGCTCTGGGCCTCGGGCTTCGCGCAGCGCAGCTGGCGGCCGGACTTGCCCCCGGCGTTGTGGCCTTGATGCACAAGGAGCCCGTGGCCGCCTTCGACCCCGGGCTCCTCGCGCCTGGAGCTACTCGCCGCGGACAGTCGTGACGCGCACGCCGTAGCGGTCGCCCACGGTCACGATCTCGCCATGGGCAACGATCTTGCCGTTAACCAGGATGTCGGCCGGCTCGTGAGCATCGCGGTCGAGCTCGATCAGCGCGCCCGGTCCCAGCTTCATCAGCTCGGCAAACGTCGAGCGCGTCCGCCCGACTTCGACGGTCACCTCGACACCCACCGCAAGCAGTTGGTCGAGGCCCATGGTCTCTGCGCCGCCGGCGGTATCGGTCAGCTGGTTGAGCTCGCTGACCTGTGCGTTCACGGCCTCGGTGGCCGTGTCCAGCGCTTCATCAAGTTCCGCTTCTGGGGTCGTGGTCTCTGGTGTGTCGCTCATGATTCGGTAGGGCTACTGATGGGGGCTTCCCCACCGGGTTCGTGCTTGAACAGTTCAAGGACGCGGACGGCGAGACGCTCGTAATTGCGGCCGAGTTCGGCAGAGGCAACCGGCCGGCTGTCGACGCTAAGGGTGAGCTTGGCCGAGCGCACCGGCGCAAGTGGAATGATGTCGCCAACCTCGATCTCGAGCAGCTGGCTGAGAGGCACCTCGACAGGGTCGAAGCGTGCCCCGATTTCGATCGGAATACTGCCCAACACGGCGGGGGCTTCGGTGGCATCCTCTTCATCGTCAAGCTCGACTCCCGAGGTTAAGAAGCCCGGGAGGTAGAGCGTGATGGTGGAGTCCGTCTCAAGCGCAGAGAGGCTGAACTCGACGCACAATCGGTGGGCGTCGGCATCGGCGCCTTCGTCCTCCCATGAGCCAATGTCATCGGGCTTCTCGGCAATGAACATGCCGTCAACTTCGACGCCGAAGCGCTTCGCAACGGGATTCAGGAGCGTCTCGAGGATGCGCGCCATCAGGCGTCGTTCCACAAAGGAGAGCTCGCGACTTGCGTCGACATTGCTGCCGCCGGCATCGGGCATTCCAAGAGCAGCCTGCACACACGCGAGCGCTTGCGCCGGATCCCAGACCATCCATCCGGGGGCCTTATCGGCAAGGAAGCGAGCGATCACAAAAGGAGGCGCCGGGTTCTCGAACAGGCCGGCGGCCGTGATCTCGCGAACGGCGATGAGGTCCAAACCGAGCTCGGCCGGAACAACACCTTGAAGCGAACGCGTGATCGAGGGAATCGAGTTGCGCAGCGTGCCCTCGAGCTTCTTGACCACTTCGAGGCTGAGCCGGCGCGGAATACGGAAGTCCCGCTCGGCCACCTCTTGGGGTGCCTTCTCGCCGCCGCCCACGGCCATCGCATCGGCGATGGCTTGGACTTCTTCGGGGTCGAGTTGAGCTGGCATCGTGGGCTATTGCGTAATGAAGTATTCGCGGAGGATGCGGCGCATGCGGCCCTTGACTCCGACCTTGATCTCGCCCACGAACTCCGGCTTGATGCCGGTGGTGTTGACGAAGATGAAGTGACCCTCGGCGTTCGTCACAACGAGGTCGACTTCATCTCCGGTGTAGGCGGTGTCCTCACCCTCGTCGAGCTTGAACGTGTGGTTGGGAGCGTCGATGTGCAGGGAGTGGTCGTACCAACGGCCGCGCAAGTTTGCATTCAACGTCGAGTCGCCGGGCTTGGCACCGCTTGCAGCATCAGCGGCAAAAGGGGTCGCGCTATCGCCGAAGTGAACAGGGAAGCAGATTGGATCGATCGCATCGCGGATCTCGATCATGAAGGCATCCTGCGCATCGCTGCTGGCGATCATCTCGGGCGTCTTTTTGGAAGAGAGTCTCAGCAAGCGGTCTTTCAAGATGGCGAGGAACAAGGGGTCCTCAAGCCTGCCCTCAAGCTCCCCGGCCTCGTAAGAGTCGAACTCGGCGTTGAGCTTCATCAGGAGGTAAACCGTACGCTCGGTACTGGCGAGGTTGACCTGGATGTTGTCTTCGGACAGAGCCACAACGAAAGGCCCGTCGTACTGAGGAATCGTCTCGATGGCCGGCACACCCATGGTGGAGCCGATGTAACCCGCAGCTGCAAGCAGCACCGTGGCGCCGATCAGGATCAGCCCCTTCTTGCTCTTCTTGGGAGTCTCTTCACCCTCAACTTCTGCTTCGGGTGTTTCTGTTTCGTCAGCCATGATTCGGGGTGGGTCAGAACTCGTCGGAGGGCGTGACTAGCCGTCCATCGACCGAGCGTGTTGCTTTGTCGTCGGGGCCGGCGACTTCCATGAGCCAGCCGCGAGCCTCCACTCTCTCTTCGACAAAATGGTGGGTTTCCAAAAGGTACTTCCTGACGGCGGCCGCGCGTTTGTAGGCCAAGGCCCGATCGCGTGCCGGGTCGAGGCCACCGGAATCGGCCGCATGGCCCTCGAGGACCAGAACTTGGCCCTTGGATGGGCGCAGAGTCGGCGCGAGTTGATCGAGAAACTTTTTCGCGTAGTAGTCCAGAGCTGCCGAGTCCGGCTCAAAGCTTGCGATGCTCGGTTGCGGCAGCTCACCATGAGGTTTGAGCGCTTCCGCAGCTTGCGTGCGCAAGAGCTCCTCGGCGGAGGCCATGTCGAACTTCGCCGGTGGCGCGTCCTCAGGTTTGGGCGGCAAGCCGAAGCGCCGGCGTACCCTGTTGAAGATCGCGCGCTTCTCGGCGCCCGAGAGCATCCCGTTGAGACCGTGTGTCTCAAGCTGCACGACGAACGAGCCAACCCCATCGGCCACGAGGCCTGGCGCTTGCTCTTTCGACATCGAGACAAGCAAGATGAAGAACGTCAGGATCAGCGTCATCATGTCGCCGAACGAGACCATGTAAGCCGGTGGGCCATCCTTCTTCTCTTCTGCTGGTGCACCCATTAGCGGCTCTCCATGGCTTGGATGTTGGCTTTCGTCCTTTCGTCTTCGAGGCGCTTGCGCTCGGAGGCCAGGAAGTTCTCGCGCGTCCGCGACAACGAGAGAACGCGCACGCTGACGCGTCGATTGAGACGCCGACCGAGTGCGGTCTCGTTGTCCCCAATCGGCCGCTCCATGGCGGGCCCATTGATCAAGACCTTGAGTGGCTCGAGGTCCGTCGTTCCGGTCATCACGTCGGCGACGGCCACGGCGCGCGCGATCGCGAGCGACTCCGCGTCGGGGTACATGGGCGTGGCCTTGAAGGCGTTGTCGGTGAAGCCCTCGACGAGAACCATGTACGGGTAGTGCGACAAGACGTCGGCCAGCTCCGCCGCGTATTGCGCCAGCTCGGGCGGGACCTCGGCGGAGCCCGGCGCAAAGTAGCAGGGCTCGCCGAACTCGATGGAGAGCCCATCACCAATCGCCGACAGGTCCATCTCGACCTGATCGTCTTGCTTCTGCGTGCCGTAGTCGGCGATGTCCTCGGGCAGCTCTTCAGGCGGCCGACTGTGCTTGTCCTTGAGGCCGCGAATCGGGTCGGTGTGGTCGAGCTGCTCGATCGGCATCTTCACAGCGTCAGTGCCAAGGATGTCATCGAACGAGCCCGGCGTGCCCATCATCGCGCCTTTGACTTTGATGACGTCGTCCTCTTCCATGCTGGAGAACGTCATCAACAGAACGAAGAACGTCACAAGCAGCGAGATCATGTCCGAGAAGGTGACGATCCACTCAGGCACTTCTGGGCCTTCGTCTACGCGGACCTTCTTCTTCTTCTTGCCCACGGTTGGCTCCTAGGCCTCGACGGTCTCGCGCAGGCTTGGCGGCAGGAAGCTCTTCAGCTTCTCTTTGATCAGCTGGGGCTTCTCGCCCGACTGGATCGCGACGATGCCTTCGACCATCAGGTCGCGCAGCAGCGCCTCTTCTTTCGCGCGGATCTCAAGCTTGCCGGCAAGCGGGATCGCGAACATGTTGGCGGTCATCGCGCCGTAGAGCGTCGTCAAGAGCGCGACAGCCATACCGCCACCGATCTGTGACGGGTCCGACAAGTTCGCGAGCATCTTCACCAAGCCGATCAGCGTTCCGACCATGCCAAACGCCGGCGCCATGGCCCCGGCTTGGTCGAGGATCTTCTTGCCCGCGGAGTGGCGCTGGTATTGCCACTCGGCTTCGAGCTCCATGATGTCGCGCACGGTCTCGACGGGGAAGCCGTCGATGACAAGCTGGATGCCCTTCGAGAAGAACGCGTCATCGACCGACTGCAACTTGTCCTCGAGAGCCAAGAGGCCCTCCCGACGTGCGAGGTTGGCGTACTCGACGATGCGCAGGATCTCGTCGGTGGGCGAGCTCAGTTTGAAGGTCAGCGTTTTGAGCGCAATCTTCATGACGCCCGCGATCTGATTCATCGGGAAGTTCATCAAGAGCACGCCCGCCGTGCCCCCGAAGACGATGCCCAGCGAAGGCACGTCGATGAAACCGCCGATGCCGCCGCCTGCGGCCATGGCTTGGAACACAAGGCCGAAGGCCAGAAGCGTTCCGAGGATCGTTGCGATGTCCATGTTGAGCTTGCTTGTTCGTTGGGCGGCGGGCTAGTTCTGAAGAGCGCTGAAGGCGCTGAGGAAGTCGGCGAACTGCGCCTCGGGCAAGAGGTCGAGAAGGGCCGTCTGCTTCTTCTCATCCAGGTTGATCAGGATGTGCGCAGCCTCTTCCGGTGTGTACTTGGACAGGCGCGCGGCGTACTTCTTCGGGTCGCCGCTGGCGAAGACTTTGGCGATGCTGGCCCAGCGCGCGTTCTCGTTCTCGGTGGCCACGTTTTCGTCGCGCTTGAGCTCCTCTTCACGAAGGGCGAGCTCGCCTTCGCGTTGGTCGAGCTGTGCCATCAGGTCTTGCAAGAGCTGCGCCTGCTCGGCGATGGCGGCGTCGCGCTCGGCCGTCGAGGACTCGCGTTTCTCGAGGGCCGCGAGGTCCGTGTCGTACTGCAGCTTGAGGCGCTTCAGGTCGCCAACGAGCGTCTCGAGCTCGCTTGCGTCATAGGGCGAAGCGCCCGTTTGGGCCGGCAAGCGACTCAGCGTGGAGGCGATGACATCCTCGAGGCTCTTGGCCTGGATCTTGGGCCGTGCGGGCGCGTCGCCAGCTGCCTTCTCGGTGCTCTCGGCCTGCGGCGGGGGCTCGGGGAAGAGCCCGCCAATGACGGCCACCTCGTGCGCCGGAACGCCGGCGGCAAGGGCAAAGACAAGCAAGGAAGCGAGGAAGAGGGAGACACCACCTACAGCGAAGGCGACGTACTCAAGGATTTTGTTGATCTGCATACCAGAAGGGGAGTTGGTTGGCTTATCGGCTAACTCCGCGGATGACTAAAGCGCTGCGTTGCGACCTCGTCGGACTCGGCGTTCTCGGCGCGGTTCACTTGCTCCATGTGGCGCTGTTTGTGGCGGTCGGACAGCTCGACTAGCGCTTGCCATTCGCCGCGTCGGGTTTGCCAAATCGCACGGCGCTCTTCGGCTTGGGCCCGGGCTTGCGCGGCGACTTGACGCGCTTGGACAAGCGTTCGTTGCAGCGTCTCGAGCGATCGCTCGCGGGCCAAGAGGGCCTTGATGTCAAGGGTTCCCGCAAGCTGGGCGTTCCCCTGGGCTTGGACCCCTTGGTCGAGCTCTTGGCGCAGCTGATCGCAGCGCGCCTCGCAGAGGTGCAGCTCATGGAGCGCGGTTGTGAACTCGCCACGGGCCTCTTCCTCGAAGACCTCGCGGACGCGCGCGACGCGGGCCAATCGAAAGGTGAAGGCGCGCTTCACGGCAGCATGTTGGCGTAGATCAGGCCGAGCATCTCGACGGTTTCAGCAAGCGGCGTGTGGTCGCTGACATCTTGTCGCAGGAACGCCTCGACCGTCTGCATGCGCGCCATCGCGCCATCGAGTTTCGGGTTCGTCCCCGGCTTGTAGGCGCCGATCTCGACAAGGTCGCGCCCCTCGCGCCAGACGCCCAGGTCTTCACGCATGCGAAAGGCAAGCGCTTGGTGTTCGGTGCTCGCGATGCGCGTCATCAAACGCGACAGGCTGGCAAGGACATCGATCGCGGGGAAGTGGCCGCGGTTGGCAAGATCGCGGGACAGGTACAGGTGCCCGTCGAGCAAACCACGCAGCGTGTCGGAGACGGGGTCGTTGGGATCGTCGGCATCCAAAAGGACGGTCAAGAGGCCCGTGATCGAGCCCCTCTCGCTAGTCCCCATGCGCTCGACGAGCTTCGGCACGGTCGCGAAGAAGCTCGGCGGGTAACCGCGCACGGTGGGTGGCTCGCCCGCGGCAAGCCCGATCTCGCGCGAGGCGGCGGCGAAGCGCGTGACGGAGTCCATGACAAGCAGCACGTCGAGCCCCTGATCGCGGAAGAACTCCGCGACGGTGACGGCGACAAACGGCGCGAGGAAGCGCTCGATGGGGGGCCGGTCCGACGTCGCAACGACGGTGACGGCGCGTGCGCGGCTCTCTTCGTCGAGGACCTCGTCCAAGAAGTCGCGCACCTCGCGGCCACGCTCGCCCACAAGGCAGACGATCGTGACATCGGCATCGGTGCCGCGCGTGATCTGTCCCAGCAGGGTGGACTTACCGACGCCGGAGCCGGCGAAGATGCCAAGGCGTTGGCCTTTGCCAAGTGTGTTCAGGCCGTCGATGGCGCGCACGCTGGTGGCGAGCGGCTCGTCGATCAGTGGGCGGGAAAGTGCGGGTGGCGGATCGGCGCGCACGGACAGAGTCTTCGCGCTCGAGTCCACCTCGCGGGTGACGCTCGAGAGCGGATGCCCGAAGCCATCCAAGGTGACACCGAGCAGATGGTTGCCGACCTCGACGGTGAACGAGCGCCGCAGCGACGTGACGGTCTGCATCGGCGAGATCCCGTGCAGGTCACCGTGCGGCATCAAGAGTGTTTTCGAGCCACGGAAGCCGACAACCTCGGCATCGATGCCCCCGAGGGAACCGCGGTTGATGCGGCACAGCTCGCCCATGGCAGCGGGGACGCCGGCGGCCTCGACGAGCATGCCGGAGACCCGCTCGACAGAGCCGCGATAGTGAGCCGTACACCCAACGCCGATGCACTCGGCCAAGGCCGTGTCGTCAACCTCAAGCATCGCGCTGTGCGCTCTGGCGCATGTGCTCGTGAATCTTCTCGGCCGCGTGCTTGATGCACTGATCGACCTCGCGGACAAGCAGTCCGTGCTCGGTGGTCACGTGGACCGAGCCGCGCGGGATACCGGCGTCGCCCGTCACGGTGGTGCCACTGCGGAAGGTCACCGTCGACAGGGCCTCGGCGTCCTCGGGGTGCACGTGCACCTCGCAGGCACCGCGCCCCATCCCGGATTGCGCCAGCGTCTCTCGCACCATCTTCTCGATCGCGTGTTTGCCCGCATCGATCTCGATGTGGAGCAGCTGCTTGGCGACGCCTTCGGCGAAGCGCGTCGCAAAGCTGGAGAGCTCGACCTCGGCCTCCTCGCGCGCACGATCGATGCGCTCGGCCGCCTGGTCGATCAGCTGCCCCTTGCCGGAGAGCGCCTCTTCGTACCCACGCCGCTCGGCGATACAGAGCTCCTTTTGAAGCCAGGCGTCGAAGTTCGAGGGAAACAGGCGCACCGCCTTGGGTGCGCGCGGGAGCAGGATGGGATCAGGTGACAAGGTCTTCTCCAGACTTGGTCGGGCGGAACTCGCCGGAGTCCATCAGCGCACGGACGGCGTCCATGACCTCGGCGCGCATCACGCGCACCTCGCTCATCGGCATCGGCCCAGCAAGCTCGCGCTCTTCGGACACCATGCTGCGCACGCGACTGGACAGGTTGTTCATGATGTTCTCCTCGACCTCGGGCGTGCAGGCCTTCAGTGCGATCGACAGGGTGCGCGTGTTGACGGATCCGAGGATCTTCTGCATCGCGCGCTTCTCGATCGTGGACAGGTCGTCCCACGTGAACATGTACTCTTTGATCTCTTTGGCTTTGTCCTCGTCCTCGCCTTCGATGCCGCTCAGCACGCTGGCTTCGAGCTCGGAACCCGAGTAGTTCAGCATCTCGGCAACCGTCTTCAGCTGGCGGCTCGTGTCGACTGCAGAGACGGCGACAGCACCGTCAAGCTGCGACTCGAGGTCGATGGCAATCGCCTTAAGCGTCTCGAATCCGGGCGGCACCATGGTGGTCATGCGGCGCACGACTTCGATCGCAGCCTCTTCTCCAAAGCCCGCCAAGACGGCGGCCGAGGTCGCCGGGTCGACATGCGCCAAGACAACGGCAGAGACCGCGGGTGATTCGTTTTGCAGTACCGCAGCGATGCTCTGGGGAGCGTAGCGCTCGACGTTTCGAAACGGGAACTCGCGCTCGTTGCGCGAGTCGATGTCGTGGATCACGCGCGAGGCACTATCCGCTCCAAACGTGTCCTGCAGCATCGTCTGCATCTCGTCCGCCTTGACTGGCCGAACGGGTCCGCGCACATCCGTGCGTGTCGCGATGTCCTTGAAGAGCGCGTTGACGCGATTCTCGGTGGCAAGCGAAGGGTCGAGCGTGGTCATCGCCTCGGCGATCTCCGACACCAGGTATTCAGGCAAGTGCTTGAGCACCTTCACCGCCGCCTCGGAGTCGAGACTTAAGAGGAAGGCCGCAACCTTGTCCGTACCTTGAAGGGGCTTGTCCGACATGCTTAGTTGTTGACGGGCGTGCGGCCCTCGATGACCCAGTTCGAAAGGATTTGAGCCACGCGCTCTGGGTTGTTTTGGACAAGGTCATCAACCTGAGCGCGCGCGAGCACTTCTGGGCTGATCTCGACAGGGGCGCCGGTTTTGGTCACGGTGCCGTCCGCGCTGACAGTTGCCGCGCCCACTTCACCCGCAGCGGAGGCAGCTTCAGTCTTCGAGCCCTTGGCGCCCTTGAGGCCTTTGAAGAGGAGGAAGATGAAAGCGAGCGCGCTCACGAGCTCGACACCGTTCTCCAGAAGCGTCTGCATGCCGAGGCCGCCGGAGGGGGCGGCTTCGCCTTCGCCGGGGGCCGCTTCTTCGACGATGGGAGTCGGCTGGATCGCTGTCGTCATCGACGTGAAGACGTCGCTGCGCGCCTCGCTGAAGGCCAACATGGACTTGACGGTCGCGTCGATGTCGGTCTTTTGCGCCAGAAGCGACTCGTCAAGAACGAGGCTGATCGAGAGGCGCTTGAGCTTCGGTTGATTGTGGATCTCGGTAGTGTCGATCGTGGGGATGAAGCTCGCCGTCTCGGTCTCCGACGTGGTGGCCATGGCGGGTGTCACGCCAGCACCTCCGGCGCCCGTGACGACGGCGTCTTCCGGTGCCCAGGAGTCGCCACTTGCGGCGATGTTCGACTGCGAGCCGGCGATGCCGCCCCCGGCCGAGCCGCTGCTCCCACCGATGGGTGTCTCGGTCGTTGAAGTTCGGTTTGAGATCGTCACCGGCTCGTCGGCCTGGCGGGTGACGACGGTGCTCTGCGAGAAGTCGAACTCGCTGTTCACCGTGACGCGTGCCTTGTCCGGGCCCCAGAGGCCCGCCAGGTGTGCGTTGATGCGCGCCTCTTCAGCGCGGTTGTACTCGTTCTGCATTTCGAGTGCGCGACCGTCGATCTGCCCAGCATCATCGGACGAGCCACCATGGACCAGCCGCCCGCTTTGGTCGGTGATGACCACCTTCTCCATGGGGATGTCCAGAGCGCCCTGCAGCATGAGTGCGACGGATTGCGACTCGGTGCCTGAGAGCTCGCGCCCCCCGATTGTGTGCACGACCATCGAGACGCTCTCTTTCTTCGCACGGCTCAAAGCCGACGGAGTGGACTTCGGCATCACGAGCTCGGCCCGCGTGATGTAGTCGAGATTCTCGATCGTCTTTTCGATCTCGCTCATCTCTTTTTCACGGGTGATTTGCTCGCGCTCGTCGGCCCCCGCAAAGATGTTCGAGGCGCCACTGCTGCCGCCGAGAATGCCCTTCCCTTGGACGCTGATTGCGCCGGCCGAGAATGCGGCTCCCTTCGCTTTGTAGACGTCGTCCTTGCGGGTGAGGATGGTCGACTGCCCGTTGCCGCGGTAGGTCTCCATGTCGATCCCCGCTTGGGCGATCGCCGTCGAGACGGCCGCGAACTGCGCGTCGGAGAGGCCTGTGAAGGCCACCTCGAAGTGCTCTTCGTTCGAGACGGCACCGACCACCGCGACGGCCCCGATCAGGGCCAGTGCGGAAATCCCGACGACAAACTTGGTGCCGATGTCGGTGGCCTTCAAGGCCTCGAAGAAGTTGCTGATCTGTTCGTTCATACTTTGTCACTCACACGCTCATGCGCATGACCTCGCGGTACGCATCGATCAATTTGTTCCGGACCTGTAGGGCGAACCGGAAAGAAAGGTCGGATTGCTTCAATTGGACCGCGACTTCGTGGAACTCGTTGATTTGGCCGCCGACAAGGCGATCGGGCATCGCGTCGACGCCCTGGACTTCGCCGGCCACTTCGCGCATGCCCGCCTCGAGGCTGTCAATGAACCCTCCGGGCTTCTCTGCGCCCGAGACGGCCTGGGGGCCGCCGGGGAGCGTCATCTGGTTCTGCGCTTGGCCGATCGTCTTCGCGGCCTCTTGCTGCGCGCGCAAAGCGGCGCGGAAAGCCTCGTTCGCCAGTCCGCCGGTTCCTTGGATGCCAGCCATTAGCGTGCGATCTGAAGGGCCCGTTCGGCCATCCGCGTGAAGTTCTCTTGTGCCGAGATGTTGGCCTCGTAGGCGCGCATCGCGGTGACTAGGTCGGCCATCTCACGCGTTGCGGAGACGTTGGGCATCTCGACGTAACCGTCATTCCCTGCGTCGGGATTGGCGGGATCGTAGATGCGCTCCATCGGCGTCGTGTAGTCCTCGACGACATCGGCGGCGCGGACGCCCATCGATGAGATGTTGCCGTTGCCATCCTTCGTCAGCACGGGCTCGAACCGCACCATTTGGCGACGATAGGCTCCGCCACTCGCTGTCTTGGTCGTGCGCGAGTTCGCGATGTTGGTCGCGATCGTATCCATGCGCACACGTTCGGCCGAGAGGCCCATCGAAGTGGCGCGCATGCCACTGAAGAGTTTGTCAAGACCACTCATTAGCGACCCTCACTGATTGCTGCGTTGATCATGCCGAAGTTGGCCTGAAGGATGGTGGCGTAGGTTTCATAGGCCAGTCGGTTCTCGCGCTGCGCATTGGCTTCGAGCTCCATGTTCACGTTGTTGCCATCGGGGTTGCTGGGCGTCTCTTCGTCCGTGACCACCGTGGGTTTCACCTTCGCCGCAAGGCGCTCGCTTTGACCCATGGCCGCCTTCAGCTGATCCTCGAACTGAACCTCCTTGCGCTTGAAGCCAGGGGTGTTCTGGTTCGCGATGTTGCCCGCGATGACGCGGCCGCGCAGGCTGCTTGCATCAAGCAACCTGGTCAGCAGTTGGATGTTGTCGTTACCAATCTTCATGAAGAACCTCGGGTTCGGAGCTCTAGGCGACCAGACCCATCTGGCGCCACAGCTTCATCTTGTTGGACAGAGTGCGCGCGGTGACACCAAGTCGCCGCGCGGCTTCGGTCTTGTTGCCGCGTGTGCTGTCGAGCGTGCCGAGGATCGCCTCGCGCTCGACTTCGCTTACCGTTCGGTTCGCCAGCACGCGGCGCAGTTGCCCGGGCTGAAGCTCGCCGCCTACGACGGCGGTTTGGCGATTGAGAGGCGCTGGGCCAAAGACAAGGTCGTCGAGGTCGACTGTGTTGCCCTCCAGGAGAACCACGGCGCGTTGGACGACGTTCTCGAGCTCGCGGACGTTTCCGCGCCACTCCCAGTTCATCAAGGCAGCGCGCGCATCACGTGAGAAGCTTGGCGCTTCGCGCCCGCTCTTGTCGGCGTACTTGCGCGCGAAGTGCTCGGCCAGCGCGAGGATGTCTTCGCTGCGTTCACGCAGGGGCGCAAGGTGCAGCGGGAGAACGTGCAGGCGATAGTAGAGGTCTTCGCGGAAGCCGCCGCTGGCGACCTCTTCGGAGAGGTTCCGGTTTGTCGTGGCGATGACACGCACGTTGACCTTTAGGGTTTGGTTGCCTCCAACGCGCTCGAACTCGCCCTCTTGCAAGACGCGCAAGAGTTTGGCTTGCAGCGCCGGGGAGGTCTCGCCGATCTCGTCCAATAGAAGGGTGCCGCCATCGGACAGCTCGAAGCGTCCTTCGCGGCGCTTGACCGCGCCCGTGAACGCGCCGCGCTCGTGGCCGAACAGTTCGGATTCAAGCAGCTGCTCGGACAACGCCGCGCAGTTGACACGCACGAAGGGGCGCGAGCGCCGCTCGGATTGGTGGTGCACGAAGGCGGCGACTTGCTCTTTGCCCGTGCCGCTCTCACCCGTGATCAAGACGGTGCCGTCGGACGACGCGATGCGCTGTGCATCCGAGAGCGTCTCGAGCATCTCGCGGCTGCGTGCCACGATTTTCGGTGCGCTTGCGCAGCCGGCCTCTTCACGCAGATAGGCGTTCTCGCGCTCGAGCTTGCCCGTGTGTTGGATGCGCTCGACGACCAAGCGGATCGTGTCCGGGCTGACCGGCTTGACCAAGAAGTCCCGCGCGCCGAGGCGCATGGCTTGCACTGTCGCCTCGATCGTTCCGTGCGCAGTGACAAGCACCGCGGGCACTTCGCTGAAGCGCATCTTCATGGCTTGGATCAGCTCGATGCCATCCATTCCGGGCATGCGAAGGTCGGTCAGGACTAGGTCGTAGTCCTTCTTCGAGAGACGCTCGAGGGCGTCCTTTCCGTTGCTGGCGGCATCGACGGACAGCCCGAGGTTCGCGGCAGCTTCGGCCATGAACTCGCGGGAGAGGTTGTCGTCGTCGACGATGAGCACGCGTTGAATCGACATGGATCAGGCGCTGGCTTTCTGGAGGGGGAGGTGAAGTGCGACGCGGGCTCCGCCCAGGTCGCTTGGGGTGGGTTGGATCTCGAGGCGCCCACCGTGAAGGTCAGCGATCGTGTTGGTCAGGGCGAGCCCAAGCCCGCAGCCGTCGGCGCGGGTTGTGAAGAACGGATCGAGGACGCGGCGGCGCAGCTCGGCGGGGATGCCGGGGCCAGCGTCCGAGACGGCGAAGACGACTTCTCCGTCCTGCACCATGGCCTCGATCACAAGGTCTTCTGTGGGCGCGACGTCTTGCGCGTTGGCGATCAGATTGCGGAGCGCTTGGCGCAACTTGATCCGGTCGCCAGCGAACGCGGGGCAGTCGGTGTGAATGTGGACGGCGCCGCCTTGCCCGAGGGCTTGGCTCTCGCCGCGGAATGCGTCGACGGATTCAAGCGCCTCTTCAATCAAGAGCTTTGCGTCGAGGGTTTCGAGGTCGAGGCTCTCGGGCGTTGAGATGGTCAACAGGCTGGTGATGATGGCATTCGCTTCGGCTGCGCCGCGAACGATCAGGCTGCTCCAGCGCGCGGCTTTGTCATCGCCGGAGTCGGCGAGGCGCTGCTTCAACAGCTCGGCGAAACCCGCGACAGCGTTGAGTGGGTTGCGGATCTCATGGGCGATGCCGCCGGCCATCGTGCCGAGCGCCGCGACCTTGTCCATAGCGTGAACGCGATCGGTCAACTCGAGCACCTCGGTGCGGTCGTCGACGATCTCGACTGTGCCCAGCGTCTCACCGTCGGAGCGCCGAACGACCGAGCGGCGCAAGTCCAACTGAAGGGCGCGGTGGTCGCCGGTCAGCACGCGGCCGTTTTGGGCCCGCGCGGTGGTGAGCATCGGAATCTCCTTTTGCCCGATGGCCTCGGCCTGTGTGATCGCGATGGTCTCCGTCAGATTGCGGTTGATGCGTTGCACGCGACCGTCCGCATCACGAACGACAACCCCGACAGGCAGAGCTTCAAGAACGGCGTCGAGCTCGGCGACCTTGCCCTCAAGCTGACGGTTTGTGACCGCTAGCTGTTCTTCAACGCGCGCCGCCCGCGCTTCGAGCGCGTTGTAGCTGGCCAGCAGGTTGGCCGAGATTGCGGAGAAGCTCTCCATCGCGCGCTCGACGTCCTGTTTGGACTGAGGCGCTTGGTAAGTGGACTGGAGGCTCATGAGTTTTCCTTCCCGAGGCCAGCCTTCTTCTCGAAGTCACGGCGCCATTCGGCGAACTCGCGGTCGCGCTTGGCGGCAGCGTGCAGCTCCTTGGCTTCGTCGTTGGTCTCGATTGCGGCGAAGAGCGCAATGGCTTCGTCGATGCGGCCCAGGCGCTCAAACATGCGCGCGGTCCAGTAGTCGACTTCCGGGCTCGCCTCGGCGCCCTCCAGGAGCGTGAGACCTTGTTCGTAGCGGGCCGCGCGGAAGCAGGCTTGCGCCTGGCGCATGGGGTCCGCGCTGTAGCCTTTGCCCTCCGGCGAGACCGTCGTGGTCTTCGCGGTCGCTTCAGATGGGGCGGCTTCGTCGGCGCTCTCGTCGGACGGCTTATGGCTAGTGGCGGGCATGCTCGTGGGCGTGCCTTCCGAGCTGCTCGCCTGACCCGTGGCCATGGGATCTTGCGGACCGACTTGGCCGGACCCGAGCGCCTTGATGAAGGTCTCGGAGAGACCTGGGCTCACGCCCTGCGTGGTCATCTCGCGCGGCTCGCTAGTTGTGTCGGCGTCTGTGCTTTCGGTTCCGCTGGCCAGCGGGACTCCAGCTTCCAGCTTCCTGCGGTCGACCTTCGATTGCAGGCTGGCGACTTCGCCGCGCAAGCTCACCAAGCGGTCGTCGCGAGAGTGATCGTCGCCCATGGGCGCCTCTGTGACCTGCTCGACGGCGGTCTCGGGCAGAGCTTTGCCCGCGTCGAGTTGCTTCTCCAGCTGACCCAAAACCTTGAGCGCGTGCAGCGTCTCATCGAGCGCAGTCTCGACGGAGCCGGGCAGCCCGCCTCCAAAAGTCATCGCCGGGACGGCGACGAACATGCCCAGGCCGAGGGCCAGGGATCCAGTGTATTTCATCATCGGTAGAGGCCTCCGTAGGCATCGACGGCTTCATCGAACATGTCTCGGGCTTCGAACAACCCGGCGGCGGTGAGGTCGAGCCGCGTGCGGTTCTCCAAGCTCTGGATTCCAGGCCGTGCGGAGCGCAGGAACGCCATCGCCGGCTCGATACCTTCGAGTTGGTCAAGGCACTTTGCCCACAGGCTTGCGGCCGCGGTGCGCTGCGCGTCGGTCAGCTTGGCGGGGTTCGAAACCATCGGGCCCAGCTCGCTATAAGCACCGCCGATGTCGCCGTCGTTCCAGGCGGCCTCGGCGCGCTCGAGGCGCTCGGCCGGGGAGTTCTGCACGGTGGGCTCCAGCGCGTCCAGGCCAAGGCGGGCCAGCAGCTGATCCTTCAAAAGCGCGAGCTTCGGGCTCGATCCAAACTCCTCACCGAAGCGGACCGCGAACAGCGCGCTGACCTCATCATCGGCTTGCAGGAAGAGCTCAACGGCGGTCTCAAGTGCGGACTGCCGGTAGGCCCCGTTTGCTTGCTTGGCGTAGGCAAGCCAACTCTGGCCGGCGGGGCCGAAGATGCCAAGGCCCTCCAAGGCGATGGCCGTGGCGCGCAGGTAGTCGGGCGATGTGACTAAGCTCGAGTTCAGCTGATCGATCTCATCAAGGGCGACAAGAGCGCCTTTGTAGTCGCGCTGCCCGTTGTGGGCTTCGGCGCGGATGAGCGTGCGCTCGGCAAGCTCCGCATCCGTTCGTGCGGGCATGTTCAGGTCGAGCGTCTTCAGCTTGTACAGCGCCCCGACCGGATCGCCCAAGGCGATATCGCAGCGCGCGCGCCCCAGCCGTTGTTGGGCGTGGAAGTTGTGCTCGATGGGCAGCTCGCTCAACTTGTCATAGCTCTGCACGGCATCGCGCCAGTTTCCTAGCTTCTCGGACAGGCGGCCCGAGTTGAAGTACGCAGCGGCAACCTCGGTGCTGTTCGGGTAGCTCTCGGCGACCAGCTGATACATGTTCAGTGCGCTGGAGAGGTCGCCCTTCTGTTCGGCGATCCAACCCTGCGCAAGGCGCGCGGCCGGCGCGAGCAGGCTCTTCGGGTAGCTGTTTGTGGCGCGCACGTACGCGACTTGTGAGCGGTTCAAGAGGCTGAGCGAATCGCGCTCGTGGCCATGCACTTGAAGCATCGATCCGGCGCGGTCGTATTCGTAACCAACGCTGCCGAGGACGAACTCGAGCACCATGTCGAGGGGACGCTGGCTAAGCTCGATGGCCACGCGCGGCTGATGCTTAGAGCTGTCGAAGCCGGTGACCCTCAGCCCGGCCTCTTTCGCGATCGCCTCGACCACTTCGTTGACAGGGATGTCGCGGGCTTCGACGCTGACGAGCAGCTCGCCGTCAATGTAGAGGCCATCGACGAAGAGAGGCGCGGGAGTCTGCTGCGCAGCGCCCAGGCGCGCCCCAAACAGAAGCGCGAGGAGAACAAGGTAGGTCTTCACTGGTTGTCTCCGTTGATGTCCACGGTCTCGGCCTCGGCCTCAAGGCGATAGGTGTCCGCCAAGAGGTAGCTCGCGAGCTCCTCGATGCGATCGCGCTCGTGGGTGGGGAAGCGGTCGACGATGGCGAGCAGGGAGTACAGGTGTTGCCGCGCGGCGACAAAGTCGCCGGCCGCGATGTTGTTGTCGATCTCGTCGAACGCGCGGTGGCGCTCGGAGAAGTCGGCGGCGATCGCCTCGGGGGGTGTATCGATTCCGGCGAGCCGCGCTTCGAGCTCGTCGATGCGCTTCAGAAGACCCACGTCCAGCGCGGCCTCGGTTGGGGTCGAGTCTGTGGGGGCCTGCGCGGTGATCGCGTTTGCGGGCTCGGGGTCGCTCTTGAAGATGGGTGCCGCGATGACGGCGACGTTCGCGAGGGTGACGATGCCGGCAATGGCGATGGCGATCGTGGCCTTGCTGATCCGGCCCGTGGGCGCCTGCGGTGCCAACATGTAGGGCATGCCCGCGGGCACGGCGCCCGGCGGAGCGTAGGCAACTTGCGGCTGAGGCGCGGCGGCAGCGGGCGCCGCGGCAGCATGGGGCGCCGGTGCGGGTGCGGCAGCTTGCGCGGCCGGGGCCGCTGCCGGAAGTTGCACCTCTGGCGCCGCAGCATCCGGATCGAGAGCAAGAACCTCAAGGTCCCCGAACAGCTCGTCCAGGTCGAACTCAAGGCCCTCATCGTCCTCGAAGTCGCCGAACTCAAATAGGTCGTCGTGTTCCGTCATGGCTAGATGCTGGACTCAGCGCTGGCTGGGAAGAGCGCGGTTTCAGGTTGGCCTTGGGCCGAGGCGATGCGCAAAAGCGTCGCCGCCGCGGCGGGGGCCAAGCGGTGGAGGTCGCTGCCAAAGCCCTCGGCGGCATCGCCAAGGACGGCGTGCAGTTCACGCAGGCAGACGGGGTCGAAGTAGTCGAGGTTGTCGAGGCCGGCGGGGTCCTCGTCAAAGTTCGCAGGTGCCATGACGAACTCGAGGCGCACCGTTGCGGACGCGCCGTCCGTCGTGACGTCGAGGCGCTCGGAGAGGGCGCGCGCAAAGTCGAGGCGCTCGTCCTCGTGCGTGACGAGCTCCCCCTCGAAGTCGGTCATTTCGAGCACCAAGCGGTCGATCCCAATCGGATCCCCGGCAAGGCATACGGATAGCGTCACCGGGCCGGTCGTTGTGGTCACCAGCTCGCTCGCCGCTGTCGCGATGCGCAGGCGCAGGCTGCGCTCGAGCCCGAGGTGCGTCGTGAACGCCAGAAGCTCAAGCATGCCGCGATGGCGGTCTTGTGCGCTTAGATTCAGTTCGAGTTCACGCGCGGCGAACGCGGCGCTCGCTCGCGGCTTGCGCTCGACGGCTTCCGCAAGCTGGTCGATCGTCGGGGTCCCCAGGACCTCGTCCGCACCGTGACGCGTGGCCTGGCTTGCGGCGTCGAAGTTTTGGCTCTTAGAGAGGAAGACACCACGCGGGCTCCCGGTGGGAAGGTTGAACGCTTGGAACAAACTGCTCCCGGCGGCCTCGGTGACCACGAGCACGTTGGGTGTCGGCTGACCAAGAGCTTCCTCTGTGTTCAGCGCAATCGCGACGGTGTGACCGAGGCGCCGCAGGCCGCTTGCCAGCTCGCTCAGCACGGCAAGCTCGTCGCTCGTGCCGGCAAGGAGCACGTGGGTGGGGGACGCCTTCTTCACGCGGCCTCTTCCGTGGTCGACTGTGACAGAGTGGCGGGGACGCGGACGCGAAGCGTTGTGTTCCCACTGAGGGTCGTGTGCTCTTGAATGCTGCACCCGATCACGCCGAGGTCGCGCTGTGCGATTGCGTGGCACAGGCCCATCGGGTCGTCATCTAGGTGATCGTTGCCGCAAAACGTGATGCAGAAGTCCACCTCGTCCTTATGCGTTGAAGCGTTCAAGAGGATCCCACGTGAATGGTTGCTGCCCGCAGCCTGCACGAGCCGTGCAAGCGAGCGGGACAAGATTGGCCCGTCGACGGACAGCTCAGCCATGCGCACGCCGCCGGGCAGATCGCGAGCAATCCAAAGGCAGCTCCACAGCTCATGCGGCAGCTGAAAGCGCGCCGAGTACAGAATCTCGTCCACGCTGCAAGTCATCGCCTTGGGCTCTGGAGCGTAGGCGTAGTCGATCAAGTCGCGAACGTTGCGTCCCAAGCGAGCAACCTCACCGAGCACCTCGTCGAGCGCAGCACTGCGCGGATCGCGCGGCTCGAACTCGCGGGCCAAGGACTCCATCGAAGCGTGCAGCGCCGTGATGGGTCTCCCAAGCCCCCTCTTCAGGGCATGGGTCAAAGCTGGGTCGGAAGAGATCGCAGAGTCTCTGGAGGAGGCGATCACAGTCGTGTCGTGAGGGTTCATGAGGTGGGGGACGCTTGGGGTTCGCGGTGCGCGGCTGGCCCTCCTTGTCCGGAAGAGAGCACCGTCACCGGCGCCTTCTTCGACACCACCCGGAAAATGCTTGAGGGTCCAGCCCCCCGAATCCGGTAATCCTTTCCGGGTTGGCCCACCCGTGCGCCACGATCGCGCGATCGCTTCCTATCCAGCGTCGCTGCGGGCGAATCCAACGCATACGGTGCCAGGCACAGATTGCACAGGATTCGGCAGAGAGCACGCCTGGTGTTTGAAGGGGCGCCTTCGACAACAGTGGGCTCTCACAACTGAAGAGCCCTTGCACTGCCGAATCCTGTGCAATCTGTGCCTGGCACCGTATGCGTTGGATTCGCCCGCCAAAGTGCTCACTTTCGAGCCTGGCTCCGTACGTAACGGCGCTAGCGCAGGCCGAAGCGCCGCATCTTGTGATACAGCGTGGTGCGGTGGATGCCGAGCTGGCGGGCGGCGAGGCTGCGATTCCCCCCGCTTTGCTCAAGCGCGCGCTTCACGGCACGTTCCTCCAAGGCGTCCAGGGAGACCTCGATGTCGTCCAAACTCCCAATATTTGGCGTGTTACTGATGCCTATATTTAGTTCAAGTGCCGATAAAGGCTCCTGGGTGCCTTTCTGGAGTCGCCCCAGAAGCCCCCCTTCGAGTCTCCAGGCCAGCTCATGGAGGTTGCCTGGCCAGTCGTGGCTAGCAAGAAGGGCCTCGGCACCGGGTTCAAGCCCCACGGGCGCCAGCCCCAGCCTCGGCGCCAGCCGGCCGATCAGGTGAACCGCCAGCGCGCCCAACTCGCCAAGCCGCTCCCGAAGGGGTGGCACCTCGAGCGCTAGGACATTCAGCCGGTATTCCAGGTCCTCACGCAAGGCTCCCGCGCCGGCGGCATCCTCAAGAGCCGCCCGCGATCCAGCCAGGATCCGTGGGTCCTCGGCCGAACCCTGCGTCAAGAGCGCCATCAGGCGCTCTTGATCCCCGGCCCCCAGCCGCCTGGCCTCGCGCAGATACAAGCTGCCACCCTGCGCACGCTCGATCACCCGCTCCGTCAGCACCTCGCCCGGCTCCAGAACCACAAAGGGGGCCCCCTGGCGCGCGGACTCCGCATGCAGCCGCCGAGCCCACGCCTGCTTGCCCGACCCCGCTTCCCCCACGATCGAAATCGTCGTGCGCGGCGTGGTCGCAAGGCGTCCCACTTCAGCCTCGAGGCGTTTTGTGACGGGAGTTTGAGCAATCGTGGCAGCCGCGCAATTCATAGAGATGAAGGCTAGCGCCTCACTTGGATCCCCCGACCGAACGACTTGCACAAAAAACCGAATCGGACTTCAGCGAAGCCCAGCGGCTCCGAGAACGCAGTTGCACACGGGAGACCGAGTCGGACAACTCGCCTCCCATACCACGAAGCCATCACCACGGGAACTGATCATGGCACTCCGAGTTAACACCAACATCTTTTCGATGACGGCCCAGAAGAACCTGGCCAACCACTCCGACCAACTGCAGTCGAGCTTCGCTCGGCTTAGCTCTGGACTGCGCATTGTGAGCGCAGCGGACGACCCCGCCGGCCTGGGCATCTCCGAGCGCATGCGCTCCGAGATCCGCTCTCTCTCGATGGCCCAGCGCAACGCCCAAGACGGCGTTAGCATGGTCCAAACGGCCGAGGGAGCGCTTAGTGAAGTCAACTCCAACTTGGTCCGGATGCGCGAACTCGCCATCGAATCGGCCAACGGCACGCTGACCACAGCAGACCGCTCGTCGCTGGACGCTGAGTTCGGAGAGCTCTTGAAGGAGATCGACCGGATCGCGCAGACCACCTCCTTCAATGGAACGAGCCTGCTCGACACCGCTTCGAACTCGATTCAGATCCAGACCGGCGTTGACTCGGGCCAGACGATCACCGTCAGCCTGGGCGACACGCAGACGACAGCGCTGGGACTGAATGCTCAAGACGTCACCGATCAAACGGCGGCCTCAGCAGCGCTCTTGCCGCTCGACGTCGCCATCGACTCGATCGTGGCTCTGCGCGGCCAACTCGGTGCCAGCCAGAACCGCATGACCAGCGCGATGCGCTCGATCGCCACGTCGGTTGAGAACCTTGCCGCCGCCGAGAGCCGCATCCGCGACGTGGATGTGGCCGCCGAGACCGCAAGGCTGACCCGCAACCAAATCCTGCAACAGGCATCGGCATCGATCCTGGCCCAGGCCAACACCCAACCCCAGATTGCCCTCAGCTTGCTGCAAGGCTAGATCTCGGGACCTAAGACCACCCCTGTCGCCAGGGCCTAAACGGCGTCTTTTCTCTCTCTAAAATCGGCTTTGCTTCCGGACATCCGTCGCCCCTAGGGGCGCCGGATGACGGAGAGAGCCAACCTCCAGAAAACAAACCCAGGACACACCATGGCTCTTGTAGTCAACACCAACCTCTTCTCCATGACGGCCCAAAAGAACTTGGCCGTTCATAGTGACAAGCTCGCCGGCAGCTTCTCGAAGCTGTCCTCTGGACTGCGCATCGTCAGTGCTGCTGATGACGCTGCTGGTCTCGGAATCTCCGAACGCATGCGCGCTCAGATCCGCTCCCTGGGCATGGCCCAGCGGAACGCCCAAGACGGTGTCAGCCTTGTGCAGACTGCCGAAGGCGCGCTCTCTGAAGTCAGTGCCAACCTGATCCGGATGCGCGAGCTCTCGATCGAGTCCGCAAACGGCACCCTCAACACGGCCGACCGGACCTCGCTGAACGACGAGTTCGCGGAGCTCCTGGACGAAATCGACCGTGTGGCCACCGACACCGCGTTCAACGGGATCAGCCTGCTCGACACCGCCTCGACCGTCTCGATTCAGGTCGGCGTCGACACAGGTCAGACGATCGACATCGTCACCGGTGACATGCAGACCACGGCCCTGGGCATCAACGCCCTCACGGTCACGACCCCGGCCGGCGCTTCTGCCGCCCTGGCAACCCTCGACACCGCGATCGACTCGATCGTGACGCAACGGGGCACCTTCGGCGCCAGCCAGAACCGACTGTCGAGTGCCATGCGATCCATCGCTACAGCCCAAGAGAACCTCTCGGGCGCTGAGAGCCGGATCCGCGACGTCGACGTCGCCTCGGAGACAGCCGAGTTGACCAAGAACCGAATCCTACAGCAGGCGGCCACATCGGTCCTTGCTCAAGCCAACACCCAGCCGCAGCTCGCGATGAGCTTGCTCCAGTAACGGCTTAATAACTCTGGAGGAGGTGGTCTACCCGTGGACCGCCGCTTCTGGGTCCCTCGTTTGTCCGACGAGGGGCCCGCCTCCATTTAAAGGGGAGGCCTCAAAGTTCTTGGCCTTTCCCCTTTAGCGATCCCCAGCGGCTCCGAGAACGCAGTTGCACACGGGAGACCGAGTCGGACAACTCGCCTCCCATACCACGAAGCCATCACCACGGGAACTGATCATGGCACTCCGAGTTAACACCAACATCTTTTCGATGACGGCCCAGAAGAACCTGGCCAACCACTCCGACCAACTGCAGTCGAGCTTCGCTCGGCTTAGCTCTGGACTGCGCATTGTGAGCGCAGCGGACGACCCCGCCGGCCTGGGCATCTCCGAGCGCATGCGCTCCGAGATCCGCTCTCTCTCGATGGCCCAGCGCAACGCCCAAGACGGCGTTAGCATGGTCCAAACGGCCGAGGGAGCGCTTAGTGAAGTCAACTCCAACTTGGTCCGGATGCGCGAACTCGCCATCGAATCGGCCAACGGCACGCTGACCACAGCAGACCGCTCGTCGCTGGACGCTGAGTTCGGAGAGCTCTTGAAGGAGATCGACCGGATCGCGCAGACCACCTCCTTCAATGGAACGAGCCTGCTCGACACCGCTTCGAACTCGATTCAGATCCAGACCGGCGTTGACTCGGGCCAGACGATCACCGTCAGCCTGGGCGACACGCAGACGACAGCGCTGGGACTGAATGCCCAAGACGTCACCGATCAAACGGCGGCCTCAGCAGCGCTCTTGCCGCTCGACGTCGCCATCGACTCGATCGTGGCTCTGCGCGGCCAACTCGGTGCCAGCCAGAACCGCATGACCAGCGCGATGCGCTCGATCGCCACGTCGGTCGAGAACCTTGCCGCCGCCGAGAGCCGCATCCGCGACGTGGATGTGGCCGCCGAGACCGCAAGGCTGACCCGCAACCAAATCCTGCAACAGGCATCGGCATCGATCCTGGCCCAAGCCAACACCCAACCCCAGATTGCCCTCAGCTTGCTGCAAGGCTAATCCGAGGCCGCTTCCCGGCCCCGGGGCCCCCCTCCATATGTACCAAGAGAAAACGACACAAGCAGATAGACGTGACCTTGTTCAGCCGCAGCTTGCGGCCGGAACGAGCGGCGTGACTGCATTCGTTTTCCGTTCGTTTGGGGAGCCCCATGACGAGGAATTCGGAGCCGCACAAGCGCGGGGTGTTCAAGGCCACGGTCTCGAGAGCCAGCCACGCCACCAGAACACACTGCCGCTCATGCAGCACCCAACACCCAAGCTTGCCTAGCAAGTGAGGGACCCCTCCCCGGCCAGGGTTCGGCCGGACGCTCTTTTACTTTTGAATCGATCGACGCTCCTTCGCGGCCCCTAAGCGCGAAGCGAAGCGAATGTTTGGGCACTTGCCCCCGCGGTGACGCGGTGGCTCAAAGCCCAGGGCCTGCTGATTGTTTCGGCAGCTCCAGAAGAGCATTCCCCGCGTCCTCCGAGCTCACCGCTCCACCCGACCTCTAACCGATCTAGGCCCCGCCTAGGGCGGGGTCTCGGGCGGGCAGAGATCGGGTGGCGACGTGGAGCTCAGTGCCACAAGGGCACGCTTCCATCCAAATTCCTCAACAACAAAGGAAAGACATGGCTCTCTCAGTCAACACCAATACTTTCTCGCTGAACGCGCAGAAAAACCTAGCCAACGTCGGCACCAAGCTTGGCGGATCCTTCGCCAAGCTGTCGAGTGGTCTTCGCATCGTGACCGCAGCGGACGACGCTGCTGGTCTCGGTATCTCCGAGCGCATGCGGGGTCAGATCCGTTCGCTCGATATGGCCGGCCGGAACGCCAACGACGGTGTCAGCCTTGTGCAGACCGCCGAAGGTGCTCTTGCTGAAGTCAGTGGCAACCTGACGCGAATGCGTGAGCTGGCCGTCGAGGGCGCCAACGGCACCTTGACCACGGCAGACCGCGCTTCTCTTGATGCCGAGTTCGGCGAGCTGGTCGACGAGATCGATCGTGTCTCGACGGATACGAAGTTCAACGGGATCAGCCTGCTGAGCTCAGCTTCGACCGTTTCGATCCAGGTCGGTGCAGACACCGGTCAGACGATTGACATCACGACTGCTGACATGCAAAGCACCGCGCTTGGCATCAACGCATCGACGGTCACGACTTCGGCGCTTGCCAGTACGGCCCTCGCCGTGCTCGACACCGCGATTGACTCGGTGACGACTCAGCGTGGTGCCTTCGGTGCCAAGCAGAACCGTCTGCAGTCTGCGATCCGTTCGATCGCGACCACTTCGGAGAACCTCTCCGGCGCTGAGAGTCGTATCCGCGACGTCGACGTGGCGAAAGAGACGGCCGAGCTGACCAAGAACCGGATCATGCAGCAAGCTGCAGCGTCCATCTTGGCCCAGGCTAACTCTCAGCCGCAAATGGCACTGAGCCTGCTCGGCTAGAGCATCTCGAGGAGGATTTCTGGGGCCCCCCATCTTCGGATGGGGGGCCCTCATGCTTTGGCGCCCTCCGTCCGATAACAGCTCCGTACAACCCTGCACGGAAAACAACTATGGTTCAGTCAATCAGCTTTGGAGGCCTCGCAAGTGGTCTCGACACCACCGCGATCATCAACGCTCTCGTTGGAGCGCGAGAGATCCCCATGATCCTGGTCGAACAGAAAAAGACCAACAGCGAGGGCAAGCTCAGCTTGATGAACAGCTTCAAGGGGCTCGTTCAAGCCGTGAAGGACAAGGCCGAAGAGCTCAGGTCGTTCTCCGGATTCATGAGTCACACGATCACGCCCAGCGCAGAGGGAGTCGCTAGCTTCTCGGTGACGGGCAGCCCGACCTCGGGCTCGCACACCTTGATCGTGAACGCGCTTGCAACGTCGGCCAAGATGTCGACGTCCACTTTGATTGCCGACAACACGGCGGCCCTCGACGGCGGCACGATCTCGTTTGACTACAACGGGACCAACTACAGCGTGGTCATCGACCCCGCGGCCTCTAGCCTCGATGAAATCGCCGCCGCGATCAACGATCAAGCGGGGACAGCAGTAGAAGCAACGGTGATCAACACGGGCACCACTTCCTCGCCAAATTACGAGCTTGTGATGTCGGGCAAGGACTCCGGCGCGGACTATGCGATTCAAAACCTCAGCGTTGCCGGATCGCCAGGTCTGGCAGACAACTTGGCCTTCAATGCGGCTCCCCTCGTGGCGGCTTCAAACGCCGAGGTTGTGATCGACGGCTTGACCGTGCAGCGGGAAGACAATGACTTCAGCGATGTGGTCCCGGGTATCTCGATCACCGCGCTGGCGGCCGACCCTGCCAAGACAATCTCCTTCGGAGTCTCCGTCGACCAGACAGGCATGAAGGAGAAGCTGACCGAGTTCGTGGACAGCTACAACGCGGTCATGGACTTCATCAACACCCAAAACAAGTACAGCGAAGACACGGGCGCCGGCGGGGCTCTCTTTGGCGATGGCGTCCTCTCCAGCGTGCGTTCGAAGCTGTACGGCGGCTTTGTGCAGGCGGACCTCGCAACCGTGCAAGCGGACACGACGGGCTACTCGGCGCTTAGCCTTCTCGGAATCAAGTCTACGGTTGACGGCACGCTGTCGATCGATGACACGAAGCTGACCGACAAGATGACCGCGGACATCGACGCGTTTTCAAACTTCTTCGCTGCCGATGGGACGGGCAACTTTGGGCGTCTGTCAGACGGCCTCGACTACCTTCTGGACTCTACGGGCACGGACGTCAACGGCGCTCAGCTTAGCAGCCTCTTCGACATCCGAACGGAGGGCCTGAACACGACGATTGCCGACTACACGGACACGATCGAAAACATGCAGTACAACCTGGACAAGTACCAAGAGTCCCTCGTTCAGAAGTACGCCAACCTCGAGGTGCTGATGTCTCAGCTCCAAGGTCAGGGCTTTGCGGTTGATAACTTGAGCTCGTTGAACTTCGGCTAGACCGTTTCAAATGATGGACAGGGAAAATTCCGTAGAGGCCTACCGGGCCGCTGCAATCGAGAATGCGCCTCCTTTGAAGGTCGTGCGCATGCTGTATCACGGCTGCTTGCGTTTCATCGACCAGGCTTCCACGGCTCACGCGGAGGGCGACCTGCCGAAGTTCAATACGTACGTGGGGAAAGCTGAGGCGATCGTGAACGAACTTCGAAGTTCGCTGGATCGAGAGGGCGCGCCCGAGATGGCCGAACAGCTTGAGGCCTTATACCTGTTCGCCTTCGCTCGACTCATCGAGGCGATCGCGGACTCATCGGTTGAACCTCTCGACGAAGCCCGCGGGGTCCTTGAAGTGTTGTTGGATGCATGGAACCAGCTCGAGCTCACGGGCGGCCAAGCATGACACTCCCCTTGCGAGGCGCGAGCGCACAGATCGAGGAGGCGCTCGTCAGTTTGATCGCCCAACTGGAGAAGGGGGGCTTAGACGAGCTTACGGATCGTGCAGGCGCCCAGGCGGTGGCGGCGATTCAGAGTGCGCGTCCAGGGAGCCTTGCTTCAGATGAACACGAGCGTGTGAAGCGGCTGCATACCATTGCCCTGTCGATTCTGCAGGTCCGCCACGGCGAAGTCGCTGTCGAGATCAAGAAGGTCAAGGAGGCTCGCACCTTGTTGCGCGGCTGCCTAAGAACAACAGCGAGTCTCGGCGGCGGCTTCGACGTCGCCGGCTGAACAAGATGGTGACGGCCACGAGTCCATTGGCGAAGGCGCTGGGCTACAGGAAATTCCAAGGCGGAGCACCGCGCCTGCTTGTGATGAAGTCGAGCTACTTTGTGGTCGACGACGTGATCGATGGGGCCCGCCACTTGGGCTGGCCTGTCCTCGAGTTGGAGATAGCTCTTGGCGAGCACGGCGACACAGAGTTTGTGAAGCGCCTGCTGATGGCCGTGGTTCAGTTCAAGCCGGACTTCGTGCTGACCGTCAACCACATTGGCTTTGACAAGGACGGCGTGCTTGCCGGATTGCTTGATCGCTATGGCATCCCGTTGGCTTCCTGGTTCGTCGATCACCCAATGATGATCTTGGGTGGCTCCGAAGGGAACGCGCACGCGACGAGCCAAGTTTTCTGCTTCGAGCGCACAGCGCTCCCCTGGCTGCAGACCGCCGGCTTTGAAGAGCCGGTCTACCTGCCGACAGCTTCGAACGCGCGTGTGTTTGATCCTGGACGCGTGGAACCCGCACACGCCAAGCGGCTCGGGCGCCCGCTCTCGCTCGTCGCGAACTCCTGGTGGCAAAAGGCACGGCTCAGTTTTACGCCCGAGATCCGCAAGGAGGCCCGAGCCCTAGCGAGCGATCAACGCGTGGACCGCGCCTATCTACAGACACACCTTCAAGGCGTCCTTCGCGAAGGCGGACGAGAGAGCCAGCGCAAGACCGTACTTGCTGCGCAAGCAGCTTTGGCCGAGACCTCGATGCAGACGCGTAAGGCCTTCGCAGAGGCGCTCTTGCCTCTGGGTTTGGTCGTCTATGGGGACAAGCATTGGAGCGACCTCGTTACGGGACTCGACCCGCTGCCGCCGGTCGACTTTAGGCGCGACCTACCAGCGCTGTTCGCGGGCAGCCGGGTCAATACAAACGTGACAGCCGAGCAGATGCCGACCGCGCTGAACCAGCGTGTTTGGGATGTGCCCGCAGTCGGCGGGTTCCTTCTCACCGACGCGCAGCCGGACGTCTTTGAGTACTTCGAGGAGGGCCGCGACGTGGTGACGTTCACGAGTCTCGACGAAGCGAAGGACAAGGCCCGCTTCTATCTGGCCAACGCGGCCGCGCGCGAGGAAATCGTCAAGCGCGCCAAGGCCACGGTCGAAACGCACCACCGCACGCATCATCGCCTTGAGGCGATCGAAGCGGTGATGCGGAAGCGCTTCGGGTAACGCCGACTAGGCCGAGACGTGGGCCGCCTTGGCGCCCGCTTCGATCCGTACTGGGGCCGCGGCGCGGCCCTTGCGCGGACCAGCCTTGCGCATCCATTCGACGGCGGCGGCGAAGTGCTCACCGATGTCGGGGTCGGCCAACTTGGCAAGCACCTGGGCGCGCGTTCCGATCCGAGCGCGGATGTCCTGGCGCAGCCCCGCGTCCAACATCAGCCGCCTCGCGGTGGCGATGAATTCGCTGCGGGTCTTCGTGATTAGGAAGCTTGGAAGCTCGAGGCGGCGCAGCATCGCAGCGCCAAAGCGGTGCCGCGCGGCGGGTCCCTCAAGTGTGACAACGGGGCAGCCCGAGGCGAGGACTTCGACAAGTGAGTTGAAGCCGCCGTACGGGAAGCTGTCGAGGTACAGGTCGGCGTCTTCGAGTGTTGTGAGCACCTTGTCGCGCGAAACCATCAACTGCAAGTTGATGCGCGCATCGTGGATGTGCGGCGCGATGCCTGGAATCAAGCTCGTGGCTTGGCCTTCTGTCATGGCCGAGAAGACATCCATCGAAGCTGTGGGCTGGTCGCCAAGAATGGCCTCCCAAGCCGTGAGCAGCGCGGGGTTCATCTTCTGCCAAGTCGTGATCGTCGCGAAGCGCACTTCGTTGTCGTTCGAGTCGCGCAAGCGCGCCCGCGAAGGCAGAGGCGGCGCCGTAGTGCTGACGCCAAGCCCTGGCAACAGGATCAATTGCTCGGTGTAGTCCGAGCCGTCCCCTTCGACCTCGGTGCCACCAATGAAGTAGTCCATGTGCGGCGAACCGGTTGTGACTGGATACCCGTAGCCCGCGCACTGAATGCGCGCCAGCCGCCGTGTCGCGAGCCACGCGGTGGCGTTGTTCGGAGTGACCTCGGGGTAGTAGACGAAGTCGAGGTTCGCGCGCTTGATCTGATCCGCAGCGCCGCCCAGCGCTTGAATGAAGTGAGACTTCGCGGGGAGCGTGAGGTTGAGGCACGTGTCCTGCCAGTCCGCTGCGGGCACGGCTGTGACGCCGGGCTCGTGCAGCATGAGGACGCGTAGCTGATCGCTGCGCACTCCGGACGCCGCATCGGAGCAGCACCGGAAAGCGACATGCTCATCGCGCCAGTTCGGGCAGACCACAAGGTCGCCGCCAGGCACAAGGTGCCGGCCGATGCTCCCGTTGCTCGGGTCGGGCTGGTTGGATCCAAACTCTTCCAGCATGCGCCGCGTGAGCTGGCCGTTCAGAATCGGGGCCAGCTCGTGGGGGCGCATGTCGTCGCGGTAGGCGAGCGAGTACGGCATGTTGGTGAGCATGGTCGAGCTTGCGAGCTGGCTTGTATCGCTGCTGTGCCGGCGCGCGAACGCGGTGGCGACGGCCGCCTGGTGAGCAGCGGTTTTGTCGTCCGCGAGGGTGCCTGGGCTGGCGAGGTAGACGGCCATCACCCAATGCGTGAAGGCTGGCTTGAGGCGCGGGTCGAGCGCGTCGAGCACCGCGTCGTAGTCGAGCGCGCGCACGCCGTCGTTGACGGTACAGAAGCGACCGACGGCTTTCGCCTGCGCCTCGAAACCAAGCGCTGCGAGGGCCGTGGGATCAAGCTGTTCGAGGCCCGCGTCCACAACCGGGGATCCGAATGCGCGCAACCAGCGGGCGCTTGAGATGAGAATCGGGCTAGGGAAGATGCCTCGCTCGGGCACGCTGAGTCGGCGCCAGAGGTCGCCTGAAGTCTGGTCTTGAAAGACGAGTCCCAGCAAGAACTCGGCAAAGATTTCGTGCACCATGCGGCGCACCTCAAACTCGTCGGGGCCAGCGCTCCGGACGATCCAATCGGGGTTGGAAGAGAAGAGCTCGCGGGCGAGCCTTTCGCCCTGGACGATGTCGCCATCTTGCGTGGCCTGCTTGAGGGCGATCGCCAGGTCGGCGTCGTGCGCGACACGCTGCGCCTGGCTCACAGTTCGATCTCCGGAGTGAGCTCGCAGAGACGCTCCTCGTGATAGATGTACAGGCGCGCCTTCGAGTCGTGCTCGCTTCGGATCTCGTGTTCGATGTCGCGCGCGCGCCAGCTCGACGTGATCACAATGCGATCCATCGGGTGCGAGGCGAGGAAGCTCGGCGGCCGGATCTCTTGGCCGGTGCCGGGGACAAACCCGCCGGCCTTGCGCAAGTCGGAGTCAAAGACATAGGGGACAAGTTCGGCGTCGACACCGAACATGTTCATCATGGCCATGCCGCGGCCCGTGCCACCCCAGATGCCAACGGCTTCGCCGCCATCGCGCCAAGCCTGAATCGTGGCGTGGACCTTCTCGACTTGGCTCTGCACGCTTGAGTGGAAGGCGAGCGCTTCGGCGCGCCGGTTTGATTGGGAGGGGTCGGGCTTGGGGCGCGCCGCGATCGTGACGACTTCGTCGCCAAACCTAGGGACGAGCTCGAGGACCTCGAAGCCCGCGCGTTCGAACAGCGTGCGCATCGAGTTCATGGTGAAGTACGAGACGTGCTCGTACTGGAAGTCATTGATGCGGTGGCGGCGAACGGCCTTCTCGATGAGGGGCGTCTCGGCCAGGACGACCGGCGCGATCTGTGCTTCGCGGCAGGCCATGGCGAGGTCTTCCAAGAAGTCGATCGGCGTCGCCAAGTGCTCGAGCACGTGGCGGCAGAGGATCGCCTCGGGTCGGATTTCAAACAGACGCGCACCTTGGAAGTACTCGCGGAACGCCTCGATGCCCTTGGGCTCTAGCTTCGCGGCATCCGGGCTAGGCTCGAAGCCGATGCAGCGATTGCCACGCGGAAGGAAGCGCTCGATGAACAGTCCCTCGGCACAGCCGATCTCGACGACCGTGCTGTTGTTCAAGTCATAGCGCTCGGCCCACTCTTCGGCCAGCGCATCTTGATACGAGCTCCACGCTTGGCCCTGGTTGTAGACCATGTTCGAGCCTTCGCGGTAGGGCACGTGGTCGCGATTGAACTCGGTGTGAAAGACGTGGCCACAGCTTGCGCACTGACGGACGTCCATCACGAAGTCACGCGTGTTCATGGCCTCGGCGCGCGTTCGCGGAAGGCCAAGGATCGAGAGCGGCATGCGATCCCAACGCGCAAGTGGGTAGTTGTAGACGGACTTGCACGCAAGGCAGGCTTCCCCGGTAAGCGGCGGGGCCATCAGCTTGGTGAGGTTTGCGGCCGCTGGGACTTGGACGCTTGGCAGCGGCGCGCTTGGCTGGCTTGCAGTCGGGTTCGCCACTTCGTTCATCCGGCGCGTGTGTTTTTGAGTCGACATAGGAGCGGGGATCAGGCGGGGATTGAGGCCGGGCGTTCGCCGGCTTGAATGAAAATAGGAGTGGTCGAGGAGCCGCGTTTTCGCGGACCTTGTGAGCGCATCCAGGTGATGGCGGCGTCCATGTGTTCGGCGAGGTCGGGGTCGGCAAGGCGCTTGAGGAGCGACTCGCGGGGACCGAGCAGCTCGCGCATCGCGAGTCGCTCGCCGGGATCGCCGAGGAGCCGGGTGGCGATGGCGACGTACTCGTCGAGGTCCTTGGGGACGAGGGTCTCGGGAAGACCGGCGCGGCGGATCAGAGCGGGACCCAGGCGATTGCGCGCCGTGCGGCCCTCGATCGAAATCGTGGGGCAGCCGAGCGAGAGCGGCTCGACGAGCGAGTTGAAGCCGCCGTAGGGGAACGCGTCGAGGTACAGGTCGGCCTCTTGCAACGTGTCGATGATTGTCTGGCGCGGCTGTGCCGTGTGCAGCGTGACTTGCCCTCTTGAAAGCATGCGCGCGAGGGCGGCTTGGTGCACCTCGACTTGCGCCGGGGTCATGTTGGTGAAGAGGTCGAGCGTGGCGCCCGGGTGCGCGGCGAACAGGTCATCCCAGGCTTCGAGCAGGCGGCGGTGTAGCTTCTGATGGGAGATGGTGGCGACGACCCTTAGGGGCTCGGCTGGATCCAGCCGAGCATCTAGGGGCCGCTGTCGCTCGAGGCTCGCAAGCGGTGGCGCGGTTGTGCTGACCCCGAGGCCGGGAAGGAGAACCAGCTGTTCGGAGTAGTCCGATTCGGCGCCCTTGCGCTCAACAGCTTGGCCGCCAATGAAGTAGTCGATCGTGGCGAGGCCGCTTGTGACGGGGAAGCCGTAGCCAGCTGCTTGCACACAACCCAAGCGCTCGGTTGCCATCCAGGAGGACGAGTTCGCGGGCACGATCTCGGGGAAGAAAACGAACTCTGCCCGGGTGGCCATGATGGCCCTGTCGATCGCCGAGAGATGGGCCAAGACAAGGTTTGGGTCGTGCGGGACGTCGATTGTGTTTGCGGTCCAATCAGGTCGAACAGGAGGCTGGGATTCTGTCTTTGGCACAACGCGCAAGAGCGGTGCGCCGCGCGCACGCATGCCCTCGACAAGCGGGGACATGCAGCGAAAGATCACGTGCTCTTCATGCCAGTTGGGACAGATGATGAGCTCTTCGACTTTGGGCTGCGCGAGGAGCGCGTCGAGCGACGTGATGTCCAAGGGGCTGCTGCGTAGCTCTTCGCACTCCTCTTGCGTGGGGGCGAAGCGTTGCAGGAGCGCGGACATTTGGCGCCCGTTGAACTCGACGGCGAGCGCGCGTGTGCTGCCATCGGTGAAGTAGGGTGCACGGAAGGCGGGCCCCGATTGGTTCGAGCTTGCCGGCAACGCATCTGGCGAAGCGCGTCGAGCCGCGATGAGCGCACTGAGAGTTGTGTCCTGTTGTGCTGCCGCAATCCCATCGTCGATTCGCGATGGTGAGAGGTAGTGGACCGTGGCGACCCAGTCGTGGAAGAACGGCAAAAGTCGTGGGTCAAGGACGCGAGCGACGTCTACGTAGTCGACCGCGGTCGCGCCGTCGTTCACGACGCAAAAACGCGCAAGCCGGCGTGCGCTTTGGCTTAGGTTCAGCGTCGCTAGAGAGGTTGCCGTGAGCGGCTCATGGTGCTCATCGACAAGCCCCGATCCCGAGAGTCTTAGCCAGCGCGCGTTGGCCGCGAGCATGTTGCACTCGAAGAGGCCGAACTCGTCGGGCAGGACGATGTTGCGCCAAAGGTCGGTGCCGGGATCATCCGCCAAGATGAGGCCGCGAAGAGCCTGATCGATGATCTCATGCAGGGACCGGCGAAGGTCCCGCTCGCCAGGCACGGCGTAGCGCTCAAGCTCATCGAAGTCGAACGTGATCAGGCGCTTGCACAGGTCGAAGGCTCGAGCGCCATCACCCGCGGAGATGGCGTCTTGAAGTTCGGCACCTAAGCGGGCGGCGATCATCGCAGCTTGCTCGCGGGCCTGGGGGGAGTTTGGATTCATGAGTGGGGTGGTTACCTGTCCCCTATCGAGCCCCGGCCTCGGAAGGTTGTGTAGCAAAACGCTACACATGGAGATTTCTTCCACTTGGACTCCAGCGATGGCAAACGGGACCCATGCTCGGGAAAGCGCTTTCCTGGGTCTCTCAAGGCGGTTTGTTGGGGCGAGTTTGGAGACCAGCAGCACCTGGCACAGGCCGTGCTCTTAGGGAATTCAGGACATGGACCGATAAGGAGCGGAGCCAAGACCTGGCCCCACCAACCCCAACCTGTCGTGATTTCCCACATGTACCCTCCCCTCGCCCTACAAAACGCCCTTCTGGGGCTCGTGGAGTTGGGTTCCGAGCCCACGGGCGAGAGCGCCAGCACGATGCCCGGCATCGACATGACCCGCTATGCGCTGGTTTGCTTCGGGCTCGTGGCCGTGATTTTGGTGCTCGCCTGGGCGTTCAAGCGCTTCATGGCGGGCAACATGAGCCTGCGCGCGGGCCAGCGGGCCATGAAGGTCGTCGACGTGCTGCCTCTGGGTGGCAAGCGTCAGCTGGCCGTCGTGCGCTGCTATGACCGCAGCTTCCTGATCGGGATGGGCGAGCGCGAGGTCAACCTGGTGACCGAGCTCGACTCGCAAGAAGATCTCGAGGGCCAGCTGGCCGTCGCCAAACCGAGTGAGGGCCGCTCCTTCAAGAGCCTGTTCCAACGCGCCGTGCGCGAAGCGCCGGCCCCCGCGGCCGCCGCCGCCGCCGCACCGGTAGCGACCGAAACGATCACGCCGCCAGCCGCCCCTTCAATTGAAGGGCCGGGCCTCGGAACGGGGGTGCTCGGTTGAGACGCCTCCTGACCCTCCTTCTATTGATGCTTGTCATGGCCGCGGCACCTGCCCGCGGTCAAGGCACAAACCTCGCGATGGGCCCGACGCTCCCCGCGAGCTTCAACCCCAGCATGCCCATCGGCGTCAGCGAAGCCGCCCTGCCAAACTCTGCGGCCGAGCAAGGTCCAAGCGCCGCCGGCATCGTCGGGGTCTTGAGCTCGGATGAAGAGGCCGGCATGTCGACCGCCGTTGAGATCGCGCTGATCCTGACGGTGCTCTCGATCCTGCCCGCGCTCTTGATCACCGTCACTTGCTTCACGCGCATCGTGATCGTCTTGTCGTTCGTGCGGCGTGCGATGGCGATCAACGAGCTACCGCCGAACCCGGTCTTGATCGGCCTCGCGCTGTTCCTGACGTCGTTCGTGATGGGCCCAATCCTGAACAACATCTACCAGAAGGCGTGGGTGCCGTTCCAAGCAGAGCAGCTGACCGCCTCGGAAGCCGGCGACGCCGCTTGGAACGAGCTCTCGGGATTCCTCCTGGCCAACACACGCCAGAGTGAAGTCGAGCTGTTCGAGCGCATCGCCGCCGGTAGCGTCCTCGCCGCCGAGACGCCCGAAGGGGAGAGCGACGCCGCCGCGAACGGCGCGACGGCCGCCGAAGCCCTTGAGCTAGGCGCCGAGGCGCCACCGATGCGCGTCGTGATTCCGGCCTTCATCCTCAGCGAGCTGAAGACCGCCTTCCAGATGGGCTTCCTCCTGTTCCTGCCCTTCCTTGTGATCGACCTCGTGATCTCCAGCGTGCTGCTCTCCATGGGCATGTTCATGCTGCCGCCCGCCATGATCTCGACCCCATTCAAGATCCTCCTGTTTGTCCTCGTTGACGGCTGGCACCTAGTCGTCTCGTCCCTCGTCACCTCCTTCGTCGCATGAGATCCCTAGACCTTGTCATCACCGACCTCGCGCGTGAGCTGTTCCTCACCGCGCTGATGTTGGCCGGCCCCATGTTGATCGCCGGCCTCCTCGTCGGCCTCGCTGTCAGCCTGTTCCAGGCACTGACATCGATCCAAGAACAGACCCTCAGCCTGGTCCCCAAGATGCTGGTCATCGGGGTCGTCAGCATTCTGATGCTGGCGCCCGGCCTCGGCCTTCTGACCGAATACGCGGGCCGCATCTTCGAACGCCTGAACACCTTCGGCCTCAGCTAACGTTGCTTACGACCGCCACCCTAGCCGCCTTTGTCCTGTACCTCTTGAGGACGGGAGCATTGCTCTTGAGCGCGCCGATCTTCTCGACCGGCTCGTCGTTCACGGGTTATCGCGTGGCACTTGTGGCGTCGATCACGTTCATCATGTTCGGTGCCACCGGCGGTCCGCTGCCGGCCGACGTAGCGCCGATGGTGTTCATGATCATGGCCTTGCGCGAGGTCGCGATCGGCCTCGCGATGGCGTTCGTCCTGACCCTCTTACAACTTGTTGCGCGCATGTCGGGCGACATGATCGGGCAAGGCATGGGGCTCTCCATGTCAAACCAAAGCGATCCCATCACCGGCATCCAGACCCCGCTTGTCGCCCGGATCTATGAGGTCATTTTCGTCCTCGGCTTTCTGGCGATGAACGGCCACCACGTCCTCCTGCGCGCGCTTGGCGATTCGTTTGGACGCGCCCCGGTGGGGGACATCGGCATCGGTGGTGGGTTGGTCGATTTGATCGTGAAGTTCTTCGGAGCGGCGATTGAGGCCGGCGTCACGTTCGCCGCCCCTGTGATGGTGATGCTCCTCTTGCTCTCGGTCTTGATCGGCGTCTTGGCGCGCGTGGTGCCGCAGGTCAACGTCCTGGAGCTCAGCTTCAGCCTGCGGGTGACACTGGCGCTCGTGGCGATGTTCGTCTTCGCGCCGGTGATCTCGCCGGGGCTCATGCACCTGTACGACTTGCAGGCGGTGTGGCTCGATCAACTGATCGGCACAGTCGAAGCGGCGGGGGTGACCCATGGCTGAGTCAGAAAAAGACGAACGGACGGAAGAGGCCACGGCCCGCAAACTCGAGCAATCGCGCGAGAAGGGCCAGGTGGCCTACTCCACCGAAGCAGTCTCCGCGATGGGGCTGCTTGTTGCCCTCGGCACCTTCTTGGTCGCCGGCGGGATTGTTGCAAGCCGCATGGGTTCCCTGATTGCGTCGGCTCCCGTGCAGGCCCTGACCTTCGGCGAGAAGACCTTGGACAACGCGGACTTCGCCGAGATCTTGCGCGGGATCGGCACGCAAACTCTGCTTCCGCTTTTGATGCTCGTCATCCCGATGGTGCTGGGCTCTCTGCTGATGGGCTTTGGTCAGGCGGGCTTCACTTTGGCGCCTAAGGCAATCGCCGCAGACCTCTCGAAACTGAATCCAATCAAGGGTTTCGGCCGCATGGTTGGAGCGCGCGGTTGGACGCGCGTGGGACTCGCGATCTTGAAAATCACCGCGATCGCCACCGCGCTTGTCGTGACTGGCTGGCTGCAACTGCCCAACTTGATGTCGATGTCCACGGCCGGCCTCGGCCCGATGCTGGCCGGGCTTGGCTCAGTCATGCTTCGCTGCGTTGTGGCCGTGATGATCTCGGTGGCGGTCCTCGCCTTGATCGACTTCGTGTTCCAGCGCATGCAGTTCAACAAGGAGCAGCGCATGACGAAGCAAGAGATCAAAGAAGAGATGAAGCAGCAGGAAGGCGACCCACACGTCAAGGCGCGCATCCGTGCGGTGCAGCGCGAGATGGCCAACCGGCGCATGATGGAAGACGTGAAAGGCGCAACCGCCGTGATCACAAACCCCACGCACTATGCGGTCGCGATTAGCTACCCGCGTGACGAGGACGGCGTGCCGACCTTGAGCGCGCCCATGGTCGTCGCGAAGGGTGTTGACTTCCTCGCTCAGAACATCAAGAAGGTGGCGCGCGAAGCGGGGGTGCCACTGCACGAGAACCGACCCCTTGCACGCGCCATGTACGCGCGTGTCGAGATCGGCCAGCCGATCCCCGAAGACCTGTACGCCGCGATGGCGACCGTCCTCGCCCACGTCTGGCGCACGAACGAAAAGGTGCAGTCGAGCCCCGCTCTAGCCGCCCACTGAAGTAGCACACAAGACTCATGAGCAACTCCAACGAAAACCCAAACAGCAGCATCCAAGGTGTCGGCGCCTACCTCGTCCGTCACGCGGACTGGGTTGTCGGCGTGGGTGTACTGGGCATGCTGGTCACCTTGATCACACCGGTCTCGCCGATTGTGCTCGACGTGCTGGTGGCGGCCAACATCACGATCTCCCTTCTGCTTCTGCTCGTCACGATGAACGTGCGCGCAGCAGCCGAGATGACGACGTTCCCGACGATCCTCTTGTTCGCGACGTTGTTCCGTTTGGGACTGAACGTCGCGTCGACGCGCTTGATCTTGTCCGAGGGACAGGCGGGCACGATCATCAAGGCCTTCGGTCAATACGTGGTCGGCAGCAACCTTGCTGTCGGCGTGATTGTGTTCCTGATCTTGGTCATCATTCAGTTCGTTGTGATCACGAAGGGCTCGGGCCGGATCAGTGAGGTCAGCGCGCGCTTCGTGCTGGACGCGATGCCCGGCAAGCAGATGGCGATCGACGCCGACCTGAATGCGGGCCTGATCGACTCGGCGACGGCGAAGAAGCGTCGCGCGCTTGTTGCGGGCGAGGCCGAGTTCTACGGAGCGATGGACGGCGCCAGCAAGTTCGTGCGTGGCGACGCGGTCGCCGGCCTGATCATCACAGCGTTGAACTTAGTTGGCGGGATTGCAATCGGTGCCTTCAACGACCTCTCGATCGGAGACGCCGTTGACAAGTACACGATGTTGACCGTCGGTGACGGCCTCGTCTCGCAGATCCCCGCGCTGTTCATCTCGACCGCTTCGGCCGTCCTTGTGACGAAGGCCTCCAGCCGCTTCAGCTTAGGCAGCAACTTGATTGCGCAGGTCTCGGGCCGCCCGAAGGCCACGTTGATCGCGGCCGGGATGGTGTTCGTGCTCGGGCTTCTGCCCGGCATGCCCAAGTTGCCATTCTTCGTGTTGGCTTCCATCCTCGCGGTCCTCTGGAGCAGCACACGCTCGATCGAGAGCGCCGAAACGCTACTGGGTGAAGAGGTCGAAGAGGACCTCGCCATGGCCGCCGGCGGAGGCGCGGGGGCGGAAGATGACGAGGCCCCGAACGAAGTCGAGGAGCTGCTTGAAGTCGACCGACTGTCGCTCGAGATCGGCATCCGCTTGATTCCACTTGTGCAGGATAAATCGGGCACCGGCATCCTCGACCACATCGGCCAGCTGCGCCGGCGCATCGCGATGAACGAGGGTGTCGTGTTGCCGCAGGTACGCATCAAGGACAACGTGCGCCTCGACCCAGGCGCATACCGAGTGCTTCTCGGCGGCCAAGAGATCGCGCGCGGTCGTATCGAGCCCGGCCATGTGATGGCGCTTGATGGTGGACTCGCGCAAGGCAAGCTCAGCGGCAAAGAGACCGTCGACCCAGCGTTCGGCTTGCCCGCATGGTGGATCACGGAAGCCGAGCAAGATCAGGCCGAGATGAATGGCTTCACCGTCATCGACGCCACAAGCGTTCTCATCACGCACTTCTCGGAAGTCATCCAGGGCGCGCTCGGTGAGCTCCTGACCCGCGACGATGTGAAGGCACTTGTTGAGAACTTGAAGCGCACGTCTCCCGCCGTGGTGGAAGAGCTGATCCCCGACCGCATGTCCTACGGTGAAGTGCAGCAGGTGCTTGGCAATCTTCTGAAGGAGGGCGTGCCCGTGCGGAACATGGGCGCCATCCTCGAGACGCTCGCCGACAACGCGGCGCGCACGCGCGATCCCGAGACGCTGTCAGAGATCGTTCGCCAACGGCTCGGTCGCGCTCTCTGCGAGCAGCACGCCGACCGCGATGGCGTGGTGCATGCGGTGACCCTAGACCCAACGGTCGAGGCGCGCCTCGCCACCGCGATTGGCTCGAAGACCGACCCCGACGCAGCCCCGGTCAACCCGGCTTGGCTGCAACGTTTGATGGAGAACGTGGCCGACACCGTCGCAAGTGCGACGGCCGGCGGCAAAGACGTTGTCCTTTTGGTGCGCTCCAACGTGCGCCGCTTTTTGCATGAGCTTGTGCAGACCTCGATGCCCAAGGTCTCCGTGCTCTCTTACAACGAGGTCGTGCCCGCGAAAGCGGTCGAGACCGAAGGCATCGTCAGGATGGGCGAAGCATGATGCAGATCCATAGAGTTCAAGGCCGCGACATCAACGACGCCCTAAACCGCGCGCGCCGAACGCTCGGCGGCGAGGCCATGGTGCTCAGTCAAGAGAGCGTCGCCGGCGGCGGCGTCACCTTGTCGGTGACCCAGGGCCTCAAGGCGACGAAGAAGAGTCCCGCCACTCAATCGAGTACATCGAAGCGCAAAGACCTGTCGGAGGTGCGCGCGCGACTTGAGGCTTCAGCCTTTTCGGACGAGCTCATCGAGCGCGTGCTCGCTCCCGTTGAGCGGCTCGCCTCCGAGGGCATGCATCCGATCGACGCGGCGGCAGCCGTCCTCGGTCGCTTGTTCCGTACGGCACCCTCACCCAAACGAATCGATGGGTTGCGCGTGATGGCGCTCGTGGGCCCGACGGGTTCGGGCAAGACCACCAGCCTGGCGAAGCTCGCGGTGCTGCTGATCAGAAGCGGCCGGCGTGTCGCCTTTGCCACAACCGACACGTATCGCGTGGGCGCGGTGGATCAGCTGCGCGCGTACGCCGAGGTTCTGCAAGTGCCGCTGTTTGTCGCGAAGAACGGCGCGGAGCTCGCAGCCGCAGTCGAGAGCTCTCCCGAGCGCGACGTGTTGCTTGTCGACACGGCTGGGCGCAGTCCCCAGGACACAGAGAACCTGACACTGCTTGCGCGCGACCTCGAGCGCGCCGGCCAAAAAGCGGAGCTCGACACGTATCTCGTGCTCTCCGCGGCCGCAGGCAGAGGAGCCCTCGAAGCGGCGCGCAGTGCGTACGCAGTTCTCGCGCCATCGGCCGCGATCCTGACCAAGACGGACGAGACGCGCGAGGTAGGCGTCGCGCTCGAGTTCACGCTGCGTCACTCGCTGGGCACCGCCTTCATCTGCGACGGCCAGGACGTCAACGCGAACATCCACAGACCTAACCAAAGTGCCTACGCGGACCTCGTCCTGCGGGGGCGCATCGCATGAACGACCAAGCACGTGGACTCGCAACGCTTGCGAGCCAGACCGGCGAAGGTCTGCAAGGCCTGGGCGCACCGTTGACTTTGGTCACGGGCGGGAAGGGTGGCGTGGGCAAGAGCTCCGTCGCGCTGAACCTCGCCATCGCGCTCGGCAAACGCGGCCGGCGTGTTCTGTTGGTCGACTTGGACTTGGGCCTTGGCGATCTCGCTGTGATGATGAAGCTCAGCCCGGCGCGCACGCTTGAGCACTTCTTCGATGGCAAGTCGGACCTTGCAAGCTGCCGTGCGCCGCTTGCGACGGGCGTCGATTTGATTCCTGGCGGCGCTGGCTCCAGCGAGCTGGCGCGGCCGGACAGCGCCCGCCGCGCGCAACTGTTCGCCGCGCTCGCGGGGTTCGCTTCCGAATACGATCTAGTGCTGGCCGACAGCGCCGCGGGCATCGGCCCCGAGGTCTTGGCTTTCGCCGCCGCCGCCGATTGCGTCCTATGTGTCGCGACGCCGGACCCGGCCTCCATCACGGATGCCTATGGCATCGTCAAGGCGCTTGACCATCACGCGCAGCAACATGGCGTCGACCTACCGACTCCGGCGCTTGTGCTTAACCGCGTCGCCAGCGCGTCCGAAGCCGAGGGGCTGTCCGCGCGGCTCTCGAAAGTGACGCGCCGCTTCCTGTCACGCCGTACGCGTCTGATTGGCTGGCTGCCCGAGTCGAACAGCGTGCGCGCGGCCACCCGCACGCAGCGCGCATTTGTCTCGAGCGCTCCGCGCGCGCTCGCCGCGCAGAACACCGGTCGCCTCGCGGGGCGGCTCGAGGCTCTTCTTAGCTTGCCGGCATGTCCAAATTCTCTCTAAAGGCTTTGGGCCAGCCCTTCCGATATATGCTTCGTGGAATTCTCTCTACTCACAGCCTGGCGCGACCTCGTCCGCCGCATTGCAGTCTTGACCGGAGCCGGCGCAGGCCTGCTCTCGCTCTTGGGCGACGCACCGCCACACCTCGCAGCTCTGCGCGGCGCGGCGGGTTACTTCGGCTGCCTCGTGATTGGACGGATCGGATCCGCGGCCATCGCCACAACGTCGAAGCGCGCGGCCGTCAGCGCCAGAGAGGAGGCCGAGCATGAGTAAGCTGCCTCAGAACACACTGAGCCCTGAAAAGCGCGACGAGCTGATCCTCGATCACATGCCGCTCTTGCACCACATCGTCAGCCAGCTGTTCGTCGACATTCCAGGCGGCACGGCGCGTGAGGATCTTGAGGGGTTCGCGATGATCGGTCTGATCGGCGCCGCCGACAGCTGGGACGCGGGGCGCGGTTTGAAGTTCTCGACCTTCGCCTACCCGCGCATTCGCGGTGCCGTGCTTGACGAGCTTCGCCGCATGGACTTCCTACCCCGCGGTCGCCGCGAACGCGTGCGCGCGCTCGATCGCTATGTGCAGTCCTACGAACAAGAGCACGGTGCGCCACCGAGCCCCGAGGAGATCGGCAAGGGCATGGGCATCAACGAGGTTGAGGTCGATGAGATCTTGCAGAGCGCGCGCGCGGCTCTGCGCGCTTCGCTCGATGGACCCTCTGCGGAGTTGGCCAACCTGGTCGCCGATCCGCGCAGCGAAGACCCGTCCGGCTCGGCCGAGTGGGAAGAGCTGCGCGACATTCTCGCCGACGCGATCGCCGCGCTGCCGGAACGCGAACAAGCCGTCATCACCCTGTACTACGCTGAAGAGCTCTTGCTGAAAGACATCGGCGAGATCCTCGAGGTCACAGAGTCGCGCGTCTCCCAACTTCACAGCCGAGCACTCTACCGGCTTAACACCTTCATCGAGGCCAAGGTCGGACAGACCTAGGAGCTGCCATGGACCGAGGGATTCCGCGAGTCGGTTTGGGACTGAACGCCCAGCGCACCGATCGAGTCAGCCCGAAAAAGGACCGCGAGCGTGAAGAGCAAGCGGACTTTGCCGAGGCGATGGAGCACCGAGGTCAGAAGGAGTCCAAAGAGGCTGCAGCCAAGCGGCACGAAATCGAAGCCGCCGACGTCGGCTATCCCAGCGACGACGAGGCCGGTAACTCCCTCGACTTGAAAGCCTGAACGAACATGAACCTGATTATCAAGAAGGACAAGGTCCAGTACGACGACGCAGCCCAGGCGCGTTATATGGACCCTGGTCACAGCCACGAACGCGGCGCGCGCCTTGTCACGATCGCTGGCGTTCCCCGTGCGATCGAAGTCTCCTGCAAGTGCGGTGAGAACTTCGTCATCGAACTCGACTTCGAAGAGGACCCCGCATGAAGCATCTGTTGCCCCTCCTATTCCTGACCTCCTGTGGCCCGTACTACGTCGGCACGAAACCGGTGGACCCGGCCAAAGAGCTGATGGCGTCAATCCCCGTCGTCGTCGCCGTCGAGCCGGTCACCGAACCGAAGGCCCCCACGGTGACAGAGGCCGCCGCCCAAGGTCCCGCGCCGATGATCGGCTGGGACGGCAAGGAGGTGACTTCGGATGATCGCCCCCTGCACGGTCTCGATCAGGGCGAAGACACACACGGCAACTTGCTCAGCATGTACATGGACAGCAAGCAGGAGGTCGATCAGCTGAAGCTCGAGCTGGCCGCCATGGGAGACTTGCAGGCGAAGCATGAAGAGCTCCTGGAAGAGCGGGCTGCCGAGATCGCGAGTCGCGACATGACCATCGCTTCGCTCGAGAGCCAACAGACCATGGAACGCAATCGCTGCCAAGACCTCGAAGGGCGTCTTGTCACCGCGCAGATCCGCCGGCTCGAGGCCGAGAAACAGCTGCTTCTGAACATCCTGGGCGATAAGCCCGAGCAGAGCGCCGAGCCAGTCCCGACTGTCGCCAAGGCCGATCAGTGAGCCTCTTTCCCAAGGCGGCGCTTCTGCTCGCAGGCGCGACTCTGGCGACCAGCTGCCAAACGATCATCCATCCGCGTGCGATCGAGGCTCCCGATCTTGCGGTGAGCAAAGCGGCCGCGGATTTCGGCAGCTACCGCATCTCCCGCGTCGGCCTTTTGCCGGTGTCGGGCACCGCGCTCAGCCCCGAAGAGGCCGTCGAGCTGCAAGAGATCTTCTATTCCGAGTTCTCGGAACGCGCACGCTTCGAGCTTGTCCTCTTAGATCTGGCTGACCTCGCCGAGGTCACCACGAGCGAGCCCTACCTGCGCGGCGTGTATCGCCCCGAGACGGTGCTCGACATCTCGCGTCGCTTCGGCTTGGACGGCTTGCTTGTCGCTTCGGTTTCGCACCGCCAGGAGTTCCCGCCTCAGAAGCTGAACATGCACTTGGATCTCGTCGCTGCCGAGACAGGTATGACGATCTGGACCTCGACAGTCGCGCTTCAAGCCGACCGCCCGGACGTGGTCAAGGGCCTCGAGGCCTTCTTTGGAAACGGCCTCCCTATGAGCGACGACAGCTGGGCCACCGCGCTCCTGTCCCCCAGCCAGTTCGCCCGCTTCGGCGTCTGGCAGATGGCCCGCGCCCTGTAACCCGTTCCTTACCGAGCCAGGCACGAAAGTGAACACTTTGGCCGGCAGGCGACTTCCAGTAGAAGGTCGCCTGCCGGCCAAAGTGTTCACTTTCGTGCCTGGCTCGGTAAGGAACGGGCTGCGCTTGTTCTAGCTCTGATCGCCGCCCAGAATCCGGTCGGCGGCTGCGCGGCGGCGGGATTCGGTTCCAAGCTCGCCGTTCTGGTAGGCGGCTTTCATGCGTTGGAGCCTCTCCCGGCGCGTGGCTCCGTCGGCCTGAGATGCCTCGACGCGCCGGCGGGCCTTGATCGAGATCTCGATCCGGTCCCGCTTGTCTTCCTGCTTCGCCTCAGCGCGTGCATTCTCGACGCGGCGGTTATTCACCTCTTTGCGGCTGACCTCGTCGGTCCGCACACGGTCACGGGTGGCACGCATGGCCGCGCGCTCCTGGGGAGACGGCGGGCGCGTGGTTTCGCGGTTGCTAAGGGGGTCGTTGTTGATGTTCATGAGTCTCGTGCGCCCTTGTTCAGGGGACATGGAAGGTTTTTCACCGTTCCCTTTATCGGAAGGTGTCCCCGAGACATGAGGGGTTTTTCGCCTAGAATCGTGTTCTCTCGGGATCCTGCCCGGGGTTGGAGTTGGCCAGGAGGCCTAAACCATTGCTTATGCATATGTTGAGACCATTTACGGGGCGCACGAGTGGCGCCACTTTGGGGCTCGTTGCCATCCTGATTTCTACCGCGATGGGCGCGGCGTCTGCGAATTCCACCCCGGAGGCACCTTCCGGCGGCTCCGACAACCCCGTCGACTACGAAATCTCGGTGCGCCTCGAGGACGGCACCCACATCCTGCACGGTCAGGAGAAGATCACGTGGACGAACGGCAGCACCGACTCGGTGACGGACCTGTGGTTCCACTCGTACCTGAATGCGTTTGCGAACACCGAGTCGACGCACCTGACGGAATCGGGCGGCAGCCTGCGCGGCCACCTTATTAAGGAAGGCTGGGGTTGGACGCGCATTCAGCGTGTGAACCTCGTCGGCGCCGAGGGTCAGCTCGAGGTCACGCCCAGCCTGACTTGGCAGGCGCCCGACGATGGCAACGAGGCCGACCGCACGGTCTTCTCGATCACGCTGCCGCGTCCGGTGGCACCTGGCGAGACCATCCGCGTGGACATCGAGTGGGAATCGCAGCTGCCGCGCGTCCGCCGGCGGACGGGCCACAAGGACGACTTCCTGCTCGTCGCGCAGTGGTTCCCGAAGCTCGGCGTCTACGAGAGCGGCAAAGGCTGGAACTGCCACCAGTTCCACGCCAGCACCGAGTTCTTCAGCGACTACGGCACGTACGAGGTCAGCCTGGATCTGCCCAAGAAGTACGAGGGCAAGGTGCAGGCCTCCGGCGTGAAGATCCTCGAGCGGGCGACCGGCGAGGACCGCGTGCTGGTCAAGTTCGAGGCGCCGTCTAGCGAGGACCGCGCGAGCCTCGACCGCACCGGGAAAGCCCCGCGACTGCACGACTTCACGTGGACGGCGGACCCGAACTACATCGTCTATGAGTCGACGTTTGTGTTCGCGGATTGGAAGGCGCGCTTTGCCGATGAGGTCTCGTTCGTGCAGGGCGCCTTGGGCGAGAAGAAGGACATCGATCTGCGCGACGTGCGGATCACGGTCATGATTCACCCCGAGCACGAGGACCAGGCCGAGCGGCATGTCGAGGCGACGTCGGCGGCGCTGTTCTTCTATGGCCTGTGGTTTGGCGAGTACCCCTACGAGCACATCACCGTCGTCGACCCCGCATGGGGTGCTGGCGGCGCGGGCGGCATGGAGTACCCGACGCTGTTCACGGCCGGCACCCAGATGGGGACCGAGCAAGACATGCACCGCCCCGAGAGTGTCACGGTGCACGAGGCTGGGCACCAGTTTTGGTACGGCCTCGTGGGCAACAACGAGTTCGAGTCGTCGTGGCTGGACGAGGGCTTCAACTCGTACACCGACTCGGAGGCGATCTGGCGGGCATTTGGCGCGCAGCGCTCGACAACGAGCTATTCGCGGATGTTCACCTACGGCACAACGCTCACGCCTGTGACCGGTGGCGGCAAGGTGCTGCAGGCGATCTCCGGTCGCCGGATTCCGTACTGGAAGGGCAAGACGATCGAGCCGCTTTCGGGCAAGTCGGGCTTCCTCAACTGGTGGCGCGATCAGCCGCTGTTGACGCTGTCGCCGCAGAACTCGGACCCGCGTTGGGGCGACCGCTCGGGCTACTTGCGTGACCCCGACACGGACACCGTCGACACCCCCGCTTGGCTGTACGCCGACCGCAACAGCTACCGCACGAACAGCTATCCGCGCACGGCCGTTGTGCTGCGCTCGCTGGAAGGTCTTGTGCACCGCGATACGTTCTTGCGCGGCATGCGCAACTACTCCGAGAAGTGGCGCTACGGCCACCCCGAACCGGACGACTTCTTCGACGCGTTCAACGAGGGTGCGGGCACCGATGTCTCGTGGTACTTCGACGAGCTGTTCCGCGGCACCGGCACGGTCGACTGGCAAGTGCAGGTTGCGAACAAGCAGGTCAAACCCGCCGCCGGCATGTACTTGGACGACACGGGCAACTTCGTCTTGAGGGAGGCCGAAGAGCTTCCCGAAGATGCGGCGGTCGTGTGGAAGTGCGACGTGACCCTGCGCCGCGAAGGTGAGCTTCGCTTGCCGGTCTTGGTGCGGGTGACCTTCGCCGACGACACGCAAGAAGAGTTCACGTGGACACGGGAAGAGCAAGCCGAGGAGCGCTGGATTCGGCGCACCTACAACGGCACCAACAAGGTCAAAAAGGTCGAGCTCGACCCGGACCACGACTACTACCTCGATCTCGATATGTCGAATAACCAGTGGTACGACGAGACGGACGCGGTTGCGCCCTTGCGCTGGAGCGAGCGGGTGTTTAGCCGCTTAGCTCAGTCGCTGCAGTTCTGTGTGGGGATCGGAGGCTAAGTCATGTCAGACATCGAAACACACAAAGAAGACGCGCAAGAGCCCCTCAGTCGGTACCTGCCCCCCGGTTACAACACCGGCTTCCAAGACACCGAGGCCGTCCCCGATGTCGAGCCCGAGGTCACGGGCTGGATCTCGCTCGGCGCACTGCGCGTGACCTTAGGTCGCGTGCCGCTGTGGCTGATCACGGCGATGGTGCCGCTGGCGCTGGCCATGATTGGTGCGCTGAGCTGGTACGGCTGGTTCCGCGGTGCGCTGGACCATCACTACGCACCGGGCAGCCAGCTCGGCTGGCTGAGTGACAACTTCCGCACCGATAACGCCACAGGCCTGGCCGACCTCGGCAGCGACACCGGTCGCATCGGCGCGGGGATGACTTTCCTCATGTTCCTCGTCGGTGTGTTCACCGCGGGCGGCTGGTTGCAGGTCTTCCTCGAGCGCACCGAGGGCCACTCGGTCCACCGCTTTTTCTATGGCGGCGCGCGTTACTTCTGGCGCTTCTTCCGCGTGTTCCTCGCGGTGCTCCTGATGCTGGGCCTCGGCAACTTCCTGATCTTTGGCAACCTCTGGAACGACTACGTTCTCGAGCGTCTGTTTGACGTCGCCGGAGGCGACCTCGAAAACCTGACCTCGGAACAAACCGCGCGCTACTACATGTGGCTGCAAGACGGCGTCTTCGCCCTCTGGTTTGCGATGGTCATGGTCTGGGCCGACTACCTGCGCACGCGCTTGGCGTTCCACGGATCGCGCTCGGTCCTCTGGTCCGGCCTCGCCACCGTGTTCATGATCCTGCTGCGTCCGGTGACGACCTTGCGCCCGATGATCGTGCTGCTTCTGTCGGAAGCGCTCGTTCTCTTGGGCGCCGGCTACTTGTCCACCATGATCAACCGCGGTATGGACGAGACTACCGGCCAGAGCTCGGTGTGGATGCTGTTTGCGATCACCGCCGCCGTCATCATGTGGCGCACGATCGTGCACGCCGCGCGCTACCACGCTGCCGTGCAAGTCACGCGCGTGATCGTTGAACCGCTTGGCGTCGACGACCCGTGGGAGAACACGGTCGGTGGCCCCGGCGGCCCGCGCTATCCCGTGGGCGAGGAGGACTTCGAGATCTCTATCTGATCTCGATCACTTCCCAGCCGCGCTCATCGCTGAGCGCACGCAGCTTGTCATCAGGTCCGACGGCCACTGGTCGTCGGACCTGTTCCATGATGAAGCGGTCGTTGCGCGAGTCGCCATAGAAGCTTGAGTCTTCGAGCTCAGCGAGCGAGGCTCCGCGACCGGCCAGCCACTCCTCGACCCGCGCGGTCTTGCCCTCGCGGAAACACGGCGTGCCAAGGACGCTGCCGTCGAACACCCCGGCCGGCAACGCGCCCGTTCCATCTGCGCGCCCAAGGCGCGTAGCCAAGAGCGCATCGAAGCCAAGCTCGCGTGCGATGCCGCGAGTGACCACTTCCCCGGTGGCGGTGACAAGCGCGCAGATGGCGCCGGCCGCTTGCTCCGCACGCAAGCGTGCGAGGGGCTCTGAGCGCAGAATCGAGAGCAGCACGTCCTTCAGGAAGACCTCGAGGTCCGACTCGAAGTCGGCCGCCGTCTTGCCACGAAAGACGCCAAACGTGTACGCGTAGTAAGCCGCGACGTCCAGGGTGCCCGCGTCGTAGTCGGCCATGAACGCGGCCATTTGGCTTCCGTCGGCATGCCCGAGCTCCGCTGCGCGCCGCATCCATAAGACATCGCTGTCCCCCTCGATCAGCGTGTGATCGAGGTCAAAGAGTGCCACTCGCATGACTCTACTTCGCGACCGGCGCCGACAGATCGACCTTCAGCTCGTGCGCGAGCTCGATCGAATCCCGCTTGACCGACACGGCGTACGCAATCACCTCGACGCCCGCGGCCGCCGCTTCGCGCAGGCCCTTGCAGTACGCGGGGTCGATGTCGTCGGCCGGCCGAAACGAAGTCACGTCGTTGCGGCTGACAAAGAAGAACTGCACCGCCCGGTGGCCTTGGCGCACAACCTCTGTGAGCTCGCCGAGGTGCTTCAATCCGCGCGAAGTGACCGCGTCGGGGAACATGGCAACGTCGCCATCAACAAGCGTTGTGTTCTTGACCTCGACGTAGCACAAGCCCTTCTTGTCGTCTTCCAGCAAGACGTCGATGCGGCTGTTCGTGCCGTACTTGACCTCGCGCTTGGCGTTCGCGTAGCCGACGAGCGCAGGCACGCGCCCCTCGGTGATCGCGCAAAACACCTCGGCGTTTGGCAGGCCGGTGTCAACGTTGACCCACGTGTCGCCTACCTGAACCGCTTGCCACGACAGGCGGTACTTGCGCTTGTCGTTTTGCGTGTCGCGCAGCCAGATCTTCGAGCCCTCATCCTTACACCCAAGCAGGCTGCCGGTGTTCGGGCAGTGGGCGGTGATGGTTGAGCCATCGGTAAGAATCGCATCAGTAAGGAAGCGCTTGTAGCGGCGGACGAGGGTGGCCTCGATGAGAGGTTGATCAATCTTCACGTCGTGGTGGTTGTTGGTGGTGGTTGCGCTTCACGTTGCTCTGTCCACGTGGGGGGCGTCGGAGCGCGTCGGGCCTTCGGCCCTCCAAGCGCTCCTCAACCCTCCCTCGGTCCCTTCGCTCCAAGTCGGAGGCTTACCTATTGGAGAAGGGGCGGGTCGTGGATTTTGTGCGGGCATCGTAAACGGCTTGCGCTCTGGCTACGGCATGCAAGAATCCGGGTTGCCTCATTCTTTGCAACCTGGACTCAACATGCACCGCACTCTGATCGCGCTCGGACTTCTTGGACTGGCTTCGTTTGGTCTCTCATCGCCCGAGGGCGTGGCTCCCGAAGGAGTCGAGTGTGGGCTCGGCAAGGACTTCCATGCTGGGCGCCGTGCGGCTCTTCGGGAGGCTGTTGGGGAAGGCGTGATGGTGTTTCGCGGGCTCGCCGACACGCGCGACTACCTGCCGTTTCGCCAGGACAAGGTGTTCTGGTATCTGACTGGAGTCGAGAGCCCGAACGCGACGCTCGTGATGGACGCGAGCACGGGCGAAGAGGTCTTGTACTTGCCCGCGAAGAACACGCGGCTCGAGACGTGGGAAGGTGAGATGTGGGACGCGGGCGACGACTGGGTTGGGCCGCTGACCGGTTTCCGTGACGTGCGCTCGGCGGACGACTTGATGAAGGACCTGGGCGCGCGCATCGAAGAGGACGCCGTCGTGTGGATCTCGAAAGCGCCACACGTCGAGCTGGCGGGCTGCCGCGATCGTGCGGCTCCGTATGACAACCGCGGCGAGCGGGATGCGCTCGACGGACGGATAAGTCGCGAGGAAGCGCTGGCGGCGAAGTTGGCCGAGCTGTTTGGCGCGGACGTGCGTGACTGTTCGAAGCAGTTGGACAACTTGCGGCGCGTGAAGACGAAGGAAGAGGTCGCCGCGATGCGCCGCGCCGCCGAGTCCGGCGCGAAGGCGATGGCCGAGGCCATCCGCAGCTCGTCGCCGGGTGTGACCGAGGATGCGCTGGCCAGCTTGATGACGTGGGTGCAGCGGCAGAACGGCGCGACCGGGCCGGCGTACCTGCCGATCGTTGGCGCGGGCCAGAACGCCAACGTGCTGCACTACTCGGCGAAGGCCGGCGTCTTGGACGCGGGCGAGCTTGTGCTTTTGGACTACGCTCCCGAGGTCGACCACTACACGAGCGACATCACGCGCTCGTGGCCGGTTGATGGCAAGTTCACGCCGCGGATGACGGAATTGTACGACGTCGTGTTGGAAGCGCAGCTTGCCGGCATCGCGGCGGTGAAGCCGGGCGCCACGATCATGGATGTCGAGAAGGCGTGCGCGAAGGTGCTGCGCGACCACGGTTTTGGTGACTTGATCAAGCACGGCTCGTGCCACTACATCGGCATGGAGGTGCACGACGTGGGGCAGTTCGGCGCGAAGCTCGAGCCGGGCGTGGCGTTCACGGTCGAGCCGGGTCTGTACGACACCGAGGCGGGCATCGGCATCCGCATCGAGGACGTCGTTGTGGTGACCGAAGACGGCTGCGAGGTGATCTCGGCCGGCGTGCCGAAGGCGCGTGATGAGATCGAGGCCCTGGTGGGCGAGCGCGGCGTGCTCGACTAAGAGCGGATACGAAAGCGCCCGCCCCGTGCTGAAGTTTCACGGGGCGGGCTCAGCAAACGCTCGGCTCAGTTCGGCAGCTGGCCGGTCAAGCTGCGCAGGAACGTCGCGATGCTCGTGACTTTTGCGTCGTCTAGTTTTTGGCCTAGTTGATACTCGGCCATGATGCGCACCATCTCGTCGAGGCTCGTGATCGAGCCGTCGTGCATGTAGGGTCCGGTCTTCTCGATGTTGAGTAGCGTGGGGACCTTGAAGAAGTGCTTGTCGGTCTCGACACCCGTGGCCTCGAAGCGGCCGAGGTCATCGGTCGGGTAGGGCTTCACGAGGCCGAGCTTTTGGTACATCTGCCCACCGACCATGGTCGACGTGTGGCACATCGTGCAGCCCGTGTCCACGAAGTCCACGAGGCCCTGTTGCTCGGCGGCGGTCAGCGCGGAGTGATCGCCGGCCAAGAAGTCGTCGAAGCGGCTGTGGGTGGTGAGCGTGCGCTCGAACGCGCCGATGGCCGCGCCGATGTTCGTGAACGTCAGCGGCTTGTCGGATTTAGGGAAGGCTGCGGCGAAGGCCGCGGTCATCGTGGGATCGTCGCCGAGGGTGGCGACGGCGTCGTCCTCTTTGGCGACGCCGTGCTCGATCGGGTTCATGATCGGGCCGAGGGCTTGGGCCTCGACGGTTGGCTCGCGGCCATCCCAGAACTGCGCGATCTGTAGGTACGCGTTCAGACTGGTGGGGGCGTTGCGTGCGCCGAGCTGGCCACCGATGCCCGTGGACGTGGGCTTGTTGTCGACCCCGAAGGTGTCGAGCGAGTGGCACGTTGCGCACGAGATCGTCCCGTCGCCGGACAGGCGTTTGTCGTGATACAGCTGCTTGCCGAGTGCGACGCGCGCCGACTCTGTCGCTGTGTCGAGGCCGGATGGGGCCGCGGGTTCGACTGGCGTCGTGGAGAGGGCGGCGAGCTTGGCCGGTGGCACAAGGCTCTGTTCGGTTGGGCCACACGCCGCGAGGAGGGCGGCGGCGGCAAGGAGGGAGCAGGTGAGTTGGGTATGCGACATGGCTTGGTCTCGTCGGTTTTCCTGGTGATCGAAGGAGGCCTTGGGGCCTACGTATTCCGGCAGCAGCATATGCCAACGGTGGCATAACGTCTACCGTTCCCAGGCGATTCTTGTGGATCCTGCCTTCAGGCCTCCCGAACCGAACTCTTCCGGTGCAGCCCAGCCGCCCCGTGGCTAGAATGCCGCCCATGGTGAACCTTAGCGACTACACGGACCTGATCGAGTCCTCCAACTCTCAGCTGAATCAGCTGAAGGAGGGGCTTTGACTACCCTCAAAAGAACAAACGCCTAGCTGAGGTCGAGAAGCTGCAAGAGGCTTCCGATTTCTGGGATAGCCCGGAAGCCGCGCAGGCCGTGGTGGCCGAGATGCAGCGCCTGCGGACCGCGGTTCTGCCGGTGCGTGAGACGGAAGCGCGCATCGAAGAGATCCAGCTTCTGATCGAGATGGGCGAGGAGGCCGGCGCCGAAGAGGTGGCGGAAGAGCTCGAAGCGACGGGCGCCGCTCTGGAGAAGGGGATGAAGGCGCTCGAATTCCAAGTCATGCTGGGCGGCGATCATGACGGCGTCGACGCGTTCGTGCAGATCAATGCTGGTGCGGGCGGGATTGACTCGTGCGACTGGGCGTCGATGCTGATGCGGATGTACACCCGCTGGGCCGAGGCGCGCAGGTTCAAGGTTGAAGAGGTCGAGCTGGTCTCCGAGCCCGAAGGCGGGATCAAGACGGCGACTCTTCGGATCAGCGGGCCGTATGCGTTTGGGTACTTGAAGGCCGAGACCGGCGTGCACCGCTTGGTGCGGATCAGCCCATTTGACAGTCAGGCGCGGCGGCATACGGCGTTCGCTTCGGTGGATGTCAACCCGGACCTGCCGGACGAGCTGGACATCGAGCTGAACGAGTCCGACATCAGGGTCGACACGATGCGCGCGGGCGGCGCCGGCGGCCAGCACGTGAACAAGACCGAGTCGGCGGTGCGCATGACGCACATCCCGACCGGCATCGTCGTGCGCTGCCAGAACCAGCGCAGCCAGCACAAGAACCGCGCGCAGGCCTTGAAGCTGCTGAAGGGCAAGCTGGTGGCCCTGCGCGAGGCCGAGCGCAACGCAGAGATGTCCAGCCTGTACGGCGCGAAGGGCGAGATCGCCTGGGGCTCGCAGATTCGCTCGTACGTTCTGCACCCGTACCAGATGGTGAAGGACCACCGCACGGACTTCGAAAAGGGCAACATCCAGGCGGTCCTGGATGGCGACCTGGACGAGTTCATGGAGCATTACCTGCGCAAGACGGGCGGCGCCGGCTAGCCGGCCACCCCTCGCAGGTTGCCCTGGTGTAGGTCTCGCCGCTTTCTGGGAAGGCGGGGCTCGCGTCCGCGTGCCCTAGGGGCCAGAATCGGAAGGTCGGCTGTGCGCGCGACTCCCGCCCGAGAACCCACAGGGAACCCACCACCCCCGACCTCCACCCCTCATCTTTAGTTACTTGGACCGCGCCAGCCCGGCCTGGTGTCAGTCCAAATCCGCTTTCTTTGGAAGACGCCATGCTGCATACGGCCCTCTCGATCCTCCCGCTCGCTTTTGCCACCAGCTGCGCGCCGCTGCCGCCCCAGGCGCCCGCCGAGAACGCGCCCCTCGCGAAGCCCGCGGCCGCGGAGAAGGCGCCGCTCGCCACCGACCCCTTCGACGACTTCGCGCCGATCCACTTCGGCGACAAGCCACCGTTCACCTATGGCGAGCCGTACTTCCCCGGCGCGCACTACGACCCCGCCGTCGCCGACCCCGCCACGCTGCTTGGCCAAGCCGTCGGCAGCCGCCTCGCCACGCACGCCGAGATCGTCGCGGCCTTCGAAGCGCTCGCCGCGACCTCGCCGCGGGTGCGCCTCGACTCCTACGGCCAGACCTACGAAGGCCGCCCGCTCTTGCGCGCGGTGATCTCGTCCGAGGCCAACCTCGCGCGCCTCGATGACCTTCGCACAGATCTCCACCGCCTCGCCGACCCGCGCGGCCTCAGCAGCGCCGACGGCGACGCGCTCACCCGCGAACTGCCGGCGGTCGCTTGGGTCGGCTACAGCATCCACGGCGATGAGCTCAGCGGCGCCGACGCCTCGATGGCCGTCGCCTACCACCTCGCCGCCAGCACCGACGCTGATGTCACCAATCTGCTCGACAACGTGCTGGTCGTGATCGACCCGTCGCTGAACCCCGACGGCCGCGAGCGCACCGTCAGCCAGATCCGCCAGAGTTTCGGCTTCGTCGAGAACCTCGACTACTCATCGATGCACCGCGGCGGCTGGCCGGGCGGCCGCCGCAACCACTTCCTGTTCGACATGAACCGCGACTGGATGAGCGGCATCGCGCCCGAGACCCGCGGCCGTTGGCGCGCCGTCCGCGACCTGCCGCCGCAGCTCTTCATCGACGCGCACGAGATGGACGGCCTCGACACCTACCTGATCTACCCGCAATCCCAGCCGCACAACGCCGAGCTCACGCCGCGCCTCGCCGAGCTCCAGAGCCTGTTCGCCGACGACAACGGCACCGCCTTCGACGCCCACGCCTGGGGTTACTACAGCCGCGAGTGGGCCGACGCCTGGTACCCCGCGTACTCCGATTTCTGGGGCACGCTGAACAGCGCCGTGGGCATGTTGTACGAGCAGGGCTCCACGTTCGGCCAAGCGCTCCGGCGCGCGTCCGGCGAGGTCGTCACCTATCAAGAGTCCGTGCACGGCCACGTGACCAGCACGCTCGCCAACCTCGACACGCTCGCCAGCCATCGCGAAGAGATCCTGGCTGGCTACCTCGCCGCGCGCCGCGCAAACGTGTCGGACGAGCAACCGAATGCGACCCGCATGTTCGTGCTCGTGCCCGGCGCGAATGCGTCGCTCGAGCGCGACTTCCTGAAACGCCTCGTCGCCCAGGGCATCGAGGTCGAGCGCAACACGCAGGCCTTCACACCCACAGACGCTGTCAACTGGAACCTCCAGAGCACCGACCGCGAGGTCCCCGCGAACAGCTACCTGATCAAGGTCCGCCAGCCGCAGGCACCGCTCGTGCGCACGTTCCTCGGCTTCGATCCGCACATGCCTCAAGTCGCACTCGACAAGGAGCGCCGCTCGCTCGAGGCGGGCGAGGGCTCGAACATGTACGACCTCACGGCCTGGGACCTCGGCCGCGCGTTTGGCCTCGACTGCCTTTGGTGCGAGGTCGACCAGGTCGAAACCGAAGCCGCGACCAACCTCGCGAACAGCGCGACGGATCAAGAGGCCGGCTCCACGTTCCAAGAAAACGCGGTCGCGTGGGCCGTCGACGGCAGCGACGACTCCAGCATCGTGTTTGTCGCCCAAGCGCTCGATCAAGGCCTTGTGGTTCACCTAGCGGGCAAGCCCTTCACCGCCGGCGGCCATGCGTTCCCCGCGGGCAGCTTCCTCTTGCGCCGCCACGAGAACAGCGCGCTGATCGAGAGCGAAGGCGCGGACGCCTTCGCACAGAAACTAGCAGCAGCGCGCGACTTCGCGCACGCCCGTGTCTTCAGCTTGCCGACCTTGCGCTCGCCCGACGAGGGCCCGGACCTTGGCGGCCAGACCTTCACCGAGCTCGTGCGTCCGCGCATCGCCATCCTGACGGGCAGCGGCGTGTCGAGCGGCGACTTCGGCCACCTCTGGCGCTTGATCGACGAAGAGCTGCGCCTGCCGGCCTCCTTATTAGAGGCCACGCGGCTTGGCCGCTACGACCTGCGCCGCTTCAACGTCCTCGTCGTGCCGACCGGCGCGGGCCGCAGTGTTGCCAAGTACGAAAGCACGATCACCGAGTGGGTCCAAGGCGGCGGTACGCTGATCGCCGTGGACTCGGCCGCGGTGTCGATCGCGCGCACGGATCTCTCTAGTTTGGTTCTGCGCCAAGACGCACTCGACGACCTCGGTGACTACGCTTGGGCCCTGGCCAAGAAGCGCGCCGCGCGCCACCTCTCAGTCGACGCGGACGCGCTGTACGGCAGCGCCAGCGAAGCCGACGCCGGCGCCGAATCCGAAACCGAGTCGACCGAGAAGACCGGCTCCGGGGACAAACCCCACAGCTTCCTCGACGACGCGCCTGACAAAGCGACGGCCGATGCGTGGATGCGCCGCTTCTCACCGTCCGGTGTGATCCTTGCCGCCGAGCTTGAGCCCGAGCACTGGCTCACCAGCGGTCGCAGCAGCGAAGAGATGCCGGTCTTCCACGGCGGCTCGTCGGTCTTGCTCGCGCCGCGCGGCGTGGATGTGCCGGTGCGCTTTGTCGCCGCCGACCACCTGCGCCTCGGTGGCCTTCTGTGGCCCGAAGCCCGCGAGCGCATCGCCGATTCGGTCTGGGCCGCCGTCGAAGGCAACGGCTCGGGACAGGTCATCTCGTTCGTCGACCCGCCCGCCTATCGCGGGTTCTTCAAGGGCACGGCGCGCTTCTTCGCGAACGCGGTGGTCCTCGGACCGGGCGCGGGAGCCGACCAGCCGATCGACCTCTAAATCCGGCGACCGCTTCGGCGGGTTCCCGAAGAGGACGGGCCGGTGGCGCGGTAGAATCCGCGCCACCGGCTCGCTCCTCATCATCACAACCCGCGCTTCCCCCCCGCGAACCATGACCACGCCGATCCGCCGCGCCCTCCTCAGCGTCTCCGACAAAACCGGAATCGAGAACTTCGCTCGCATGCTTGTCCAGCATGGCTTCGAGCTCTTGTCCACGGGCGGCACGCACGCCAAGATCGCCGCCGCCGGCGTGCCCGTTCGCGAGGTCTCGGACGCCACCGGTTTCCCCGAGATGATGAACGGCCGCGTCAAGACGCTGCACCCGAAGATCCACGGCGGCATCCTCGCGCTGCGCGACAACAAAGAGCACGTGGCCGCAATGGAGGCCCACGACATCGAGCGCATCGACCTCGTGGTTGTCAACCTGTACCCCTTCGAAGAGACCGTCGCGAAGGACGGGGTTCTGCGCGCCGACGCGATTGAACAGATCGATATCGGCGGCCCATCGATGGTGCGCTCGGCGGCGAAGAACCACCGCTTCGTGGGCATCGTGACCGACCCGGCTGACTACGGCCGCGTGCTCGACGAGCTGGACAAACACGAAGGCCAACTCTCGGACGAGCTGCGCCGCGAGCTGGCCGTCAAAGCCTTTGGCCTGACCGCGCGCTACGACGCCGCGATCAGCCGCTGGATGTTCGACCGCGAGACCGAAGACGGCCTTGCGAAGGCCGATTTCGCCGACAGCTTCAGCTTGGCCGGCGTCAAGCAACTCGAGATGCGCTACGGCGAGAATCCGCACCAAAAGGCCGCCTTCTACCGCTACACGGCGAATAGCGAACCCACCGTCGCGTCCGCCGAAGTGTTGAACGGCAAGGCCTTGTCCTACAACAACATCGTCGACCTCGATGCGTGCCTCGGCCTCGCGAAGGAGTTCGACGAGCCCTTCGTCTGCGTCGCCAAGCACAACAACCCGTGCGGCGCCGCCGCGGCAGCCACCGTCGAACAGGCGCTTGAAGAAGCTTGGGCCGGCGACCCGATGTCGGCGTTTGGCTCGGTGCTTGCCTTCACGCGCCCGGTGAATCTTGCCGCCGCAACCTTCCTCGTCGACGGCAACCGCTTCGTCGAAGCGATCATCGCGCCCAGCTTTGACAACGACGCGTTCGAGCTCTTGACCACCAAGCCGAAGTGGGGCAAAAACGTGCGCCTACTCGAGGTCGGCGCCTTCGGCCCGGATGCACGCGACGCCCGCGACATCGAGCTCAAGAAAGTCGTCGGCGGCTTCCTCCTGCAAGGCCGCGACTTGAAGGTCGCTAGCGACGACGAACTCAAGGTCGCCACCAAGGCGCAGCCGACTCCCGAGCAACTTGTCTCGCTGCGCTTCGCCGAGAAGGTGTGCAAGCACGTCAAGTCCAACGCGATCCTCTTCGTGAAGGGCACACGCGTCGCCGGCGTCGGCGCTGGCCAGATGAGCCGCGTGGACTCGACCTACCTAGCCGCGCGCAAGTCCGGCGAGGAAGCGGAGGGCTGCGTGATGGCCTCCGACGCGTTCTTCCCGTTCCCCGACGGCGTCGAGAGCGCCATGGACGCGGGCGTCGTTGCCATCCTGCAGCCGGGCGGCTCGATGCGCGACCAAGCCGTCATCGACGCCTGCGACGCGCGCAACGTCCCCATGGTCCTGACCGGCGCACGCCACTTCCGCCACTAGGAGACCGCCGGAGTCATTGACGAATGAGGGGAGGCACGCTCAGCGCGCCTCCCCTCATTCGTTTCGAATTCGAAAGTGCTCGGCCGCAGCGCGACTACTCGCCAGCGAGCGCGCTGGGCATCGTCGCTTCGATCCAGTCGTAGATCACGTCGAGTGGCGTGAGCAAGCCCATGTGCGGGATGATGGTCTGCTGCGTTGCGCCGTAGTTGTAGATCTTCGAGAAGATGCCAATCAACTCGTGCGTGCGACCGTCGAACACACCGCCGCCTGAGTTGCCGATGAAGGTCGGCGCGTTGATCATCCAGTAGCGCTGGCCGTCGACGAAGTGGCTCGTGTCGGACAGCTCGCCGCGGCTGGGCAGGGGGTCGTTGCCGAGCGGGCAACCGACCGCGAAGATCGGTTCGAAGACGCGCATCGAGTTTAGCTTCTCGCGGCTGGCCAGCTTGGCTCCGTGCGGGTGGAAGTCGTGGTCGTCCAACTCAAGCAAGGCAACGTCGAGCGTTGCATCGAAGTCGATCAAGCGGCCCTTCGCGATCGTGTCGATGCCAAAGCGGTCGTAGATCGTGACGGGTAGGTGACTGCGCGCATCGTCGCTGTCGTCAATGATGTCGCGCACAACGTGCCAGGCGGTCAGCACAAGCGTGCGGTACCCTTCGTCTGTCTCAACGGACTCAAGCCGCACTCCGCTGCCAACGGAATCGTCGCCGGCGATTTTGACAACGGGACCCATCAGGTCATTCCACATGGTCTCAAGGTCGGCGTCTTCCTTGAGCTTGTCGTCCAGGACCGCGATCGAATCCGACGTGCTCGCAAGCCGCCCATCGGTCAGGTCGAGGCGCGCCTCAAGCACGCTCCACTTTTCAGAGACGCTGGCGTTCAGCTGGCTGATGAGCGTGTCGTATTCGTTGCCCTCAAGGCGCGAGATCGAAGTCTCTAAAACATCAAGGTGCCCCGTCGAGTTGGACAGCAAGGCCTGCAGGTTGGCTTGCGCGTCTTGAAACTCGTTGCGCAGTGTGTCGATGGCCGAGCGCCGGTCGCTCTCGACTCGGTCGAGCTCGGACTCGAGTCGCGCGATCTCGTCCAGAAGCGCGCTGCGCTCCTCATGTTGCCGGGCCAGCTCTCGTGCCATCTTGGCAGCGCCGGCCTCGCGGTCCTGGGCTGCCAGGCTGCCACTCTGCACAAGGTTGTCCAAAGCGGAGATGCGTTTGCCGCCCACGACGGCGACCGAGGTCAGGACAGCGGTGAAGGCGAGAGCGATCGTGATCTGGTTGCGCATGGATTTGGGGTCGTGTCGTGGGGTATGCACCCGTTATCGGCGGGCCCGCGCTCGACTGAAGGGCAGCTTCGCTAGAATGTCCTCCATGGACATCAGCCCAATCTCGGAAGTACTCGATGAGCTCAACGCTGGCCGCATGATCGTCTTGGTCGACGATCCCGACCGCGAGAACGAAGGGGACCTTGTGATGCTGGCCGAGAAGGCCACACCCGAGGCGATCAACTTCATGGCGAAGGAGGCCCGTGGTCTGATCTGCATGCCGATGAGCGGCGAGCTGTGTGACCGCCTAGGCCTCGAGATGCAGGTGCAGCGCAACCAGAGCCGCATGAGCACGGCCTTCACGGTCTCGATCGAGGCCGCGACAGGGGTGACGACGGGCATCAGCGCCGGCGACCGTGCGCGCACGATTCAGGTGGCCGCCGAACCGAACGCCTTGGCGTCGGACATCGTCTCCCCCGGCCACATCTTCCCCCTGCGCGCCCGCGAGGGCGGCGTCCTAGTGCGCGGCGGCCATACCGAGGCCGCTGTCGACCTGGCGCGCATGTGCGGCGCGGGCGAGTCCGGTGTCGTGTGCGAGATCATGGAAGACGACGGCACGATGGCGCGCATGCCTAGCCTGCGGGTCTTCGCCAAGCAGCACGGACTGAAGCTGTGCACGATCGCCGACCTGATCGCTTGGCGCCGAGAGAACGAGCGCCTGATCGAGCCCGTGATCCTCGACGTGCCGATGCCGACCGCCTTTGGCGAGTTCTCGGCGTCGCTCTTTCGCTCGACCCTGACCGGCCACGAGCACATCGCTCTCACCAAAGGCACCGCGACGCCGGGTGACGACGACCACAACCCGCGCCCCGCGATCGACGGCGAGGTGTATGTGCGCGTGCACTCCGAGTGCTTGACCGGCGACATCTTTGCCAGCCTGCGCTGCGACTGCGGCGACCAATTGCATGGCGCGCTGAAGATCCTCAGCGAGAAGCCGCACGGCGTGCTCATTTATATGCGCAACCACGAGGGCCGCGGGATCGGCCTTGAGAACAAGCTGCGCGCTTACGCTCTGCAGGACAAGGGGCTCGATACGGTCGAGGCCAACGAGGCGCTCGGCTTCCCCGCCGACCTGCGCGAGTACGGGATCGGGGCTCAGATGCTGTCGTTCCTAGGTGTCCGCCATATGCGCCTCTTGACCAACAACCCCAAGAAGATCGTCGGCCTGGCCGGCCATGGGCTCGATCTGGTGGCGCAAGAGCCGCTTGTGATCGAGGCAAACTGCAAGAACGAGCGCTATCTGCGCACGAAGCGCGAAAAGATGGGGCACCTGTTCGAGGCTTAGCGGTTCGCTGCGTACCCGGTACAGGTCCAGTGGACCCACAATTGCGTCAAAGGGGGGCTCTTCACGAGCCTCCTTCGATGGCAAAGTGTCCCCGTCCTGGGGAATAGAGCCCGTTCCCATGGCGTCCAACCGGCGCCATGTACCAAATGCAGCCCGCCCCCTCCAAAGACGCCGACCTGATCGCTGAGACCCTCGCAGGTCAGCAGCTGAGCTTCCAGCTTCTGGTCGAACGCTACCAAGGCCGGCTCTTTGGTTTGATCCGTAACTACACGCGAAATACCGCTGAAGTGGAGGACATCGTCCAGGACGCGTTCCTCAAAGCCTACGTGAAGCTGGACACGTTCCAGCATCAGGCTAGCTTCTCGACTTGGCTCCAGCGGATCGCGATCAACACGGCTCTGGACTTCATGAAGCGCTGTGGGCGCTCGCCGGTGCAGTCGGTCGAGGATCCCGAGCTGATCACCGACCCGCGCTCGTTTGATCGCCGCCGCATGATGGCGCCCGACGCGCGCCTCCAGCGTGAAGAGATCGCCGAGGTCACGCACCGCGTCCTCGAAGAGCTCCCCGACATCTTCCGCACCGTGATCATCCTGCGCGAGTTCGAAGACCGCGCCTACCAAGAGATCGCCGACATGCTCGGCGTCTCGATCGGGACCGTCGAGTCGCGTCTGTTCCGTGCGCGTGCTCGTTTCAAGGAGGCGCTCGTGCGGATGTATCCCGAGTTTGACCCGAACACCGATGAAGGAGGCTCAATCCATTGAAGTCCTCAACCTGCCACACGATACGGACGCTCGTGCCGGGCTACATGGACGGCGAGCTCTCCGAAGAGCAAGCGAGCCCGTTGCGCCAGCACCTGCTCTCGTGCCCGACCTGCCGCAATGCCGCTCAGGACCTGGGCAACCTGTCCCACTGGTTTCCCACGCCGGAGACCCTCGCGCCGCCGGCTGGATTTGCAGCCCGCGTTGCACGCGCAGCGTTCGCGGGCGAAGGCGGGCAGACCAACAAGCCGAGCGCGCCTCTGCGGCCCCAAGTCGAGTCTACGCCGGCCGCGCCTCTCGCGTCCGAAGATCCGCAGCTGCGCCGGTTCGTTCTGGGCCTAACCTCGGTCGCGGCCGCCCTGCTTCTCTCTCTAGCGCTGTTCATGGCGCAAGAGAAGCAGCCCTCGGGCGAAGAGCTCTCGGCCGAACCGATTCCCACCGCGCTCGAAGAGCTTGACCGCCTGAACGCGGCCGATTCGCTGAACCGTGCCAAGGGTGTCCAAGAGATGCCCACGGCGCGCACCCTCAAGAATCGCTAGGCGCCCATGAAATCTCTGCGCGCGTGGATCCTGCTTCTAGCCTTCGTCTCGGCCCTGTGTGGTTTCGCGGCCGGGCGCATCAGCGCTCCCAAAACCGCACTTGCCCAGACGGGTCCCTTTCCAGGGTATGCCGAGCGTATGCAGACTTCGTTTGACCTCTCTCCCGAGCGCATGCGCCTACTTCGAAGCCTGCTTGTGGGCTACGACCGCGACCTTGAAAACCTCAAGGTCCGCAATCTTGGCGAGCTTCGTCCCGAGTTGGTCCGACTTGGTGATACCTATCGGGACTGGATTCGCGATAAAGTCCTTCCTGAGGAGCGCCGCGCGGACTTTGACCGCATGGTCGCCGCCGGCTCCACTTCCTTCATTGACTGACACAACATGGCACGATCCTGCGGTCTCCGCCTAGGGCGGAACGATTTCGAGCTCTTGATCCTCGAGGGCAGCGTTAAGAAGCCCCACGTGGCTGCTTGCGTTCGTGGGGCTATTCCCGCGGACGTAGACGATCCCACGGGCGAGCTCATCGACGCTCTCAAAGAGGCCACCAAGCGCCTCAAGATTCCGCTCGATGCGGTTGGCCTGGTGGTCGACTCTGGCATCGCGGCCTTCCGCAGCTTGACCCTGCCCTTCGACGACGCGTCGAAGATCGAGCAGGTGATCAAGTTCGAGGTCGAGAGCCACGTGCCCCAGTGGGACATCGACGATGTGGTCGTCGACTTCCACGTCGCCAGCTCGACCGGGGTCGAGTCGCAGCTCTTGACGACGGTGGTGCCCAAGGCGCCACTGCGCGAGCAGCTCGACGCCGCCACCCGCGCGGGGCTTGAGCCGATCGAGGCCGAGGCCGACACCAGCTCGGTGGTCAACGCGGCTTGGAAGGCGGGCGTCTTGACGGCGGACGGCGCACAGGTCTTGGTCCACATTAGCTCTGGCTCGACCGCGATGGTGGTCGTCGATGGGGGCGTGGTCCGCAGCATGCGCTCGGCGCGCATCGGCGCGGAACACAGTGCCGAGGACGGCTCCCGCCAGCGCCTCTTGCGCGAGATCAACCGCACGGTCGCGGCGAGGCAGGCCGCCGGCGAGCTCGACGGCATCTACATTGCGGGCGCCGACTTCCCCGGCATCCTGGGCGAAGAAGTCGATGGTGTGGCCTTGGTTGCACTCGAGCCTTTCGAGGCGGACAACCTGCCGGAAGGCACAACCCCGGCAACCTTCGCTGCCGTCTTCGGTGCAGCGCTGGCACGCATGGGTGGCGGTCTGATCAAACCCGCCCTGCGCCGCGAGGATCTACGCTTTGCGGGCAAACTCGAGCGCCTTGAGCTGCCGCTTGCGGTGCTCGCGCTCCTGCTAGCGGCGCTCGCTGGCATTCAGTTTGTCGTCCTGCAGAAAGAGCGCGCGCCTCTCGAAGGCGACATGCAGCGCTGGTTCCTCTCTTCGAACGCCTACATGCTAGGTGCGCCAAAACAGGGCAAAGTTGGCCACCTCAAGGTCGAGGACCGAGCGCTCACGAAGCGCATTCAAGGTCTCGAGGCCGACGTCGAGGTGGGCGACGTCACAAGCTACGACGCTCTCCTTCAGATCCGCTCGACCTTGCAGGCGAAGGTGCGCGACCTGAAGAAGCAGTTGGGCTCGAACACCGACATCAAGAAACCGCAGTCGGCGTTTGGCGCCTTGACCCGTGTCTTGGTCGTTCTCGACGAGCTTGGCGAAACGGGTGTTGGTTTCTTTGCGATCCGCTCGGCGCAGGCGACTTTCAGGCCGGCGAAGTCGTCGTCGGGGGACCTTGTCGAGGTGAAGCTGGCGATGACGTACTTCTCGGATGTCAGCGCACTTCAAGCAACGGTGCACTTCGACAACTTCCGCAACGAGATTCTCGCCAAACCCTGGTGTAAAGACTTCCCCGAGTGCAAGACCTCCACGTTAGATGGCGGCGGCGGGATCTTCATCGAGAACATCAGAATCGAAGTCGATATGAGCGTGCTAGACGAGGGGGATCAGTCATGAAGGCTTTCTTTCAAGGGATGAACTTCGTGCGTGCCGTGATGCTCGCGTGCTTCGTTTCCGCTGGGGTGCTTGGGTACATGGTGTACGAGGGCCGCGCGCAGGTCGTCGAGCTACGCGACCAAGTGGACCGCTTGGCACCTGGCCTGACACACGAGATCCAGAACCTGACCGTCGAGCTGGATCAGCTACGGAAGGTCGAGAGCGGCTCCGAGTTCCAATCCGTGACGAACCCCAAGCAGTACATCAGCTTGATGGCGACGCGCAAGGATGTCTCGATGGGGGACATGGACTTGACCCCGAAGAAGGAGAAGGTCGTCGTGCCGGGGACGGTGGACAAGGGCTGGGCGATTGCCTCTACGGATTCCAAGCGTGGCTTTAGCCGTGCGAAGATCTCGAACTTCCTCTACATCCTCGAAGCCGAGAGCCCGTTTGTTGTCGTGACGTACGCTGAGATCCGCCCGGAAAAGAAAGGCAAACCCGAAGAGCACCCGAACGATCGGTGGACCTTCAAGGCTGAGATCACGACGCGGACGCCAGCCAAGTAACCGGCCCGCCAATAGGACGCCGTATTTCGGCAAGAACGCCGTACTTCGGCATGGGGCGCCGACGAAGAGCCTTGAGCCGCGGCTCCGCGCCGCCTTCAGCGGGCTCTTGGAAGCGGACGTGGTCGCGACTTGCCGAGCATCGTGCGAGGCCTTGGCGACCTTCGGATCGGACGCCAAAGGCCGCAGGGCATGCAGCTCGAGAACGAACTCGCAAGAATTGAGCTAGGCCTTCCCAAAATCGGGCCTGACTTGGCGCGAAAACGCGAGGAGTCGTCGCAACAGGCCATTCCTTGGGAGCATCTGGCGCGCCTCGCACAGAGGCGCCCGAGGCCAGCATAAGGGCTTACGGCGCCTTGGCTTGCGCGACTCCCCCCCGCGCTCCAGAAAGGGCTGGACTCTGACAGGGGAAGGCTAAGCTCGGGTGGCGCATTGGTCTTCCGTCGAGGCCACTCGGGGGGCCCGCCTCCCGATTCTGCGCGCGATCCGATTGACTCGGTTTCTTGAGGAGGAGACCATGAATCATTCAGTGCGCCTTTGGGCGCGTTTTGTCGTAGCTGCCCTTTTGGTAGTTGTTCCCCTTCAGCCGGGATTCGCCGGCAAGTGCAAAGGCTGCCTGGGCAAGTCCGGGATCGCGGGCAGCGCATTCGCCCCGCCGCCTTGTACCCAGAGCCCTTGGGGCGACTGGGAGATCTCGGTCACCGCCGATGTGTATGACGGCTTCTGCGAGCCGACGACCCAAGGCGGGGTCTCCGCTTGTCTTGGCGAACCATGCGTCAGCACGGTGGCCTACGCGTGGGGCGCGGAGGTCGCGGACTCCGGTCTCTCCGTTGGGTACTACGAGGACAACGGACTGCGCACGCAACCCGCCGGCTTCCTGTTCCCCGATGGCGACCCATGGGAGAAAGGTAAGTTCGGCACGGTCGCGTTTGGACCCGGCAATAGCCCCGACATCTCTTGCGGGACGACGCTGCAGTTCTTCATCGAAGGCTCCGCGTGCGGGGCGAAGTTCAAGGCCGAGGTTTACGGCGCGTGCTCGACGTGCGGGAAGACGATTTGGACCGAGTAAGCCGGGCGTTTTCGCCTCGCGCGGGCTTGGCTCTGGCTGGACTTGTGGTGATTGTCGCCGCCGGCACCTTGCACTTCCTGGGGGAGTCCAGGGTGAAGGCGGCGGGGCTTGAGCCCGAGGAAGCCTCCGTCATTGCATCAAAACCGCCTGGTACCGCCCCCGAGCTACCCGACGAGAGCACTCGCCAATCCGGTGCCGAAGTGCTTGGCGAGAGCCCGGCCGCGGCATTCCTGACGGCCTACTTTGGGCCCGATGCGTCGGCCGTTCGCGCCCAGCTTGAGGCGAACGGTTCCGATCTCGACGGCATGCTTCCGCCGGTCTCTCCCGAGAACCTCAAGGCCATGCTTCCAACGTGGTTGGTGTTCAAAGACGCCGAGCGCGAGTCTTGGCGCCGCGAGCTCGAGAGCTGGCCGACCAACCTCACTTCCGCGTGGCTCCAGCAGCGCATGGGCTTGATCATCGACCTGAACGAGGACGACTTGGAGGCCCTCGACGCCCTCGCCACCCTGTACCGGCCCGACATCCAAGCCGCGGCCGATCGCTATCTTGACTCGGTCGAGACGGCCATGTTCGAGGAGTTTCAGTGGGGCGGGATCAAGACCTCGCCGTTCCTCGCCTGGCCCCCCCAGGCGCCCGGCGGCCCGGCCGCATTCTTCTCGATGGTGCGCGCGGGACAGGGCTGGGTGGCCCAGATCACGCTCACCAAGGAAGACCACCCAGACGCCTATGCCGCCCGTGGGGCGATCGCGCTCGAGATCCACAAGCGCGACGTCGATCTCCAGCAGACCCTACTTGCGCTCCAGTGAGCCGCTCAACATACCGATGAAGAGGAAGATGAAGACAGTCTCAAGGAAGGTCGTCCCCAGAGTGGGGAGTTGGGTTGTTGTCGCCGGTGCCGCTGTGGTGCTGTCGGCGGGGCTCGTGATGCGTGGCGGAGCCGAACCCGAAGTGGGCTTGGAGCCCGCCTTGGCGCAAGGGGTCGAGGATTTCGGGAGCTCTTCGCTCACGCTGCCGAGCGAGCGCGAAGTGCTTGTTCCAGCTCCGACGCCGGAGTACTTAGATCCGGAGGCCACGCTGCTCGATTTTTGGGGTGAGGCCTGGCCCGAAGTGCAGCGTGAGCTGTTCCCCGATGGTGTCAATGCGAGTGAGTTGAGCCCGATCGTGCCGTGGAGCGAGGTTGAAGAGCTGCACTTCGAAGCGATGGTCCCAAACGGGGACATGCGCGTCGAGGCGCTGTATCGCAAGCTGGTTTCGTGGCCGGGCTGGGAGTTCCGCGGCGGCTATGCAAACCGCCCCGACAAGAAGGTGGCCGAGTTGACCCCCGACTCGCTGTTCTGGTCGACCCGCTGCCGCGGCGTCAGCGACCTGGACCAGCAGGATGTCGAGCAGCTCGAGTTGGACTTCAAACAGCTGAACGCCGAGCTCGATGCTTTGGCGCGCGCCTACATCGACGGGATTGGCGCGGCCGTGCGTTACGAGTTTGATCGCGGCGGATTTGAGCGCGCTCCGATCGCCTTCCGCAAACCAGCGGACCGCAGCGAGACCGAGCTGTACTCACACAAGGTCTCGGCGGGTGGCTGGGTCACGCGCATCCAGCTGGACGCCTCGGATCATCCAAGTCTCGGCCTCTTGAAGGACGAGATCGACGACCTGCGCCAGAAGCGCAAACGTCAGCTACGAGTGCGTGTCGCCGAGCTTAGGCAGGCGCCACAGCCGGCTTCCTGAGCGACTGCAAGCTGCGCACCTCGTAGGTGCCAGCGTGCAGCGCAGAAAGCGCGCTGATCACCGCGCTGATCCCCGCGCGCGTGGTGGCGCAGGGGAGCCGTGCCTCGATCGCCGCCGCTCGGATGCGGCTGTCGTCGCGTCGCTGCTGCTTTCCGTACGGCGTGTTCAGGACGAGGTCGATCTCGCGGTTCTTGATCAGGTCGACGATGTGCGGCCGGCCCTCTTGCACCTTGTTGACACGGCCGCACTCGATGCCGTTCGCCTTGAGCGCGCGCCACGTGCCCTCGGTGGCAAGCAGCTCGTAACCCATGTGGCGCAACAGCTGCGCCTCGGCGATGATCGAGCGCTTGTGCTCGGACTTGACGGTCAACAGCACGCGCCCGGTCCTGGGCAGCTCCATGCCGGCGCCCAAGAACGCCTTGAGGAACGCGATGCCCAAGTTGGGGTCGATGCCCATGACCTCGCCGGTCGAGCGCATCTCGGGGCCCAGCATGACCTCGCTGCCGGGGAACTTGTTGTAGGGGAAGACCGGTGCCTTCACGTTGAACATCTCTGGGATGATCGTCTCGGTCGCACCCAGCTCTTCGAGGGTCTTGCCACACATGACCTTCGCTGCGATCTTCGCAAGCGACATGCCCGTGGCCTTGGCCACAAACGGCACGGTGCGCGAGGCGCGCGGGTTGACCTCGATCACAAACAGGTCGTCGCGCTTCACCGCGAACTGCACGTTCATCAGCCCGATGACACCAAGCTCGAGCGCCATCGCGCGCGTGGCGTCGGCGATCTTGGCCTGCATCGAAGAGCCCAAAGTGTGCGGCGGCAGGACGCAAGTCGAGTCGCCGGAGTGCACTCCGGCCTCTTCGATGTGCTCCATGATCCCGCCGATCAGGACGTCCTTGCCGTCACAGATCGCGTCGACGTCGACCTCGATGGCGTCCTCAAGGAAGCGGTCGACAAGCACCGGCCGGTCCGGTGTGACCTGCACGGCCTTAGCCATGTACTCGTCCAGCGCCTCGTCGTCATACACGATCTCCATGGCGCGGCCACCCAGCACGTAGGACGGCCGGACGAGGACCGGGTAGCCGATGCGGCGCGCGACCTCGAAGGCCTCGCCCGCGTTGCGCGCCATGCCGTTCTCGGGCTGGCGCAGGCCGAGGGCCTCGATCATCTCGCTGAACTGCTCGCGGTCTTCGGCGCGGTCGATCGCGCTGACGGACGTGCCGATCAGAGGCGCGCCCGCGTGCTCGAGTCCGGCGGCAAGGTTCAGCGGCGTCTGCCCTCCGAACTGCACGATGATGCCCTTGGGCTTGACCACGTCGACGATGTGCATCACGTCTTCGTGGGTCAGGGGCTCGAAGAACAGGCGGTCGGATGTGTCGAAGTCGGTCGAGACGGTCTCGGGGTTCGAGTTCACCATCACGGCCTCGTAGCCCAGCTCGCGCGCCGCGAAGGCAGCGTGGCAGCAGCAGTAGTCGAACTCGATGCCTTGGCCGATGCGGTTCGGCCCGCCGCCCAGAATCATGATGCGCTCGGTCGCGCTTGTGTCGGTCTCGTCCTCGTCGTCCCACGACGAGTAGAAGTACGGTGTCTTCGCCTCGAACTCGGCGGCGCACGTGTCGACCGACTTGAAGACGGGCGTCATGCCGGCGGCGCGGCGCTGCTCGCGAATGGCGTCCGCCGAGGAGCCCGTCGCGAGCGCGATCTGCGCATCGGAGTAGCCGAACTCTTTCGCACGCTTGAGTAGCGCATCGTCCAAGAGCGCTCCCGAGAGTTCTTGTTCAAACTCGACAAGCTCACGCATCGGCTCGAGGAACCAACGGTCGATCTTGGTCGCGTCGAAGATCTCGTCGACACTCCACCCCGCGAGGAACGCGGCACGGATCGCCATCATGCGGTCGGCGTTAGGCACGCGCAGTTGGCGGCTAATCTCCGAGTGGTCGACCTCGAGGTTCGCCAGCGCATCGTCCGGCGAGAGCCCGAAGCCGGCCAGCCCGGTCTCGAGCCCACGCAGCGCCTTTTGGAAGGCCTCCTTGAACGTGCGGCCAATCGCCATGACCTCGCCGACGCTCTTCATCTGCGTCGTGAGTGTGGTGTCGGCGCCGCGGAACTTCTCGAACGCGAAGCGCGGGATCTTGACCACGGTGTAGTCGATCGACGGCTCGAAGCACGCGGGCGTGACCTCGGTGATGTCGTTCTGGATCTCGTCCAGCGTGTACCCCACGGCGAGCTTCGCCGCGAACTTCGCGATCGGGAAACCTGTGGCTTTCGAGGCCAGCGCGCTCGAGCGCGAGACACGCGGGTTCATCTCGATGACGATGATGCGGCCCGTCTCGGGCTGAATTGCAAACTGACAGTTCGAGCCGCCGCACTCGACGCCGATCTCGCGCATGATCGTCAGCGACGCGTTGCGCAGCGCCTGATACTCACGGTCGGTCAGCGTCTGGCTAGGCGCGACGGTGATCGAGTCGCCCGTGTGGATGCCCATCGGATCCAGGTTCTCGATCGAGCACACAATCACGACGTTGTCCGCCGTGTCGCGCATGACCTCCATCTCGAACTCCTTCCAGCCCTCGAGGTACTCCTCGACAAGGACCTCCGAGTTCATCGAGAGTGCGAGGCCGCGGTTCGCGATCTCGTCGAACTCCTCGACGTTGAACGCGATCCCGCCGCCGGAGCCGCCCATCGTGAAGCCGGGGCGGATCACGCACGGCAGGCCAATCTCGGCCAGAGCGCGGCGCGCGTCGTCGAGCGTGTGCGCCACGCGCGAGCGCGCGACACCCAGTCCGCACGACTTCATCGCCGCGCGGAACAGGTCGCGATCCTCGGCTTTTTTGATGACGTCGGCGTTCGCGCCAATCATCTCGACGCCGTACTCTTCCAGCACGCCGGTGTCGTTCAGCTCGAGCGCGACGTTCAGCGCCGTCTGCCCACCAAGCGTGGGCAGGATCGCGGACGGGCGCTCCTTCGCGATGATCTTGGCCACAGCCTCGGCGGTCACGGGCTCGATGTACGTCGCATCGGCCGTGTCCGGGTCGGTCATGATCGTAGCCGGGTTCGAGTTCACGAGAATCACTCGATAGCCCTCTTCACGCAGGGCCTTGCAGGCCTGGGTACCCGAGTAGTCGAACTCGCAAGCTTGGCCGATCACAATCGGGCCGCTTCCGATGATCAGGATCGACTGGATGTCGTCGCGACGAGGCATGGTTTTTGGGGTGGGGAGGCTGCGCGTGTTCCGCCGTGGTCGGCCTGAGCGGGGGGATCCGGGGCGCGTCGGCCCTTTGGGCCTCCAAGCGCCCCCGGACCCCCCCGCCCAGGCCGACGGCACGGCTCCCGGTGCTCGCCTCGGTGGGGGGTGGCGTGGCTTCCGGTTGGCAGGTCTTGTCGCGTGCTCCCCGTCATGGGCGCAGTTGGACAGGACTAGGTCCTGAAGCTGGCGGATTCTGCCACATGGGGTGGCTCGCGTCGATGCAGACCTCGGGTGGTGGGGGATTTCGTTCGGTGCGTGCCAAAGTTGCGGGGGTTAGGTGGGTTCTTGGGGGTCTGTAGCGTGCGGGTCTGGCCTTGGGTCGGCCGGTCGCTAGAATCGCGAGGGCGCCTCGGCGCGTCCCCTTGATGCTTGCCTCACTCCTCTTTGTTGGTCTCTCGCTCTTCTGGCAGGGCCCGGTCTCTAGCTCAGGTGAGTCGCTTCCGGCGGAGCTGTTTGGTATTGAGGCGCCTCCTACCGAAGCGCTCGCGGCCGAGGCGGAGACCTTGTTTCGCAGCCGGACCTGGGAGGTGCGCCCGAGGGCGAGCTGGCGACTTGATGGCGAGGCGTTTGTCCCCGTGGCGGCGCAGGATTTGACAGCGGCGGGCACGAGCCTCAGCTTCGAGCTGATCCGGCGCGGACTCGCACGGGGCCACTTCTCTTCTGAAGACGGCGAGGTTGGGGCCGGCGAAGTGACGGCCGCGCTCGATGCGGCCCGCATTGCGCAGGACGCGGGCGCGGGCCTCTTTGCCAAGCAGCCCAAGCCCAAGCCGATGGTGTTTCCCTTGGCTGGCGTCGCTCTGCCGATGCACTACAAGCAGGACAACGGGGGCAACTACGGCTGGGAGCTGCGCGAGATCAAGGACCTTGGCGCCGAGTGGGTCAACCTGCTCGTCGTCACCCGGCAAGAGCGCGTCGACTCGTCCCGCGTTCCCATGTCCACCGAGCGCACGCCGTCCGACGCGCGCATTGTGGCCACGATTCGCCTCGCCCGCCGCCTCGGCCTGCGCGTGCAGCTGATGCCAATCGTGCTCCTGCGTGAGGCCGGTCCCAAGGACTGGCGCGGCACCCTGGCGCCGAAGGATCCGGGCAGCTGGTGGCGCTCGTACGACCGCTTCATCTGCCACATGGCCGACCTCGCCGGTGAGGGCGGAGCCGAGGCCTTCAGCGTCGGCTCTGAGTTCGCCAGCCTCGAAAAACATGAAGCGCCGTGGCGCCGCATCATCCTCAACGTGCGCCTGCGCTACGCCGGCCACCTGACCTACTCGGCCAACTGGGACCACTTTGCCCGCGTTCCGTTTTGGGACGCCGTCGACTTCGCCTCGATGACCGCCTACTTCACCCTCTGCCCCAAGGTCGAGTCCGAAGAGGCCGGCAAACAAGGCGCCCTCCCGGCCCCCTTCCTCGACCTCGACGCCTGCGTCCGCTCCGGCTGGCAAGCGGGTCTCGACGAGCTCGTCCGCCTCGCCCAGATCTCGAAGAAGCCCGCCGTCTTCAGCGAGGTCGGCGTGCCGTCCGTCCATGGCGCCCTCGCCGGCCCATGGGACTACACCCTCGACGCGGCTCCCGACCCCGCCGCCCAAGCCCTCGCCTTCCGCATCTTCCAAGACGTCTTCCTGCCCGGCGGCTTCCCCGCCAAGCACTTCGGCGGCGGCTTCCTCTACGACTACTGGGGCCTCGGCGGCCTCGAAGACAAGAGCTACACCCCACGCGGCAAACCCGCCGCGTCGGAGTGGCGCGAGATCCTGCGCGGGTTAGCGACTGGCGAGCGGCGCTGAGGCGGAGCGCGCTTCCCAGGCCCCAACCGCGCTGGGCAGCACAAAACGCATGGCTCCGTCTGAGGCCTTCTTATCGAGGCGCATGGCAGAGCCGAGGGCCTCACGGTCGAGCTTACTCCCGAGCTCCCCCTCCAAGGCTTCGAGGCCCGTTGGCAGGCCTAGTTGCATGGCAAGCGAAGCCGTGCGCTCGGGCAGCTTAGCGTCTTCGAGCAGGCCCTCGGTGCGGCTGAGCTCGAGCGCCATGGCGAGGCCCGCGGCGACCGCGATGCCGTGGGGGATCGTGCCAAAGCCAGCGACGTGTTCGATGGCGTGGGCGAAGGTGTGGCCGAGGTTTAGCTGCTCGCGGGCGCCGGTCTCTTTGAAGTCGGCTGTGACCACGCTGGCCTTGTGGGCGATGCAGGCGTGAACGAGGGTGGCCCAGCGGTTGGCATCTTCGGCGGTGGCGGTGCGGCTGGGATCGGGGGCAGCGAGGTCGCCTTCGGGGCGCGCCTCGAGCCAGTCGAACAGCAGCGTCCCGTTGTCGAGGCGGGCGCCGAGCAAGGCGGCCTTTAGAACCTCGCCCAGCCCAGAGCGCCACTCGTTCGGCTCGAGCGTCGCGAGCAGCGTCGTGTCGACGATGACATCGGTGGGCTGGTGGAACGCGCCGACCAGGTTCTTGCCGAGGGGCAAGTTGACGGCTGTCTTGCCGCCGACCGACGCATCGACCTGCGCAAGCAACGTGGTGGGCACCGAAGTCCAAGCGATGCCACGCATGTACAGCGCGGCGGCGAGGCCGGCGAGGTCAGACGTGACTCCGCCGCCGAATGACAAGAGGCGGCTTGTGCGGTCGAGACCGGCTTCGGTAAGCGCGATCAGCAGGGCCTCGAGGTTGGAAAGCGACTTGGAGGCCTCGCCGGGCTGAACGACAAAACGCGGCAGGTCGGCAGCCGCGCCCAACTTGTCCGCATACAGCTCGAGCACGCGCGCGTCGACGACGAGGAACGCTGGCGGCCCGGCCTCGGCGGCAAGCCGCTCAAGCTCGGCACCGAGGCCGCCGGTTCGGATGCGGATCCGAGAAGGCGGATCGGTGGCGACCAGGACGTCCATGGTTTGAAGCGGTTAGCTTGCGCTAGCGGAGCTGCGCCGCTTCTTTGCGCGGTCGAGGCGGGCCCTTTGGAACTCTCGACTGCGCGCGTTGTCGCGCCGAAGGAGCAAGAAGATGCTGCAGCCAAGCAGGATCGAGATCCCGGCGACTCCGGCCATCATGTAGCTAAAGATCCGCTCGTCGGGACGCGGCAGCGGCGTCAGCTCGGACAACACAAGGACCGGCGTCAGACGCACGCCCGTGCCGCTCGAGCGATAGGCCAGGTTCTTGAAGATGAAACCGCGGCCCAGCACGGTCGGGTCCTTGTCGTCGGGAATCGTGACACCAAATGGAGCCAGGAACTCGATCGCAGGCGCGTGGTTCATCCAGCTGTTGTCGGCCAGCCAGCCCTCGGTCTCGGTTTCGATGCGCGCGGGGTTCTCGCCAGAGGGGCTGCTGGCCGAGGTCATCAGGGCTGCGCCGTCCTCGGGCAAGCGAATCGGCTGGCCGCGCCACTTGTCGCCGTTGCGCAGGATGTCGGCAAGCGTTCCGCCGTCGAGGATCGGCACCTCGTCCCAGTTGACGTCGCCAGCTTCCAAGAGCGCGGCGCGCGCCATTAGCTTCCACTTCTCTTCAAACGGCAGCGTGCCGATGCCGCTCTCGATGTCGTCGTTGTGGATGTTCGCGAGCTCGGCTTCGGTGAACGCGCCGTGGTCCCCGTCCTCGGTATACAGCGCGGGGAATGAGCGGATCATCTCGCGCCCAGCGACAAGCGGCCCTTCGAACCACGTGCCGTCGATCTCGTCACGCAGCATCTTGACGAACAGGCCATCAACGCGCACGGCGCTGCCCACGCCAAGATCCTGATCCGCCAAGCGCGACACGGCGAAGAACGCGGGGCTGCCATCGTCGAGGACAATCAGGCCCGTGGTGTAGGGCTTGGCGTCTGTGCGCGTGCGCTCGCGCATCGACAAGACGTAGCCGCGCATGCGCAGCGGCTTCAACCGCGAACCGGCAAGGTCGGCCTCGAGTTGTGTGATGACCTCGTAGTCCGCCGCGGGCGTGTTCATCGCATTGTAGTGCGGCTCGGCGAGCTTGTTGGCGTCGTCCAAAGCGACGTCAATCAAGCCAAGCTCAAGCGATGAGCGCCCGGCCTCGGTGGCGTCTTTGGCAAGCTCGTTGATCTTGTCGGGGCGCAACTCGGGGATCTTGAACTTGGGCGTTGCCTGTTCGGTCGCGCCGGCATCCAGGTCGAGGTCGTCGGACTTGTTGGCATCCGGCAAGTTGAAGACGAACGCAGCAAGCAGGACCACGAAGGCTCCGCCCATGATCATCAAGCGCTTCTTCTCGTTCCCGGTGGGGGCGGGCGTGGCGCCGAAGGCACCTTTCTTTTGATGGGATTCTTTCATGGCCGAGTCGGGGAAGAGAGGTCGCGGCGAGCTGCCAGCATACCCGCGGCACCGACAAGACCGCGGAAGATGCGGTCGTGAGGCGTGCCCTCGGGCGCGGCTTCGGGGTGCCACTGGACACCCAGGGCGAACGGATGGCCGGCCGAGGGGTTCAGTTCGATGGCTTCGATCAGGCCCTCGTCGTCGAGGGCGGCGGTCTGCCAGGACGGGCCGAGCTGGCCGATAGCTTGATGGTGGCTAGAAATCACGTTCAGGCGCTCTACCCCACAGAGCCGAGCCAGTTTCGTCGCCGGCGTCACGGTGACGGGGTGGCGCTGGCGGCCGCCGTGCTCTTGGCAGCCGGGGCGGTCCTCGGGCAGGTGCTGCAAGAGCGTCGTGGCGGGGTCGCACAGCGCCAGCGCCTGCATCCCATAGCAGATGCCCAAGACGGGCAGCTTGGTCTCGAGCGCGAGCTCGGCCAGCCGCATGTCGAAGTCCTGCTTGGAGGCAGGCGTCACGAGGGCGGCGGCATGCGTCGGCCCGCGGCCGAGCCTCTGCATGTCGAAGTCGTCGCCACCGGACAGGATCAAGCCGTCCAGCATCCCAACCAGACGCATCAGCTCGCGCTCGGCGCCCGCTGGCGGGATCACGATCGGCACGCCACCCGCGCGCACGACGGCGTCGACGTAACTCATGCGCAGGTTGACCCGCGGCACATCGTCCTCGGTATAGAAGCCGTTGATCCCGATCAACGGGTGTTCTGTGCGCACGCCGATTTCATTCATGCGCATAGTTTAGCGGCCCTAGCGGCGGACTCGGGTACCATCCCCGCCATGTCCTGGCTGCTGATTGGTTTCTACATCGTTCTTGGTTTTGTCGCGCTCGGCAAGGGTGCCGATTGGCTCGTGGGCGGCGGTACGGTCGTCGCGCGGCGCCTCGGCATCAGCACGCTGGCGATCGGCCTGACCGTCGTGGCTTGGGGCACCTCCTTGCCCGAGGTGGTCGTGTCCACCGGCGCCGCATTGGACGGCTCGGCGGCGATGGCGCTCGGTAACGCGCTTGGCAGCAACATCGCGAACATCGCACTTGTCTTGGGCGCGTGCGCGATGGTCTTGCCTGCAGTCTTGGAAGGCCGGCTTGGGTATCGCGAGTCGTTCTGGATGCTGGCGAGCCTCGGCAGCCTGTGGGGCTTGTGCGCGGACGGCTCTCTGTCGCGCGTCGACGGCGCGATTCTGCTTTGCGTGTTTGGTGTGCACACGATCGACGTGTTCCTGCAGGCGCGACGCGAGAAACACGCCGGCGTTGTGGACGACACGGCAGCCGTGCTCGAGAACATCGCCAAGAGCGCCGAGCACTGGTACAAGCACCCGTTTGTCGAGACCTTCATCGGCATGGTCGCCATCGCGCTCGGTGCCTTTTGGGTCGTCGAGGGCGCGCGCGGCGGCGCCGTGCGCTTGGGCGTCTCCGAGTACGTGATCAGCCTGACGGTCGTCGCGTTGGGCACGAGCCTGCCCGAACTCGCGGCGGGACTTGGCGGCGCGCTGAAGGGCGAGCGCGACATCAGCCTCGGCAACGTCGTGGGCTCGAACGTCTTCAACGTGCTGGCCGTGATGGGCATCACGGCGATGGTGCACCCGCTCGATGCCGCGCTTGAGCTTGCGGCGGGCAATGCGGCCGGCGCGGCCTCGATTGACGAGGCTTTTTCGGCCGCGCTTAGCGAGGTGTTCCCGCTGACGCTGGCGTTCAGTTTGTTCCTCGTCGCGCTGCCCTTCTTAGGCGGCGCGCGCTTCGGGCGCGGCAAAGGCGCGCTCTTGCTTCTGATCTACGTCGGGTACACGCTGCGCTTGTACCTCGCCGCCTAGCGACGGCTCGTCGCCACGGGACGAGTGCGACCCCGAGGTCCCTTTGGACGAGCCGGTTAGGTCGGTCTAGTCGAGTGCGCCGAGGATGCGCCATAGAAGGCGCGCGGCGACGGGCGCGTCGATCGTGGTGGCCGGGTCGCCCGCGACTTCGACAAGGTCGGCGCCGACAAGCCGCCGTCCGCTTTTTCGAATGGCGTCGATCCACATCCACGCCTCGTGCCACTGAAGGCCGCCGGGCACAGGTGTGCCCGTGTTCGGGCACAAGGCCGGGTCGAGCCCATCGATGTCGAAGCTCAGGTAGACGTCGGCCGGCAGGACCTCGATGTTGGCGGCGATCATGCGGCGCAGATCCTCGCCCGTGGCGCGCGCCTCGCTCCACTCGTGATCGAAGACGGCGGTGATGCGCGCGTCGCTTTCGATGCGCTGGACCTCTTGGGTGCAGACGTCGCGCAGGCCAACTTGGAGGAGGCGCGCGATGTTTGCGGCCGGCCCGAGCTCGGGCGCGAGATCTTCGGCAAGTGCGTTGTGAAAGATCGACGCGTGGCTGCGCTCGAAACCTTCGAAACTGGGACGCAGGTCCGCGTGCGCGTCGATGTGCAGGATGCCCATACCGGGATAGCGCGCGGCGGTGGCGCGGATCGAGCCGAGCGCCGTCGAGTGATCGCCGCCGATAAGCACGCTGCATTTGCCCGCGCCGATGACGTCGCCGACGATGCTGGCGACAAGCTGGTCGACCTCGCGCCCAATCTGGTTGGTGCGCGCGAGATCGGACGCAAGCTGCGCGTCGCCCGCGATGCGCCCCGCGCGTTCGATGATCCCGTCGGCCAAGCGGCGCGCCTCTCGATTCCACGCATGAAAGCGCGTATCGGCGCTCTGCATGTGGATGCCGCGCTTCCACGGCTCACCAGCGATGGGGTCGAATAGCTCGACCTGATAGCTGGCTTCCAGGATCGCCGCCGGCCCGCCCGCCGCACCGCGCCGGAAGCTGCACGTAGCGTCGAAGGGCACGGGGGTCACGACGAGCTCGGCCTCATTAAAGGAAGCATCGAGGCCAAACAGCCCGGCGTCCGGATCGGCGGCAAGGTTGGGGTCGAAGTCGCTCATAAGTGGCCGAGATGGTACCCAAATCCTTGCAGTGGCCACACTTGGACGCAGAATCGTGGATCTGTCCCAAGCGTTTTCCTTGGGGCGGCGTTCCTCGTGTAACCCGAGCGAACTACATGCAAGATCTCTCCGACTACGAACTGCTCGCCGCCTTCAAGGGCGGCACGACGCGCGCCTTCGAGGTGCTTGTCGATCGACATCAGGCGTCCTGTTTACGCCACGCGGCCTTTTTGCTCGGGGGCCGTGCCGAGGTCGAGGACACAGTCCAGGAGGTCTTCATGAAGCTGGTGCAGAGGCCGCCGGATTTGCCTGAGGGGCTCGACCCCGAACGGCAGACCAAGGCGCTGTCTGCTTGGCTTCACAAGGTGACGAGGAACGCGTGTATGGATGCTTTGCGAAGTGAGACGCGGCGTGTGCGCCGCGAAGAGGCGGCGGCCGCGCCTGAGGGAATCGGTGGCGGGCAAGAGTCCGTCGAGGCGAGCGACACGCGTGCGGCTGTCGAGCGCAGCTTGGAGAAGCTGCCGGCGGATCAACGGCAAGTGCTGTTGATGCGCCTGCTTGGCGATCACAGCTACCGCGAGATCGCCGAGGCGACGGGCAAGAAAGCTGGGACTGTGGGCTGGTTGATCTCGACCGGCCTGCGCGCACTTTCGGCTGAGCTCGAGCCGCTTTTGGGCTTCGCCTCTTCTTCGCAAACACACATCCAAGCTGCGCGGGACGCGCAGTAATTCAGAGGACATCACGATGGAAAACAAGATCACTGAGGAACAACACGAGCGCCTGTGCGCCTTTCTGTTCGACGAGCTGGCGGGCGAAGAGCGCGCCGCGTTCGAGGCCGAGATGGCTGCGGATTCCGCGCTGCGGGCCGAGGCTGACAAGCTGAAGGCGTCGATGGCGCTGGTGCGCGAGTTCGCTCCCGCCGCGCCGGCCGAGCTGTCGAGCGCGAGCCGCGAGGCCTTGACCGAGGCGGCTGCGGCAGCGGGCGCGCCGCCCGCAGCGCCTGCGCCAATTGTGAAGCTGGCGTGGTACCGCCACCCGGGCTTGCAGGTGGCCGCGGCGGCGGCGATTGCGATCGTGTCGTTCCGCGCTCTGGATCAGCGGATTGGCTTCACGAGCGGGCACGGGCTGCGGCCTGATTCTTCGCGGGACGTGGCGGCGCTCGACGAGCGGGCCGAGGGGCGCCGCGAGAGTGGCGCTTGGACGGGCGCGGAGGCTACGCAGGGTTTCGCGGGGATTGGTTACTCGGATGGATCTGGGGCTGCGGCCGATGATGCTGGCCTCTTTGATGCTCTCGGCTATGTGGGCGGGGATGTTTCAGTATCGTCGGTGAGCTCAACGTCGGCCGTGGGCGGCGGAAACTACAGGGGGCCGGGGGATTCGGCTCCGTCTTCGGGGCCGGGCTCGACGGTCTTCCATATCACTCCATCGACTCCTCAGACGGTGCCGACCGGGGGATACAACGCCGGTTCGCCTGGCGCGAGCTTGAAGGACACGAAACGGAGCGCGGGTGTGGCTACGGGTGGCGTATTTGCCCCGCCGAAAGAGCAGGCTCCGGTTTCGCTCGGTCTTGAACTGAGTCCTGCTGTGAAGAATCGGCTTCGGTCGATGGGGTATGGGGGCGGCGGAGGTGGCGTTGGCGACGCGATTCCCGGCAGCAAGTCCCCGTCGGGTCCCGCGCCTACAGGGAGCGGGGAGTTCTTTCTTGGTAGCGGCGAGCCCGCTGCGTCACCGCCCGCGGATCGCGCCGGTTACTCGGCGGGCTTCAGCGTAGAGATGACGGAAGATGCCCTTGGGGAGCTCGAAAAGCTGGGGTATCTCGCCGACGACTTCAACGACTCGCTCGCCCTGCCAGCGATTGTGGACGAGGTCGCCGAGAAGAAGCGCAAGCAAGCGGCGACCGAGCGCTACTACGAGAACTTGATTCAGCGCTTCCAGCGCCATCCGAACGAGAAGCCATCGATGATGTACTTCCGCTTCTGGGGCGACAATGGCTTTGAGTTCCCTCAGCACGATGCGCTCTCGACCTTCGCGGCCGAGGCGGACACGGCGAGCTATACGCTGGCGCGCAAGACGATCCAGAACGGGTACCTGCCGCAGCGCGCGCAGATCCGTACCGAGGAGTTCGTGAACTACTTCACGCCGGACGTGGCGCCACCGCAAGAGGGCGCGGTGTTCAACGTGCAGCATGAGCTGGCGCCCAGCATCTTCGGCCCGGGTGGCGAGGGCGCGACCGACCGCTGGACTCTGCGCGTTGGTGTGCGCGGCAAGGTGGTCGCGACGGAAGAGCGCGCGCCGCTCGCGTTGACCTTCGTGATCGACGTGTCGGGCTCGATGAAAGAGGGCGGCCGGCTCGAGCTGGTCAAGCACGCTCTGCGCTTGCTTGCCGGCGAGCTGAAGGGCGGCGATTCGATGGCCGTGATCACGTTCAACACCGAAGCGCACCGCATCTTCGAGATGCAGAGCGTGGGCAACAAGTCGGCGCTCGAGCAGGCTCTTTATCAGATGCAGCCCGACGGTGGCACGAACGCCGAGGCGGGTCTGCGCAACGGTTATGAAGAGGCAGTGCTCGGCTACGTCGAGGGCGCGGTCAACCGCGTCGTGTTCCTGTCGGACGGCGTCGGAAACATCGGCGAGACCAACGAGAACAAGCTGCTCGAAGATGTGAAGCGCGCGCGTGACAAGGGCATCTACCTGAACACGATCGGTGTCGGGATGGGCAACCACAACGACCGCTTCCTCGAGCAACTTGCCGATGGCGGCGATGGTCTGTGCAACTACATCGACGGTCCCGACGAGGCCGAGCGCGCGCTGGTCACGAACTTCACCAGCGCGTTCCAGCCGATCGCTCGCGACGTGAAGCTGCAGGTCGAGTTCGATCCGAAGCAGGTCGTGGCGTATCGCTTGCTGGGTTATGAGAACCGCGCGATTGCCGATGCGGACTTCCGCAACGACAAAGTCGATGCGGGCGAGCTCGGCTCGGGGCATCAAGTCGTCGCGCTGTACGAGCTGGTGCTGGGTGATGTGGACGAGAGCGGCGAGACGCCGCTGGCGACCACGCGCGTGCGCTATAAGCAGCCGTACCTCGAGCTGGCGAAGGCGGCCGAGGGCAAGTCCGCCGAGGGCTCCGAAGCTACGACTGCGGGCCAGGACCAAGACGTCGCGACCGAGATCGAAGCGACCTGCACTTGGAGCGCGGCGAAGGGCAGCATGGACGAGGCGAGCCTGGGCTTTCAGAAGAGCGCTCTTGCTGCCGAGTTCGCCGAGATGCTGCGCCGCAGTACGCATGCGAAGGACGACTCGGTCTCGCTGTTGCGCTACAAGCTGGACGAGCTGGCGAAGCAAAGCGGCGACCCCGAGGTCACCGAGCTCGCCGCCTTGGTGCAGCTGGCGCAACCGCAGCTCGAAGCCGCCTTGAAGGACACCAATCCGGCGCAGCAAAGCATCGAAGACCTGGCCCAGTTCGAATGGAACTGCGCCCGCAGCGACTATCTGGGCATGCCGATCGACCAGGCCCAAACCGACACGCGCCGCCTCGAGCTGCGCGCCGTCCTGAAGGTCGCGGTCGAGCGCTAGGCGTTACGTACGGAGCAAGGCTCAAAAGTGAACACTTACGCCCGAGGGGTGCGACATTCGTCGCACCCCTCGGGCGTAAGTGTTCACTTTTGAGCCTGGCTCCGTACGTAACGCCTAGCAGCGGCTGCGCAGCTGGTCGTACAGCGGCATGGCCTGTTTCGCGATGGCCTCGAGCTCGTCGTCGAGCTCGATGTCCTTCGGCTTGTAGGGTTGGAAGCCGGTCGAGCGCATGACCGCGTTGTACCACCACGAGGCCCACACGCCGTCGGAGTCGCGGCGGCCTGCGGGCCAGCTCAGCATGGCCTCGTCGAAGGGGATGCCGAAGTGTTCGCACAGCATGCCCAGCTTGCCGCGCGGGTCTTCCAGGACGTCGCGCGAGTCGACAACCGGCGGCGCGACGCCGGTCTCGGCCTCCAGCCAGGCATGTAGCGCGACTTGCTGCGGCAACCCAAGGTCCTCCAGCGTGACCTCCTCGCGCTTCTCGCGGTAGCTCGCGAGCATCGCGCGCGGGTCGCGGATCAAGAACGCGTGGGTGAGCTCGCGCATCCAGTCGCGCTCGATGTTCGGCAGCAGATGATGCGCCATGTGCTTCTGGTAGAAGACCGTGGCGCCATCCGGAAGCGGCGCCAACAGGTCCTTCGCCACGTCGCGCCAGTCGTTCGGCTGGCTCTCGATCACAAGGTCGGTAACGGGATGCTCGAGGCCGGTCTGGACCAAGTAATGCGCGTACAAGGGCTCGTCGACCACGACACAGTCGGCGCGGTTCTCAAAGGTGCGCATCATCGCGGTCGAGATGTTGCGCGGACCAGACCACATGGCAATGCGGGTGGGGGAGTTGGACATGCCCAAGAGGTTACCGTGAATACGGTGCCAGGCACGATTCACCCTCTAAGGGAACGGTGCTGTGCACCGTTCCCTTAGAGGGTGAATCGTGCCTGGCACCGTATTCACGATAACCTCTTGGGCGACGGGCGGCTGGGGAGAGCTACAGCAGCTCTGGCTCGCGGCCGATGCGCGCGTGGTAGGCCTCGGTCAGGCGGCGCACGATGGGCCCTGGATACGGCCCGTCGAACGTGCGGCCGTCGACCGACGCGACGGCCACCAACCCGGCGAAGGTGCCGGTCACGAAGACCTCGCTCGAGCCGTAGACCGCGGCCAGTGGGAAGTTCTTCATCCGCACGACGAGGCCGATCTCTTCCGCCACCTCGCACACGACGCGGCGCGTGATGCCGTCGAGGCAGTAGTCGCCGCTGGAGGTCCAGACCTCGCCGCGGCGCACGATGAAAAAGTGCGTCGAGTTGCACGTCGCGACAAACCCCTGCGGGTCCAGCATCAGGCCCTCGTCGGCGCCCGCCTTCGCGGCGGCGATGCACGCGGCGATGCAGTTGTGCTTGCTGTGCGTGTTCAACGACGGGTCCTGCACATCGGGCCGGCCGCGCCGCACGTGAACGGTGATCAGCTTGAGCCCACGTGTGTAGAGCTCAGGCTCAGGCTGCTTGTACTCGGGCAGGATCACGATCGTGGGCTTGCTGATCGTCGCGCGTGGATCCTGATACGGCGTCAACTTGACCCCGCGCGAGATCATCAAACGGATATGCACGCCGTCTCGCATCTTGTTGGCGACGAGACACGCGCGCAGGTCCTCGCGCAGCTCATCGCGGGTTCGCCCGATGTCCATGTCGAGCGCCCGCGCGCCGTCAAACAGACGGTCGAGGTGCCGCTCCAAGAACGGTACTCGCCCTTCATCGAGCCGCAGCCCTTCCCAAATGCCGTCGCCCAGGATGAACCCCGAGTCGAGCACCGAGACCTTCGCCTCGTCTTTGGGCACAAGCGTGCCGTTCAAGCTGACAAGGACGTCCGTGTTGCGCGGATCTTCGGGGTGGCTGTGGGCTCCGTGGGTCATGCTCGTATCATGCCGCCTGTGCGCAAGAGCCGCACGCCGAATGAACTCAAACGCGCCATCGTTTTAAGGTGCGCGCCCAGAAGGATACAGCCCGATGAATGCAACCCGAGCGATCACAACCGGTGCCCTGCTCATGGGCCTCGCCGTTGGCCTGGGTGCCTTCGGCGCGCACGCGCTGAAGGCCGACCTGCTGCGCCTCGACACCCTGGACCTATGGCACACGGCCGTCCGCTATCAAGCGTGGCACGCGCTCGCGCTGATCCTCTTGGGCGTGCTCACGAGCCAGCCCGAGCGCAACGAGCTCGGCCGGCTCACGGGTTGGTTGCTCTTCGGTGGCGCACTTCTCTTCGCCGGCTCGCTGTACGGCCTTGCGCTGGATCCCAGCGCGACCTGGCTCGGTCCGATCACGCCGCTGGGCGGCCTCTTACTTCTTGCCGGTTGGGTCGGCTTCGCGAGGCTTGGCCCCGCGATCCAGATCACGCGCTAAACTGCGCAGCTTCCCGGCCGCCACTCCCTCGATTCCGCCATGTCCAGCCATCACATTCTCGCCTCGTCCTGCCTGCTTGTTGTCCTCGGTCTCACCGGCTGCCGGAGCTTCGACTCGGCCGCCACGGCGCCCGCCACGACCGAGATCGTGCGCGACGAGCTCGGCGACCTGCGCAACTGCACCACGTGGGGCCAGATCACGACCGGCGCCCAGCCCTCCCGCGAGGTGCTCGAGCTCGCCGCCAAGCGCGGTTACACGCGCGTGATCAACCTGCGCACCGAGCCCGAGGTCGCGGCGAACAGCTTCGACGAAGAGGCGCTGTGCAAAGAGCTCGGCATGGAGTACTTCTGGCAGCCGGTCATGTGGCCGGCGATGGTGGATGCCGACTACGACCGCGTCTTGGCCGAGCTCGACCGCCCCGTCGCCGGCCGCACGCTCTTGCACTGCGCGAGCGCGAACCGCACCGCGCTCTTCATCGCGCTCGAGCGCATGCTGCACGACGGCGTCTCCTATGAAGAGGCGCTCGAAGACGCCCGCATGGCCGGGCTCAAGCCGGGCAGCGTCGGCCCGCTCGAGGCGCAGACCGCGCGGCTCGTGAAGTAGCCACACCCGCTCGGCGCCGGCCTCGGCTACGATGCGAGCATGCTCAATCGCACGCTCGCTGTCGTCGCCGCTGCCGCCGCTCTCGCCCTTCTGATTTGGAGCCTCGGCGGCCCCGCACCCAAAGACCCAAAGCCAGTCCTCCCCGTGGAGCCGGCAGCTCCCACAGAGCCTCCCAGCTCCGCTTCGCAAGCGACGCCCCTCCCCGAGGGCACGCCTGCCCGCGCGGAAGTGCCGTCCGCAAAGCCGTCCGAAAACTCACTCGCGGGCTTGCAGCTCGAAGTTGTCCTGGCGGCCACGGGCACGCCCCTGCCAACGGCCGACGTGCGCTTCCGCGAGGTCAAGTTGGGCTGGCTGAAGCCGAACCTCGGCGGCCTCCTCGTCCGCCAAAACTTCCTCGACTCACGGCGCCTCGCGCCCTTCAAGGAAGCCGAGCCCGAGGGCAACGGCCACTTCCGCCTGCCCGAACCCCAAGAAGGTCTTGTCGTCGTGGCGACGCTCGAGATGAAGACCGGCTCGAAGCTGACCGGCTACGCGTTCCTCGGTCCTTTGTTTGGCAACGCTGCCAGCTCGACCGTGCGGCTCGAGCTGGCGCCGATGGGCCTGCGCACCGTGCGTGTCGTGGGGCGCGACGGGCTGCCGCTCGCCGATCATCCCGTCGTGATCTCGGCGACCGCAGCGTGGGGCAAGCTCGACACTCCCGGTCGCAGGACCGACAAGGCCGGCGAGTTCGAGCTGCGCAACATCGACTCGGTGCTCGGCCCGCTTGTGCAGGGCGGGCAGGTGACTCTCGAGACGACCGCGTGGAACGGCGAGCCCACGCGGCTTCAGTTCCCTGCCGACCGCGCGCCTCCCGGCCCGCTCGTGCTTGTCGTGGATAGCGGCGCACGGGTCGAGCTGCACGCCGTGGACGCGAACGGCCAGCTGGTCACCGATCGCGAGGTGCGCTTTCGGTTCTCGAAGGAGACCGAAATGCGCCCCGCAAACAAGGTCGTGTGGGCCGAGCCCAACGGCATCGCTCTGATCGATGGCGTGATCCCGGGGACAAAGGTCAGCGCGTACGAGTTCCGCGACTTGGACTCGGAGAATCTCGCCGAGCGCACGGTGGAGGGCGTGGTCGAACAAGGCGCGCCACTGGTTCTGAACGTCCCGACCGCGCGGTATCCACACATCCTCGTCACGGGGCGCTTGGTCGATGGCGCGGGAGCTCCGCTCCCCGAAACACCGCTCGATCTTGTTGTTGTCAGTGACGGCAAGCCCCTGCGACGCCCGGACCAAAGCACGACCGATGCGGATGGGCACTTTTCGATCGACCGCTTGGCGCCGTTCCTTGGGAAGCAGAACAAGCCCGACACGAAGACCGTCTTCCGCTTGACCTCGATCGCTTCGGACGGTGACTTTGCCGATTCGGAGCCGTGGCTTGGCCCGCTCCCCGTGGCTCCGGCACAGATCGAGCTCGGCGACGTTGTGCTCGGCCCGCCGCCGGCACTTGTCACGGGCACGGTCGTCGACGCGGCCGGCAAGCCGCTCGAAGGCGCCCTCGTGCGCATGGGGCAGAAGATGGAAACCGAGCTGCCCAACTTCTTCTTCATCCCGATCAATGGGGTGACCTCTAAACCAACAGATGCAGCCGGGCACTTCGAGCTGACGGGCCCGCCACCCGCCGGAGAGCTCGTCGTGCGCGCCAGCAAAGAGGGCTACATCGACTCGCTTGATGCTGACTGCGAGTCGGGCGATCGCGACCTTCGCATCCAGCTCTTCAAAGGTGGCCGCATGGGGGGCTTCCTGCTCATGGGTGACACGAAGGCGATCGACTGGGATGTCGGTATTTGGCCGGAAGGCGAGGGCGCGCACGAGGTCTTTGTCCCCAAGCCGCTGTCGAAGTCTTGGCACACAAGCGACAAGTGGGCCTACAGCGCGCCGTTTCCGAAGAACGGCATCTTCGCGTGGATCGAGCTGCCTCCGGGGAGCTACAGCGTGCGGGTCATCAGCCGCTCCGGCGGTGATGAGGTCGCGCACGTGACCGGCATCCTCGTCAAGGCCGGCGAGGATTGCCGCGACCCGCGACTGCAGGGGATCGACGTCTCCGCGAGCTTGGCCGAGGTCGAGCTCCGCGTGCGCGACATCAACGGTGCCGTGGTCGACATGCTTGAGGTCGGCCTGATCAACGCGGCGGACCAGCGCGTCGAGTACTTCTCGGCCAGTGGCGGCTCGAAGGTTCTGCATCTCAAGACGGTGCCTCGCGAGGTCTTTGTACGCGCGCCGGGTTTCGAGATCGCGCGCTTCATGGCGTTTGCCGGCGCGAACGACGTGGTCCTCGAGCCCGATCAGCGACTCGAACTCCGACTGCCCGAAGGCCTTGATTGGAGTCGGGCGGGCAGTCCGAAGGCCTATCTGAAGTGCAACGACTGGCACTATGAGATGGTCTATCAGATCGAGCACCCGTTCAATGACGAGGGCCGCGCGTACTGGGGCATCGGCGCGCCGGGCGAGTACCGGGTCACTCTGAGGGCACCGGCCTGGAAGGACGCAACCGATCCGGCGCTGCGCTCGTTCTCCCAGACGATCACCGTCCCCGAAGAGGGCGCGCTTGCAGTGCCGATTGTCCTGAGCATCACCCAGGCCGATCTCGACGCGCGCTAAGTCCTATTCGTCGAGCACCGCGACCATGGCGTCGGCGATGCGATCGGCTTGGCTTTCTGTTGTCGAAGCGGGCGGCATCGCATACAGCACGTTGCCCAGCGGCCGCAACAGCACACCCTGTTCGATCGCGCGGCGGCGCAGCGCCGGGGCCATCGAGGCCAGGTAACCGCTGTCGCCCGCGGCTTGGATGTCGAACGCGACGATGCCGCCTTGGCGGCGCAAGTTGGTGATCGAGCCGGCCTCGATGCGTCCGGCGAGGCCCGTCCGCAGGCGCGCTTCGATGCGCGCGCCGAGCGCGTCGAGGCGCGCGGGCAGGTCGGTCTCCAGCACAAGCTCCAAGGATGCGAGCGCGGCCGCGCATCCAATCGGATGCGCCGTAAACGTGTGCCCGTGGAAGAACGCGTCCTTGCGTTCGCTCGAGAGGAACGTCTCAAAGTGCTCGTCGCGGGCGAGCGTGACCGACATCGGCGTCATGCCACCGGTCAGCCCTTTGGCAAGACACAAGAGATCGGGCGCGATGCCCGCAACGTCGCACGCGAACAGCTTGCCGGTACGACCGAACCCGGTCATGACCTCGTCCGCGATCAAAGGAAGTCCGCGCTCGGTTGTCAACGCACGCAAGTCGCGCAGGAACGCGGGCGACTGCATCAGCATGCCGGCTGCACCTTGGACAAGCGGCTCGACGATGACGCCGGCGACCGCACTGCCGAGCTCGTCGCACAACGCCGCGATCGCCTCCGCATCGGGCGCCACGCGACGCGTCTCGAAGCAGAACTTCGCAAACGGCTCGAAGAACGGGTCGGGGTCGCCGATCGACATCGCGCCAAACGTGTCGCCGTGGTACGCGCCCTCGAGCGCGATGAAGATCCGCCGCTCGGGTTCCGCCTTTTTCTGCCACCATTGAATCACGATCTTCAGGGCGACCTCGACGGCGGTCGAGCCATCGTCCGAGAAGAACACGCGGCTCAGTCCAGCCGGTGTGACCTCGACAAGCCGCTCGGCCAACCGCACCGCGCCTTCGTGCGTCGCGCCCGCAAACAGAACGTGATCGAGTTTGTGGGCTTGGGCGCCGATGGCCGCCGCGACGCGCTCTTCCCCATGCCCGTGCAAGATCGCCCACCAGGAAGAGATCGCGTCGAGGATCTCGCGCCCATCGGCCAGCGTCAGCACCGTGCCTTTCGCAGAGGCGACGGCCAGCGGCTCGTCCTCGAGCCCGTGCTGCGTGTACGGGTGCCAACAGACGCGCGCATCGCGGGCGGCAAGATCAAGGTGCGGGTTCATAGCGCGGTGGGTGAGCTGTCGTCTTGGCCGGGCAGCCAGGTTAGTGGCTCGCCTTCAAGCCAGTGGTCGAGCGCGGCGGGGGAGAGCGGGGTGAGCTCGGGCAGCTCGTGGACCGTGAGGCCAGTCCATGCGCGCAAGGTCGCGAGGTTCGCGGCGTGGCGCGGGCCGACGAGGAAGAGCGCGATGGGGCGCAAGTGCTTGGCTTCAAGTGCCGCGAGGCTCAGCATCGTGTGGTTCAGCGTGCCGAGGCCACTGCGCGCGACTAAGACAAACGGCGGCCGCTCCTTATTAAGCCAGTCGAGCTGCGTTGTGGGTTCGGCCTCGCCGGGCGAGGTGTAGGGGACAAGCAGGCCGCCGGCTAGCTCGACGACAAGCGGCGTGGGGCTCAGCATGCGGCGCAGCGCGCCGAGTCCGCCAAATATGCGTGCGGGGTCGATGCGCACGCCTTGGGCTTCGGCGGCTTCGTGCGGTGAGGCGGGCCGCGCGAGCTGCCACGCGGGCCGCTGCACTTGATGGGGAGCGAGGCCTGCTAGAGCGGCGACGGCGGCCGAGTCGGAGTCGTCGCCGGTCTGCACGGGCTTCCAATAGTTGACTCCGCCGGTGTCTTTGAGCGCGCGGCAGATGAGCGCCGACACGACGGTCTTGCCGACGTCCGTGTCGGTGCCGGCGACGAAGATCACCGGCGACTTGGGGGCTGCGCTTTGTGCCTTAGCAGGCAAGTTGGGCGTGGGCCCGGTAGCGGCTTCGTTTGAAGGCGTGGGCGCGGGTAGGACCTTGCGAATCGCGGCCGCGAGGGCCTCGACTTCGCTCTTGCCCTGCCAAGCATGGCAGACGAGACGCAGGCGGCTCGTGCCGGCCGGCACGGTCGGCGGGCGCACAGCGCGCACGTCGAAGCCGGCCTCGTTCAGCGCCTCGGCGGCGGCGACGGCAAGCCGCTCGTCTTCGCCGGGGGCTGCGGGAATGGGCACCGGCACAACCGCGGCCGCAGGCTTGGGCAGCTGCAGCAACTCTGCAAGATGCGTTGCCGCTTCGCGAGCCGCAAACCCCGGGTCGTCTTCACTTGCCAAGACCTCGATCGCGGCCGCCAGGCTGGCGGTCAGCGCGGGCGCGGGCGCGGTTGTGAAGATGAACGAGCGCGCGCGATTGGCGATCAGCTCGATCAAGTTCTGCGAGCCAGCAACCAGCGCGCCGCCGCAGCCGAGCGCCTTGCCGCCCGTGATTGTGCGCGCCAAGATCCGCGACTCGGGATCGCGCACAAGTCGCGCGCCAAGACCTGCTCCGTGCTGGCCGATCAAGCCCACCGCGTGCGCCTCGTCGACGATCAGCCACGCGTCATACTTGCGGCTGAGCGCATCGAGCGCCGCAAGGTCCGCGGCGTCGCCGTCCATCGAGAACACGCTCTCGGTCACGATCAGACGTCGGCGCGCATCCATCGAACGCTCGAGCGCTTCCTCGAGATCGGCAAGATCCTTGTGCGCAAACACACAGCGGCGCGCGCTCGTGAGCCGCATGCCATCGATCAGGCTTGCGTGGTTCAGCTCGTCACTGAAGAGCACGTCGTCCGCGCCCGCGAGAGTTGTCAAGACGCCGACGTTGGCTTGATACCCCGAGGGGAAAAGCAGCGTCGCTTCGGCGCCCAGCCAAGCGGCCGCCGCGGCTTCTAGCTGCAGTTGTCCCGCGCCTCCACCGAGCAAACGCGCGGCGCGTCCGCCGGCGCCCAAGCTTGCGACAGCCTTCGCGGCCGCGTCGATCACGCGCGCGTCCGACGCCAGCCCAAGGTAGTCGTTCGACGTGAAGTCAAGCGCGCGCTCGAACGCACGCGGCGCGGCCAGCGTGCGCCGGCGGCCCAGGTTTTCCAAGGCCGTCAGTTCAGCCTCGAGCGCCGCCTCGAGTCGGTCGCTGGCCACGAGTCCTGCTTAGCCCCGCGCCTTGGCGGTGGCGTACAGGCCCAGCTTCGCGAACATCGCCGCGTCCTTGTCCACGCCGGGGTTCGGCGTGGTCAAGAGCTCGTCGCCCACGAACAGCGAGTTCGCGCCGGCCAAGAAGCACATCGCCTGCGCCTCTTCGGACAGCTCGCGGCGCCCTGCGCTCAAGCGCACACGCGCACCGGGGATGGCGAGCCGCGCGACCGCGACCGTGCGCACAAGCTCGGTCCAATCAACGCCGGCATCTTTCGCCAAGGGCGTGCCTTCGATCGGCACCAGCGTGTTGATCGGCACGCTCTCGGGTTGCGGGTCGAGGCTGGCGAGCTCGGTGATCAGCTCGCTGCGTTGCGCGCGGCTCTCACCAAGCCCCAAGATGCCCCCCGAGCAGACCGACAGGCCCGCACCGCGCACGTTCGACAGCGTGTCAAGCCGCTCGTCGTAGCTGTGCGTCGTCACGACGTTGTCGTAGTGGCTGCGGCCGGTATCGAGGTTGTGGTTGTAGTAGTCGAGGCCCGCGTCGGCGAGGCGCTTGGCGTTCTTCTCGTCGACCATGCCGAGCGTCACGCAGGTCTCCATGCCAAGTCCCTTCACGCCGCGCACCATGTCCAGCACGCGCTCGAAGTCGGGGCCGTCTTTGACCTCGCGCCAGGCCGCGCCCATGCAGAAGCGATCGGCGCCGCCGTCCTTGGCGGCCTGCGCCGAGGCCAAGACCTCGTCTGTCTCAAGCAGCCGCTCGCGCTCGAGCTTCGTGTCGAAGTGCGCGCTCTGCGAGCAGTAGCCGCAGTCCTCGGAGCAGCCGCCGGTCTTGATCGACAGGAGGCGCGATTGCTGGACCTCGCGCGGGTCGTGCAACGCGCGGTGAGCGGTGGCGGCTTGAAAGACGAGCTCGAGCAGAGGCAGCTCGAACAGGGCGTCGATCGCGGCGCGATCGAGGGCGGGGGCTTCGGTGGTCGTGGTCATAGCGCCAAGAGGATAGAGGGCCACGGGCCAGGCCGGGCCAAGCGCGGCTCTCTTTTTGATCGCGCGCAGCGTATGCTGGGTGCCAAGCGGGGCGCCAGGGCCTCGCGCCACCCGATCGACCTCGACAGCACACCACAATGGGATCAGAGAAACGCGTCAACTACTGGGAGTACATCCGTGTCGATGAGCTCCTGAACCTGCAAGGCGGAGTCGACCACGACGAGGCCGATCTCGCCAACGACGAGGTCATGTTCATCGTCGTGCACCAGGTGTACGAGCTGTGGTTCAAGCTGATGCGGCGCGAGTTGCAGAGCGCGCGCGAGCTGTTCCGCGAAGGCCCGGTTGAAGAGCAGGCGATGAGCGGCGCGGTCGCGGCCCTGCGGCGCGTGGGCACGATCCTCGAGCGCTGCGTGGATCACTTCAAGATCATGGAGACGCTGTCGACGCGCGACTACCTGTCGTTCCGCGACAAGCTGATGCCGGCCTCGGGCTTCCAAAGTGGCCAGCTGCGCGAGATCGAGATCCTGCTGGGTCTGGAAGACCAAGATCGCCTGTCGCTTGGCGTCGAAGGCGACTACATGCAGGCGCTGCGGAGCCACGACGGATCGATGTCGACCGCGTTCGAGAAGGTCGAGGCCGTGCGGGCCAGCGGTCCGTCTCTGCGCGACGTGATTGGCGAGTGGCTGTACCGCACGCCTATCGACGGCATCGGTCCCGAAGACGAGGCCGCCGAGGCCGCGCTTGACCGCTTCATCGACAAGTACCTGGCCGCAGTCAACGCCGAGATCGACGGCTCGCTGGAGATGGCGCTGTCGCGCTCGCGCTCGGATGAAGATCAGGCGACTCTGCGCGCGCGTTACCAAAAGGAGCGCGACGGCCAAGCCGCCTTCCTGCACCCGACAGAGGAAGAGGGTGGTGAGCGCACGCGCCGCATTCGCTCGGCCGTCCTCTTCATCACGGCCTACCGCGAGCTGCCGCTGCTCGCGTGGCCGCGCGAGCTCTTGGACGAGATCGTCGCGCTCGAGCAAGTCTTTGTCATCTTCCGCCAGCGCCACGCGCGCATGGTCGAGCGCGTCATCGGGCGCCGCACCGGCACCGGCGGCAGCGCCGGCGTCGACTACTTAGATGCCACCGCGCTGAAGTACCGCATCTTCAAAGACATCTGGGCTTGCCGCACGTGCCAGATCCGCGCCGATGCCGCGCCCGCGCTCGAGCACCCCGAGTTCTATGGCTTTGCGAACGCGGAGTAAGCGCAATGCGCTTGCGCTGGGCCTTCTCGGCCTCGCCGCCTGCTCGGCTCCGTCCACGGAGCCGGGCGGGGCGGAGATGTTGGCGGCGATCCTGAGCGACCCTGGCCTGGCCCAGCGGGCTGACGTGGCGAGCGCACCCGAGGGCCACTTCGACACGCTGCGGGAGGCGTACGACACGGACTTTGATCACGAGCTGAGTCGCGCCGAGCTCGCCACGCGCGACTTTCGCCGCTTCGATCGCGATGGGAACGGCAAGGTCACCTTGGCCGACTTCCCGGGCGAGTCGGGCGAGCTCGAGGCACGTGTTGCGCGGAGCCTCGACGCCTCGCTGGCACGCAGCGCTATCCGCCTGGTGTTCGGGGCGGATTGGCAGCCGCGTTTTCGCAGCCTCGACACCGACGCGAACATGCGCATCACGCGAGTCGAATTCGAAGTCGCCGCACCCGCAGAAGGCGCCGATCGCCGCGACACGTTCGCAGCGCTGCTCGCGACCGCGAACTCATGGAGCGACGACGAGCTCGACTGGGCCGAGCTCGACGCATTGGTGCACTAGCGGCCTTACTTCTTGCGCTCGATGTCGTTCAGCGACCAGTCGTAGTTGTCGAACGTCACCTTCGCCGACTTGATCCAAGTCGGCTTGGGGCCGGCGTCCTCAGGCGCGAAGCGCACCAGGAAGTCGGCACGCGTGGTGCCACGCTTCTTGTCGACGAAGTCCTCGGCGTACCACTCGAAGATGCTGTTCAGGACCACCTTCTTGCCAGCCTTGTCGAAGCGATTGCGCGTGCGGTCGCCCACAAACGTGCGCATCTGCTCGTCAAGTTGCTTGTCGAGGCGCGCGCCTTCGAACGCTTCGGCGCGCAGCGGCGGACAGCCCTTCGAAGCACAGTTCACAGCGGCGTGCACACGCGCGTCTTTGAACACCGGACGCAAGATGCGCTGCTCGACATCGTTCAATGTCAGGTCGCGGTCTTTCCCCTCGGGATGAAACGCGCGCATCGGAATCAGCGGCAGATCCCACGGCCCGACGTCGCCCTTCGCCAGATCATTAATTGAGGCAACGGGGTAGTTGTCCAGAATCAGTGTCAGCGTGTACGCGTTGTAGGTGTTGATCCAGAACGCGAACTGCTCGTTCTTACTCCAGCTATCGAACTGCTTCTTCGTCGTCGCGCTGAGCTTCTTCGTGTACGCATCCAGCATCGCCCGATCGCGCGCGAAGCCCTTGTAGTCCACGCGGTCTTTCTTGACGTGCCGCTCGAGCAACATCGACAGCATGCGATGGTCGAAACCCACAGGCTGCGAGTCCTGCGTGGCAGTCGCCGCTTCGGCCACCACCGGCGTGGCGCCCATCACGTGCGCGAAAAACGAGCCCGCAGCAAGGGCGGTCAGAATCAGGGCGAGAGAGATGATCTGTTTCATGGCTCCACCCTAATCGACAATCCGCCCTCGTGTCTGGATGGTGCGTCCCAAAGAAACGCATCCAAAACACGGCGAATGGAAATCGCATATGCACGTCCCACTACGCCGGCGATTCCGAGTCCTGGGAACAATGCGCACTGGACCCATCGAGATCTGGGGAGTTTCGGCGCCCCGTGCTAGCTTCAGCGTGTTCGCGCTCCCCCCGCCTGTCTCGTTTTGCTTCCCATGCTCGACCTTCCCAAGTTCGACCGGACTCTGCGCAACCTCGTGTTGCTAGGTGACGACCTCGCCTCCGGGCGTCTGGTGTGGCAAAGCCGACCGCTCCACTTGGAGTTTTCGTCGAACAACATCTGCAATCTCCGCTGCGTGATGTGCCCTCAGCACGATGGCATCGCTGTGAAGAAGGCGGCCCCGGACTTCGCGAGGAGAGTGCTTGACGCGCTCCTCCCTTCGGCGGTGATCCTTCAGCCTTTTGCCTTGTCCGAGCCCTTCGCAGGGGACATCGACCTGTTCGTCCAAAAGTGCGAAGAGCACGATGCGTTCCTCCACCTCGTCACGAATGGCACCCTGCTAACGGAGGCGAAGCTGCGTCAGGTCATGCCGCGCGTGCACCGCTTGTTCATCTCTTTCGAGACGTTTGACAAGGAGGTATTCGAGCAGCTGCGCGTGAACGCAAGCTTCGAGAAGGTGCTTGCGAATATCCGAACAGCGCTAGCAGTTGCCGCCGAGTTCAACGTGCCCGTGGCGCTCGTCACGATTCTGATGCGCCCGATCTTCGCAGCTCTCCCCGATTTCGTACGTCAATGTCACGAACTCGGATGTCGCGACATCGTCGTGCTCGAGTTGTTGCCGACTTACAAGCGCTTCGAGGACCACCGAGTCGTGGGGACCGTGCCGATGGAAGACCTGGTAGCCCTTCGCGACGAGGCGCTTGGCGCCGCGCAGGAATTGTCGATGAACATGGACTTCAACATGCCCGAACCCCTGTGCGCGACCTACTCGGGAAGCCCCCTCCAGCCGCGGGCCAACCACGCCGAACTTGCTCACCGCTTTAAGAGTGAATACAGTCGTCAGCACGGCCACTTCTGCCAACACGCAGCGCACTATATGAAGGTCGACACCGACGGCAAGGTCTACCCGTGCTGCCGCGCTCCGGAAGAGCTGGTGATGGGCGATCTGCATGAGAGCTCACCCGCAGAGATCTGGAACGGACCCAAGTATCAAGAGCTGCGTCAGCGCATGCAGACAGGCAACCTCCACGAGTGCTGCAAAGGCTGCAGCGTTCTTACCGGTACGCCGCACTACCGCCGCCCCGACCAGCCGGCACCTGGTGCGCTCGAGCCCGCAATTGGAGCCGAGTCCTAAGGCTCAGTCCAAATGCCCGCGGTCCGAGTCACCCATTTCGACCATGCCGCTGGGGAAGTAGTCACTCCAGCGCGCCTCGACGAGCCTCGCCGTGTCCTCGTCGCAAAACAGCTCTTCGGGGTACCAGGGCTTCATGCGCGCGTCGAGCACGACGGGTGGCGTGAAGGCGGCGTGGTTTTTGCGCAGCTCGACCTTCGAGGCCGTGAGATCGCTGGCCGGGTCGAAGCGCGTGAAGGTGGTCCACAGGAAGTTGATCGAGCTCTTCGCGGCGCGCTTGGCATCGTCGGTCAGGACAAGGAGAGGCCAGTCGGCGAAGGCGGGGTCGTTCGCGATGGCGGCCTTCAGCTCGTCGGCACGGGACGGGGCGCCGTCGCGTTCGAGCTCGTCGCCCTCGCCAAACGGCGTGGTCTCGACGACGAGGCAGCCGGGCGAGAAGACCTTGATGTCACGGACGGCCGAGCTCGGCGTGCCGTGGAATTCGGTGGGCAGGTCGCGGCGCTTCTCGCCGAGGCCGAGCAGGTGTCCAGGGACACCATCATCACGCAGTTAGGGGGTACCAAGTCCTACGCACTTCGGGGTTCATAGGTTGAGGTTCAAAAGCGCCTCTGGAGGGCCATACGGGGGGCTGAGAGTCACGCGACCTGCGAGGCAGAACTCGGCGTCGGCCATCATGGACAGTGGGCCAGAAGGGATGGTGACCGGCGGCGGCCGCAGAATCGATGAAAGGCAACGACTTGGCAGCGGAGCGCTACGAGCGGGGCGCACGCCAAGAAAGGCAAATGATAGAAAGTGAACAAGAAGGCATTAGCTCAACTTGCTGTCAATAAAGGACTTGCACCGACGTGTCCGACGTGTCCGACGTGTCCGACGTGTCCGACGTGTCCGACGTGTCAACCCACCTTATTCATGAGCAAGCCCACGACCTCCCTCCACGCGTAGTCCTCTCCGAAATCTGAGCCCGCTATTCGCGACAGGCAGACCGCCCCCTTACCCCCAAATGGGGAAGCGAGTATCGCG
>Ga0316206_1000232_pt1 | contig 98301 bp, 93 predicted proteins | sample 6monthpyrite_MG_FD_204942 | JGI IMG/M metagenome (GOLD analysis project Ga0316206, IMG submission 204942) | Microbial mat bacterial communities from mineral coupon in-situ incubated in ocean water Damariscotta River, Maine, United States -... | ecosystem: Environmental > Aquatic > Marine >...
TGGCTTGATTATGTTGCGCTATTTTATTTTGCTGTAGAAACAGTGGTTTCATGAACAACACGAAAATTTCATACAAAAAATGGTGGGCCCGGAGTGACTCGAACACTCGACCTGCCGATTATGAGTCCCCATGAGTTAGTCTAAGTTCCCACGTAAACTACGCTGTATAAATGATTGACAGACTGGTCTGTACCAGTTTCCTTACTACGGCAGTGTACAGTGATGTCAAAGTGGAATAATGTTACTATAAATTCAAGTGTGAAGATAATTGAAATAATGGTGGTCATACCACATTAATTATAAAACTATTTTTTCACCCTAGTTAATATACTACTAATTAGCAATGCCGCATCATCTTCGCTTAATTTTTTAATCGGATTGTACATGGTGTTTCCCCAATTTTTCTTGCCTTTTGTAATTGATAAAGAATCTAAAAGTCCCTCTTTAATAGGCACCCAATTATCTTCATCCAATACTTCTATAGCTCGTGTTGCTATACCGGACTGAAAAATGTCATCATATTGGTGCTTTTCATGGATATCAATTAGTGAATCTGAAGTAACTTCTCGCAAATCTGCGAAGCTACTAAAACCTAGTGATACGTAGGTTATTAGGGTGTCCCCTTTTTTTATTTCCTGTGCAAGTTTTACTTTTCTTTTGGGTACCCCAAAAAAGGAGAAGTTGTTTGCTTTGTCTGCTCGCCAATTTTCGTATCGTTCAACAATTAACCAGTTCAAGTTGGTATCCTTAAATATGTGGTTGTTATTCTTACTACGCTAACTATATCATCTGCATAGGTTGTTTCGAAGATGATTGAGAAGAGAGGGTGATGTATTTGATAAAGCTTAATTTTATATAGGTAGTAAGTTAAAATAAAAGGTATTGTAACTTATTGATCTTGTTGTGTTTTATGATTTTTTGAGTGGTGAGGAAATAGATAAGTTTATTCTACATTTATGCTAAATTAAAAAAAGGCATTTGAGTTTTTTGTTTGAATGGATGCGACACCTTTGATATTGGGCTAGATGGTATCAGTTAGAATTACAGTGAAATTAATCTGGCCATGAGGCTAGTAATAAACACTCAATTATAATGAGCAACTAGCTTATATATGCTTTAATCCGAATTAGACAGGTAAAATATTAGAAGAAAATTATTATGAAATTACTTAACACTTATGATGATCGAGATGAAGCTGAGAAAGCTGAGCAATTAATTAATGGTGACAAGCGCCTTGCTAGTGAGCGTGATGGAACTGAAACCATATACAATCTATTTGGTCAGCCTAGTTGGCAGAACTTTTATAAGCTAGAAATGTACAATTTGCCTCTTCTTCAACAAATCCTTGAACAACGAAAAAATAATCAAAATTTCGATGAAAAGAAGCATCAAGAAATCATATCAATGCTTCGTTATGCTGTTAATAACTTTGATTTAGTAATCCCTCCACACTGGTTATAAATAAGTGCTCATGAGTACTTATTTTGGTGGATATCCGGGGTGTCGTGAGTAATAGTGTTGATATAGAAATATCACTTGAAGTTATGCTTAAATGGTGCCATTCTGGGATAGTTAACAGGGGCCCAGAATGTCAAAAATATCCATTGATATATCAAAAAATCAAAAGAAAAAGCTAGAAAAATCTTTAAAACAACGTGGGCACACAATACATAGTTGGGTTTCTGAGCAAATTGAAGTTACGTTCGAACAAACTACAGATATAGATGTTGATATTGCTATACCCTGTGGTGCTGGTCCACAGGCTTTAGAAGGTGTGGATTGGGCATTTACAAATGACAAGACATCAGTTTTTACTCATGATATTCATCCATATCCAGCCAAATTTATACCACAAATACCAGAGCATTTAATTCGTGCATTAAGCAAAGAAGGAGATGTCGTTCTAGATCCATTTAGTGGGAGTTGTACTACAGCTACAGAAGCTTCACGACTTGGAAGGAATTCAATATCAATTGATGCAAATCCGCTTAGCGCAGTTATTGGGCATGCAAAAACAGCAAAATTGAAAAAATCAGACGCGAGAGAACTTGATGGGTTGAGTTCCCACGTTCTCTCGTATATATCGACTATTAAGAATATTAAATATTTGAGAAGCAGTAGTTCATCGAAGACTATCAAAATAATTTTAGAGAAATATAGTGAGCATATACCTGAAATTCCAAATGAAGAAAAGTGGTTCAAAGTTTATGTCAAAGCTGAATTAGCAATTATCAAAGGGTTGATATCTGAGATGAAGAGTAAATCATCAATACATATTGCTAATGTTGCTTTATCTCGAATTGTGATAAAGGTATCAAATCAGGATTCGGAGACAAGATATACAGCTGTTAAGAACAATATTTTACCGTCAGAAACATTGTCTACGTATATAAATAGTCTTGAGTATGTGATCAAAAAAGTTAAGCTAGCAATGGATGAATTTAAATACTCTAATTCAGATTTTTTGTTAGGGGACTCAAGGTCTAAGATGTTAGATCTAAATGAAAATTCAGTAGATCTAATTGTGACGTCTCCTCCATATGCAAACGCTACAGATTATCATCTGTATCATCGTTTTAGAATGTTTTGGCTTGGATTTGATCCAAGAGAAATGGGCAAAATAGAAATTGGATCACATCTTAAGCATCAAAGAAATAATTCAGGATATGAAGAGTATGAGCATGATATGTTCAAGACGCTTGAAGGAATGTATAGAGTATTAAAGCCTGGTAAATATGCTGCCCTCGTTGTAGGAGATTCTATATTTAAAGAAAAGGTTTATAAGACACATAAAATTATTGTTAAAAATGGAATAAAGATTGGATTTGAACATGTGAAAACCATAGATCGTCCATTGCATGAAACAAAGCGTTCATTCGTAAAGCCCGGAAGACGATTGAGGCAGGAGCAGATTGTAATAATTAAAAAGCCTGATATTAATTTGAAGATAATTAAATCAAGATCAGGTTATAAATTATTTGATTATGAAATTTCATTGCTTAAAAGTGAAATAAATTCATTTTTTTCGTCTAAATCTAAGGTAAATAGGGTCGACAATAAAGGAGTTAAAGTCACGTCTCTTAATGTAGCATCATCTAAAGTGGAACTATTAAAAAGATTGTCATTTTTGCATGAGCTAGAGTTGAGTGATGGTGAAATAATTAAAACCAATAATTATGTTAAGGAATCAAACTCTGGATCCATAAGAAAAAATTCTACATACTTCACACATGGGTTACATTCATATAAGGGAAAATTCTATCCGCAGTTAGCAAGTTCATTGTTAAATATAGTTCAAAGTGATAGATCATGTATAAATGTATTTGATCCTTTTTGTGGGAGTGGGACGACGATTCTCGAATCTACATTGGCGGGAAATATTTCATTTGGCATGGATATGAATCCAATTGCAATAAATATTGCGAGAGCGAAAAATGAAATTTTAACAGTGTCAAAGAGGCTAGTTTTAAAGTCGTTTAAAACACTTGAGAATGATATAGAAGATTCTAATGATGTCTTTCATAAAGATGATGAGTTCCCTAAAGAGTTATTGGATGAGTTGTATAACTGGTTTCCCAAAAAAGTAGTTAATAAACTAAATATTATTTTATCAAAGATACGGTTGTTTGGTAATGATAAAATAGTTAATTATTTTGAAGTGTTACTCAGTTCAGTTATAAGAAACATATCTCAGCAGGATCCAAAGGATTTAAGAATAAGGAAAAGAAAAGAAGAAATAGTTGATGCTCCTGTATTTGAAATTTATTTAAAGCTTTTAAAGAAAGAAAAGAAAAAATTAGAGAATTACTGGGTTGCAGCTGATCAAGGTGCTGTTACCATCGGAACCTTTAAGGTTGGGTTGCTTGATAACCGCGATGTACGATCATATGATTCAATGGGTTTAAAAGAGAACTGTATTGATTGCATTGTGACAAGCCCCCCGTATGCTACGGCCCTTCCTTATATCGATACTGATAGACTTTCTATATTAGTAATTAACAAACTATCATCTATAGAAAGGACTGAAATTGAGCGATCTTTGACGGGCTCTCGAGAAATTAAAAAGGCTGAGCTTAATAATTTGGATAATATGATATTAAGCGGTGAAATGAGCTTGCCAAATAAGGTTAAAAAGTCTATCTATCATATTTGTACAGTTAATAAAGATGATAGTAATGCAGGTTTTAGAAAGAAAAATACTGCTGCATTGTTGCTTAGATATTTTGATGATATGAAACGTGTTTTAGGTAATTCGTACAGAGTATTAAAGCCTGGTGCAACGGCATTTTTTGTTGTGGGAGATTCAAAAACGAAACTTAAGGATGAATGGTATCAAATTAGAACAAGTGAGTTTATTGTAGAAATTGCTAAATCCATAGGGTTTGAGGCATCTGTTTTTTTAGATATATCAGTTACAAACGATAATAAAGTGAACTCGAAAAACTTTATTGAAAAAAATTCAATTCTTCAGTTTAAAAAACCATGTGGTTAGTTACAGCCAGCCGTAAGCTCTAGGTGCCTTTCCGCCACCGGGCATTTTATTAGGGCATTTAGCTACCCATTCGTCATAAAATGGACTATCTGGTGTGTGAATAACCATTTCGTAATCAATTGGTGATTTGTTTTTAGGTTTGCTCATAATGAGCACAGAATATTCAGGTGCAAATTCAACTATTTGGCTACATGTTATTCTTATCTCACTTTTGGTGCTGTAGTACACGGTATTCAATGGATATTTATTGATAGAGATAAGTAGTTTTGCCTCTTCACCATATACCAGTATATTGACAATAGGATCAGGGTTTAATTGAGGATATGATGGATTTGCTGGGTTTTTAGGGGTGGTTAATCCGTTGAACGGATAACTAAAAAATTCCGGTTTTTCATTCACAGCAGTCTTGCTTAAGAAGATTTCACCATTATGATGTGGTTTAATTTGAATAATAAATGATTCGAAACTTTCATTAGAGTAGTCAGGTACCTCTTTATTTTCGTTATGAGGTAGGTCCCGTTTAATTGTTTTCTTAGACGCCTTTTTTTTAACAACGGCTTTTTTCTTTATAGTCCGTCTTGGTTGTGCAACAGTAAATTTACTGCTAAAGATGGTGTTAAGAAATACATCTCTAGATTGATAGGGGGTGCTATTAGTAATCGCACCTGGTGTTCTTAGTTCATTCGCAAGTAAATTGTTTTTATCTAATTGATCTATTAATTCTTCAGTTAAATGAGCAGAAATTCCATGATCAATGTTATTGAGTTCGGATAGAGAATCCCAGTATTCGTTGAAAGCAGTAGAGTCATCAGGATTTGTTAAGTCATAGGTTATTATTGCTGCTGCTTCAAAGTTTGTTTCTAGTCCACCAGATGTTAGATTATTAGATCCTAGTATAACCTTTCCAGAATTCTGTCCTTTGAAGGCATAGACTTTAGGATGAAATGTAACAGATTTGTGATTTATTATGTATGCGTTGTTAAATATGCTATTTGCTAGTAGTAAAGCTTCTTTTGATGTAACTTTCTGGTCAATCCCAATATATGCAGTGATACTATTTCCTGCAGCCATCCAATTTCTTAGCTCATCTTCAAGGCGTGAAATAACTCCAGATTTAGCATATGCAACAGCTATACGAAGGTCGCTATAAATTGAAGTAGAGTTAAGAGTCTCTTTTAAGTCATCTATCAGTCTATGATTGCTAAGAGGTTGGTCTAAAGGAGATAATAAATTTAATTCTGCCATGCTTTTCTCTTGGATGTTGTTTCAAAAAACATAACACAGGTATGTGGAGAAATGAATTAATTGTTACTAATATTTTATATATTTAAGTCAGTTAATTCGATATTTGATCCTCGAATTAAAGTTTCTCCTAGTCAGTTAACCCCGTTTATAGCCAGCATAAATAGCAATGACAATATACGACTCGGTAAGAGTCTCAAATATAGGAGTTGTTAATTATGAGTGTATTCAAACGAAATGGAGTAGGTAATTACTATATCCAATTTAACTATAACGGTAAAACATACTGCCGTAGTTCCAAAACAACCAACAAACGTACTGCTGAACGTATCGAGCGTGAATGGAAAGATGAAATCCATCGATGTGAAGAACTTGGCGAACGACCACGTATAAAACTACGTGATGCGTTTACAGAGTATCTAGACCAGAAACTCGGTACAAAAGGACACCAGTACGCTAAAACCAATGTAAATACAGTCAATGAAAGATTCAATGTTGATATGTATGTTGATGAGATCCGTAGTTGGCATCTAGCTAATTTAAAAAGTTCACGTGAAAAAGAAGGTACAGCAGCCCAAACCATCAAGCATAACTTTCAAATCATTCGAAGTGCTTTAGCTTGGGCTAAAGATCATGGATATTTGGTGAAGCAAGTTGATTACCCAAAACTTAAATTACCAAAACATCGTTTACGCTATCTATCAGATGTGGAAGAATCTCGTTTACTAGCAGAGCTAGATCCGAAGCATAATCGACCTTATCGACCTGATTATGAAAAAAGACCGGCAGAAGAAAACCGGAAGTATCAGGATAATTATGATTTGGTAGTGATTTTGCTTGATACGGGAGCCAGATATAGTGAAGTGGCTAATCTTAAATGGTCTGTAATTGATATAGAAAATAGTACGATTAATCTATGGCGTCCCAAGGTTAGAAACGAATCGATTGTTTATATGACATCAAGAGTGAAAGCAATATTTACTCGACGATTTGAAACTAAAATGTCAATTGAACATGTATTCACGAATAATAAAGGCCAGCCACGTGGATATACAGCCAAAGGTATTCGAGCATCAATAAAGCGTGCTGGAATTGAAAATTTTAAAATTCATGATTTGAGGCATACTTGTGCCAGTCGATTAGTGCAGGCAGGATTGTCGTTATATGAAGTAGCTAATATTCTTGGTCATACAGATATATCTACAACACAGAGATATGCTCACCTTGAACGAACAGATATAAGTGTTAAAGCACGTAATGTACTGGAGAATTTACAAACAAATCAGAATTAATGATTTATTCGTAGTGATAGCCGTTGTCTTATTTGGAAGGTGTTTGATAGTCCTCTTATGGCAAATCAAAAACATATCAATGATTTCTTATCTAATGAACAGATGTCAGAAATAGTAAGTTTTGTGATTGATAAATTTGGTATTGATTTGTCAGGTAATGAATTAATTGAATCGATTCACCTTGTTCTGGAAGATGTTCCAGGTATTGAAAGTGAATCGGATCAGGATATTCATCGTTTAATCAATCAAGTTAGGAATTTATATCATGACACCATCTAACACAAAAAACGAAACTCTTGATAAGCCAAAAGTTACTGAAAAAGCTAAAGTTCCAACACCGAAGAATTCTGTAAATTACAAGAAAGCAGTAGATCTAGGTAAAAAATTATCCAAGAATCCAGATACAACAAAAATTGATGTTGCAACTAAAATGTACGATCTGGTCAAAGATGAAGCCAGAGAAGTAATATCAATGGCCTTCATTGAAGGTGCAAACCTAACGCCTAAAGGCTCAATGACGTATGTTTACAACATTCGTAGGAAGATGAAGAAACTAGCCTGATCGGTTAACATCCCTTCGGTCAGTAGATAGGTGGTTATTCGGAAGAATAAGCACCTCTTTTATTGTCTGTCATTGCAGATATAGATTAAGACGTGAATGCGGGCGTAATAACTAATATAAACGAAAATTCCAGACGATTGTGTGAAATACGATGCATGATGTAGTGTGAAGTTAAATAGGTTAAGAATTGGTTAGAAAAGTGTGTTTGAGGTCAAAAGTATGAATTTTGTGTAGACTAGGTGTTTGATAGTAACACTTTTGTTATTATATTCATTAGTATTTTATCAATAAGTAATATATGAAATTAAAGTAATAGGTTAATTCAAATCTTATTCATGTGTTATATTTCAAATGAAATAAAATGATTTTAACGAGTTAATGCAAATTGATGTGTTCTTTATAAAAGGATATCTAAATGTATAAATTAATCTGGTTAGATTTAATTCATAAAATAATTTTTGTTAAAAACATATGTGCAATTACATTAATTACATACTCATTTCAATTAGGTGCGGTTGAAAAGATTAAATTAAATGATAGGCAGTATTGTAGTTACTATGGCGAGGTTATAAATGAAGATGTTTATATGTTTACATCTAATGATCAGGCTATCGATATTGTTACAAAGATAATGAGTGCTCAAAGCTTGCCGCAGAACTTTGACATTAGATCTGCAAATGTTCCAAATGCAGTGGCTAGATTAAAAGGTTCTAAACGCTTGATCTTATATAGTAATGTTTTTATGGATAAGATTGAGAAGAGAGGTGAAAGTTATTGGCCATCAGTTACTATACTTGCGCATGAAATCGGACATCACTTAGCTGGCCATACATTAGATCCTTCACTGATGAAACCTGAGCATGAACTAGAGGCTGATAAGTTTTCTGGTAATGCGGTAGCAAGATTAGGTGCATCCCTTGATGAGGCAAAAATTGCAATTAAACTACTTCCCTCTGGAATCAAATCGAAAAGCCATCCACCTAAAAGTGCTAGATTAGAGGCGATAACTACTGGATGGAAGACTGCAAATAAAAATGATGTGAAGTTAAGTCTTTCAAAAACTGTAGAAGTGAGTAAAAAGAACCCAAGCAAGACCGTAGAAAATCCTCCCCAAGTAGTTAAAAACTGCTGGGAAAGTTCAGTAGATAAAACAAAAAAAGTATCTAAAAGAATTGATTATACAGATAAAGAGTATTCAGCGGTAGATTATGACAAAACACGTTCGTGTGCTAAAGCTAGAGGAGTTGCGAAGCGATCATCATTGAATAGTCCAAAAAGAGCATGCAATGAATATTTTGATGGAGATGAGTTCAGTGATATTAGAGCATCAAGAGTGAGTACAAAGTGTGATTGTCACCGTGTTGAAATAGAATATAACAAGATGTATGAATGCATGTACGACGGTACAGTCATGTGCAAGGCGACTGAAACATATGAAGTTCCAGTAGAGGAATGCAGTTAGTGTCCTTCATGTATAAATTTTAGTGTTAATTTATTTTCCATGAAAAATATAATGTACGTTCGTTATTTCATAATAGTTTTAATATCCAGTGCATTTATTAGTGAGTGCATAGCGGGGCAATATTGTGAGGGATTTTCTCAAGATGACGAGAAGTTTATGGTTGAAGGACCATGGAATATAGGACAGCCTATTCATGAAATAATAACGTTGTATACAGTTTCGCAAGTGCTCAATCAATTAAATAAGTTAGAGTCTGCACATCCTGATAATTTTATTAATAATATTACATTGGATATGCTACCAGACTTTAACTCTAAAAATACTCATAATATAGAAATACGTAGCTTAGATATAAAGACTCATCAATTATTACGTGGTGTTATTTGGCCAGATGACCCTGAGGGACTTTTCTTTGATAACACAAGTGATGCTTGTGATTTTTCTTCAGGTATTAATTGGTTGCAGAGATTTGATGCTAAGAATACAAGTGATTTATCTAACTACACTGCTAGGAGCCACTTTGGGAATCTACAATTTTTACATTCTATGGCTAATTCAAGTGATAAAACGAATATTGATACAAAAAATAAAGTACTTTCGTGGGCAGATTTTCTTGTAAGTGTTATTACGCTTAAATATGATAACGATGTAAAACTGAGCTCTATTAGGTTTGCAAGTGATCTCTTTCCATCAAGTGTATATATAGGTGACTTATTCGGGGTTGATGATGAGGAATCAGATTTCGCAATTAAAATAAGACAAAGAGCAGCGGGCGTTCTACTTCATTTGATACAAGATTCGTATTCAAAAGGACATGTTAATCGTAGTTTCGACTATAAGATTATTGAATTTTATAATTATAATGATGCATCACATGATAGAGATGCGCATAAGGAATTCGATAGTTGGAGCGAAGGCGAAAATCTAAATAAAATACTAGAAGGGAATAAAGAGATGTCCATGGCTGTCAGGAGTGGTGTGGATGTGCTTCTTATGATAATTGCTAAAAAAAGAAAAGATGAAATCATGGGCTATTTAGAAAATAAAGTGTTTAATTTATAACCATTTCCGATCAAATAGAACTTTTATGAAAGTGTATATCGACTAATCATATTAAACTTTAACTGAATTGCTATCAATATTTCTGACCTATTACTGAATAGGTTTTCGAGTCTAATTATTATTTCATTGTCTATCTGCGATATTTTGGTGAAGGTGTTCGTAATTCTACAGTCATTCATGTGTTTAATCTGATACGTGGTGTGTGAAAGTAATGGGTGTGGCTACAAAGATGTAAGATTTGATTAAAGATGAGCAAAGGGAATTATAGCGAAGGCATTTGTTGAAGGTGCTAACCTGACTCCGAAAGGTTCAATGACATATGTATACAACATTCGTAGAAAATTGAAGAAATCACAGTCTTAATAATTCCTTCCTTCCAGTCAGGAAAAAGAGGATTCAGGATTACCCGAATCCTCTTTTTTGTATCTCTCGTTTAAGTCGTCATCCAGAAATGCATGTAATCCACCATAGAATTGAGTATTACAGGAGTAATAATCATATTTGTCTCTGAGTCGATATTGGCGTTAAATCTCCTGATAGAGGCGTATATAGCCTGTAATCAACTCATAAGACATAATCCTCTAATATCAGGTGAATTATGCTTGAAAATACCCTAAAGTCATAACCTATTGATATTATTAGGTTTTGTAAAAGTAGGGGATAACATCTTTTCTTTTATATATAGAGATAGAAATAATCAGTTATCCCCAATATAGGTATTCATTTCGTTTTTTTTAGAAATTAATGAAAAGAGAACCCAAATTTGGGTTCTCTTTTATTGGGTTTCCGTTTCGGAAACCCAATCATTATCTATTAATTCTGGATTGGCTATTTGATCTAGGATGAGACTCTTTAAGTCATCTGTTGATTTGAAAAGACGATTGTCTTTAATGTTTTGTCTATCTAAATGCCATTTTTCTGTAAGGAGGGAATCACTCCTTCGATTTGTTATTTCTTCAAGGTATTCTATTTGCTCTGATGGAATCCAGTAATAATAGTCCTTTCCGTCACCACATGTTTTCTTAGACCTTCTGTTCCATGTCAGACCGAAGAATTTTATAAAAACACCTAATTGCTGAATTGGTTTGATTTCTATGTCTTTCCTGACGTCAATATTGAACCATCGCTGTATTTTTACACGGTTTGTTTTTATATGTTGTATAAAATCAAGTAAGTCATCTTTATGGATTTGTTTATCGCAAATCAATCCAGCGTCTTTATCTAATAACCCCACAGATTTAAATATTTCAATAAAGAACTTCTTTCTCTCCAGTAATGATTTTCTATCGCTTATGTGGGAGTGATTATTGGTTATATCACTAATGTCCTTTGCCATTATGTTTGAATCATCATCGATGTATGATTCATATTCACGGATACAGTTTCTATAGTTACCGTCTTTATCATTCGTTACAAGATCTGTGTCTACATCTAGATAATAAAATGATTCAATTTCATATCGCCTCATTGCATTAATGTGAGTATCTAATAATGAATACTTATCACTAACATTATGTAATTCAATGTATTCATCTTTAGTTATGACATGAGCATTTGTGATATTTTTTATTCTTTGCTTTTCCTGAAGCTCTTTGGCTATTTTCATTATGGCTAAGCCTTCTTTGGAATCATTAGAATTAACAGATACTGAAATTATTTTGCATCCATTATATTCTTTCATATTGATAAAGTGGCTTTTTAGATGATTTTTTGAACCACGCTGAATAGATATAACATTGGCATATAAATCCATATAGCCATCATTTTCGTTATATTTTATATTCCCATCATCATCAATACCTAGTATTTGTAGGGAACATTTATTTGTGGATCTTGCTTCCTGTTTGATGACATCCTGATCGGTTTCAAATCTAAAAGTTTCAGGAGATATCCATACCTTGACTTTCTTTGGGTGACGGACACGTGATAACTGTTGATCTATATCGAAATGGGTGTTAATTCTGGATTTAAAGAAACCATAAACAGTATCAATTTTTTCCTGATTATGTGGAAATGTTATATTGACACCTGTTCCAAGGCTAGGTGAAACTATCATTACATCATAATCTAATATGCGTGTTTTTATGTTTTGAATGATATCTTGGATATCTGAATTATTAGAGTTATCACCAGTAATACTTATGGTTTTACACTTCTCTCCATATACGTTGTTGATATACTCAGTCAGTTTATTTACTTGTGTTTTTGAATTGGAGCAAACGAAGCATCTTTCTTTGTTCTCGATTGACTTCATTAATTCATTAATTAGATGATCTTCGCTATCATACAAAGAAATATCGCGTTTATTATCTTCGTACGTATTATGAATGAATTTAACTTCTTTTTCAGTGCTACTGACGAATCCACATAAAGAATCAATTGTAAGGTAGTTTAAGTCGGCATCCATTACGAATGTTTGTTTTGCATTATTAATATAGTGTTTTAAGAAGTAATAAGTCTCATTTCTCTTATCTTTAACTGTTTCACCAGCAAGGTGGGAAAAAACCTGCTCGACTTCATCTATAAGAACGTAATCATATTTGTGTGTTTTTGGGTCTAACTGGATAGATAAACTATCTATTGAAATAGCATAATGATTTGAAGGGATATTAGGTGTAATTTTATCAATCTGATTTCCATTTCTATCAACAGATGTGTAGTTGATATATGGGGTTAGTTGCAGTCTTTTAGAAACTGAAGTAATAAGTGATCTTCTATGACCAATCAGTAGTATCGAAACATTGTTTTCTTTTAGTTTTTTTACTATTGACTCTAGCCATTGAGTCTTGCCAGATCCTTTTGGGCTCTTAACGAACACAAGTGGTATATCGGTTTCATGTTCAGGAAGATATCGTTCATTAAGTTTAATAATAGACGAATCAGTTAAAGTGAAATATTCTTCATTGTCTGTTATTAATATATCATCTTGCCCAAGGTTATCTAAATTACTTAAGCTGTAATTAAAATCGTATAGAGGAATATTACTGGATGTGAAGTATGTTCTATTGCATGTTGTGCAGTGAACTCCAGCAACGTTTTTTTTACTGCTCAGTGTAAATGCGCTGGCATTATTATCAATGTGTACAGGGCAATGCACTGGTGTTCCAGATGGTAAATCAATTATTCTATGTTCTAACCCATTAGTATCTCTTACTGTTGCTTCTTGATTTAGGGTTTTGATTGATCTTATTGTTGAGTTTTCAGTAGATGTTGAATTTTCTTTCTTGCTTTCGACATTTACTTCCTTTCCAAGTAATATTAGATCTTCCAGTTCTTCATTGGGAAGAATGTTACCTTGAAAATATATATCGCAGTCTTTGCTTCCATAGAATAGTCTGCAGGCATCTTTGCATGCCTTATCACCACCAAATTTCTTAATAACACCAGATAATGCATTTTTCATAACTTCAGAATCAGTAATATCACTTTGTAATTCAAATACAATTCTGAACCGATCAAAGCCAATAGCATGATTCTCAGTAGTATATATAAATGAAGAATAATTGGTTATAAATTGATCATTAATGGCTTCATTAATAGTCATTCCTTTGTCAATATCAACACTGATAAATGTTGATACTAAAAAGTTACTTTTCTTACGGTGGTTATTCTTATGCTGAGAGCAGAATGAAAATCCTTTTTTCACATATTCTGACAATTCCTTTGCCGTAATATCAGTATTTACATTCTTGAATGTGAGAGATGTATGATCAGCCATCGACTTTGGTTTACCACGTACAAATTTATTTATTGCTACTTTCATAATATGATTTTATCAAATGAGCATTGTCGTAATAATAAATTAATAAGACAATGCTCATTTTGTTCATGACTCAAGTTTAGACACTAGCTTGGCTATCTCTTTACCGATAGTTATGGTGATGTATTTCTTACATACTTCAATATCATCAGTCCAATCACAATCCTCTCGTATCTGACTATCAGAAACAAATAACTCAGAAATTTCCTCGCTACCGCCATCAATCCAGTCACCAAGATCATCCATGCTCCATACAGAATCGCCCATGTTATATAGATCTTGCGCCCAATTATCGATGGAATTTACTATTTCTTGTTCCTTCATGCTTTATCCTCTCTTAAATTGTAAATAATAGTGTAGTTTAAATTATTCAAGGCATTTGATGGTATAGCCACAATCTCTAATGATAGCTATTTCTTCATCAAACACTACTTCAATCGTGTCTGTAGAATCAGAGCTTCCATCTTGAAACTTCTTACCATCAAGTAAAACATCAAAACATTTGGTGCCATCACTATAATAGCTCTCAGCTACCAACTCGAAAGTCTCATACCTTTCAGCCTTGCTACCGATGATGAATTCACATTGGTATTCATTGTTAATAACTTCTTTCAACACAATACGCTTATCAATTGATACTTTCCCCAAGAAGTCTGTTGGTTCTGTTCGTTCATGTTGTCTAACTCTAAAATCATCTGCAGTAAGTTCAAGAAAGTCTTCATACAACATGTCTTCATCCTTACGGTTCAACCAAGTATTTTCCTTCTTTGTACGCTTAACAAAATCAGTCTTGTGACAGAAGAAGTCTTCATTGATTCGATTGATTGTTAAGTCAATGTCATCAATACTCACTTCACGGTTATACACTCTACTGAGGCGTGCTCTTTCGTTCTCGTGAAGTGTAGTCATCAATATTTCATATCCCTCATTAAAGTCATCAGAATCTTGTTCGGTCTTTGGAACATCATGAAAAGCTGTTGCAACTTCACCTTTCTCATTAATATAGAAGAACTCAATACGTTCAAATACATTTCTCATCTTTTCTGTAAATTTCATAATTATTCTCCTTTAAACCTAATTCCTGTTTGTTCAACAGTATCAATATATGGTGCCAATAAATGGATGACATCATCTATTGTTTCAAACTCAAATGTCATGTGATCTAAACGAACGTAGTAACATTCTTTGCCTCTTAGAAACGCCACTATATGGTTACCATCACAATCTCTAAACATTGCCGAAAAGTGATAAGATCTATTTGAATATAATTCCAACAAATTAATTCCTGTATCTCTTAGTTTGTCACTATTCATAATTACTCTCCTAATCCAAAATGTTCTTTTACATAAGCGTGAGCATCGTTAGCTGCTTCACAATCTTCAAACGTATCTAAGTCATACTCAGTCAGTTCAAGATACTCATCTATGATGCGTTGCTCATGGTCTAACTGATACATGTCGTTCTCGTCATTAGCTGCTTTCAGTTCTCTAATCAGTCTTAATGTGTTCATTGTTACCACTCCTCTTCTTCAGTTGGATTGGTTACTAACATCACCCGACTTCTTCCCCAATGAAGGGCATATTCATACTCACCAGTGCCATCTCCCCAATCAGTAAAGTACGTATCTAATACTTCTTTAGGAACGTTTTCTGCTGCTGCCATCGTTGCGTAAAGTAGGTCACTAAAGATTTGATACTCAGGACCAAACTTCTTCATGTGTTCTTGATTGTGATTAATTCTTGTTTGCTTCTTCATGATCTTTACTCTCTTTTAGTTACGTGTTTAGTGCGAATAACCAAACTACAACTTAATAATATCAATATAATCAGCAACTTGCGTCCTAAGATACAGTTACGTAACCACAATATGTAACCATGTGCTAGACTGTTGGGGTGGATAAAATATATTTAAACGAACCTGTACGAGACGAACGCTATCACCACCACGTTCTGTTCTTGTCCCGCTTGGCAGTAGAGATTGCAGACGCAAAAACGAAAGATGAACTAAAGGAAATACTTTGTCGTATCAATCAAGGCAGGGCGATTGCGACCTCACTTAGTAGGTGGATTGATATGGGTTCTTTCGAACGTGTAGATGATCTGGATTTGCTGAAACAGCGAATCTTAGTAAATGTGATTGGATATAGAATGCACTTAAAATACACAAGTGTTAAATCAGCAACAGGTCCTAAATCAGACCGTCTGAGAAGATTCTTTGATAGCATTACCAACGATCCACAAGATGTATACGACCTAGCTGATCAATTTCAGTTAGCGTACTCAGTCATAAAACAACACAAGCGTTACGATACTTTCCCAGAAAGAGGGCAAACTAAAATTAAGAAAGGAATGATTTTTAGAGTGATCACTTAATTTTCTATTCGTAAGTTCGTATAAGGGGCATAACCACTATAACCGCACATATAATTATATATTCCAAATCTGTTGTCATAACAATAATAAGAGGTGATGGTTCTGTTACCAGCAATAAATGTAACAGGTGCGGAATGAGTGTATTGAAAAGAGGCAATAGTAAATTTTGGTATATACAATTTCAATTCCAAGGTAAAACATATATTAAGTCATCCAAATCTACGGATAAAAGAATTGCACAAAGAGTTGAACGTGAATGGAAGGTTAAAGTTCATTCTCAACAATACATGGGTGAGAAAGAATCTATTTCATTCAGAGAAATCATGTATCAATTTATAGAAACAAAAGAAGGCACATCAAATCACAGAAGTTTGCTATCTCACAGTAGAACATTAATTAAGTTTTTACCTGTAACTCGGAAACTACATGAAATAACAAATAATGATATAAATCACTTGATGAAGTGCCGTATTAAGCTGGGTGTTACAAATCAAACAATAAAAAAAGACTTTGATCTTATAAGAGGGGTATGGAAATACGGTAAGAAATTGGGTTATCAATATTCAGATATTGAATTTCCATCATTAAAGATTGAAAAACATCGATTGCGATATCTCACTTCCGATGAAGAAAAGCGATTGCTACATGAATTAGATCCATATCGTGAAGATTCAGGTACAGTTCTATCTTCCAAGCGACCGGCTCAAATATTGAATGAGATGAGTGATGTATATGATCTTGTAATTATTCTAATTGACACCGGAGCTAGGTATTCAGAGATATCAAAAATTGAATGGAACAGCATTAATTTAGCGGATAGAGAAATCAGGTTATGGAGGCCAAAGGTAAGAAATGAATCTGTTTTGTATATGACTGAACGTGTTCACTCAATTTTACATCGTAGATTTAATGATAAAGCTACTAATTTTGTTTTTACCAACAGAAAAGGTGGTTCTCGTAATGCAGCTACCTTACCGATTCGAAAAGCATATCACAGAGCAGGGATTTCTGGATGTACGGTGCATACACTAAGGCATACTCATGCCACTAGATTAATTCAGAATGGATTGTCTTTGTATGAAGTGAAAGAAATCCTTGGCCATACAGATATTAATACAACAATGAGATACGCTCATCTCGAAATGCGTGATATATCTTCTAAAGCTAGAGATGTAATTAATCGATTAAATAATGATAGAAATAAACCTGATTTAAAAATAGTTTAGATATACCCACTCCTTTGGTATCCCATTGCATATCCTCTGATCACCGCTATATCAGTACGTTTCCCTCCTTTGATTTCAATAGTGTTAGAGATTTATTACGACTACCTGTTAATTCCTTATGGATCCAATTGATAAATACTTCATGGAGGATGTGAAATGGATCATCGTAATTATTTAAGTAATACAGAAAAACTAAAGCAAATATTGGATCGAATGTATGGGTTCGAGAAACAAACGAAGTCGTCTGTTAAGAAGGTCTCACAGTCATACAATGAGATTTTCAATGAGCACATATTCATAATCGAATATCGAGTAATGATGGATAAGCAGAAGAATGAGTGCGTCTCAGATGGTGTAGAAGGCGATACAAATCTTCTTCAGCATATAAACAACTTAGTTGAGTAACGGTACAGAGACTTCCATAATCACATGTTCCTATGAATAGTCCATATGGGCAACAGGTACGTATGTCCGGATATTCGAATGGGAATCTAGTGTGTTTGTAAAATATTATTAATTAATAAGGGGTGAGCAGGGAATGTAAGCTTGATGACCGGTACCCTTTTTAATTACCTTTTTATTATGTAATTCGTAATTTTAAGAATTTCTTCATTTCGCTGATAAAGTACTTTGCGTTAATGTTAATTTCATCTTTATCAGATTTAGCAAGATTGTGTAGGTAGCCATTCCTCAGTTGCCGTGCACTTTTCTTACCTCGCTTACCCGATCCGCCTTGGAATAAGCGAATTAATGTATCATTATCAAAATGTAGATTGAAATGTATTAATGCTTCGTTTAAAAACTTGGTATTTAATCCTGTTTGTTTATTCTGCTTATCTGTTTGGTAAAAATGTTGCAGCTTTGTTGAGAGCACCTCACACCTGATATAGTAGCCAATAAATTCGCCAACCTTTCCTTGGCAATAGAATCCAGGATCATTAGTTGAAGCGTCATCCAGTCCTTTGTTTCTACGGTTAGATAATGCTAATTGCTGGCTCTCACTTCGAGTGCTCATATGGATGTTAAAAAGTAATTTTTTATGAAATTATCCACAAATATGCTGCCTAATATCGAAAATTTCTACGTTTCTTTTATTTTTCATCATCAGTACTTAACTGGTTGCTTATAAAGTTAATGGTTCTTGTCTTGCCTTCAGAGCTGCCTCCTACCCCAAGTGTGAATAAAAAAATAACAAATAGTAATGTTATGGCAACTAGAATCCAGTGACTAAAACTACTAATGCAAGTAGGTATTATAGTTACTGGAAAGGATTTAATTACTAAGCCACACCATATTAAGGCCACAAAGAGACTTATGAGTTGATTGATTCTCGATACCGAGTAGGGATAACCTTCCCAAAATTTATATATTGAATATTCACTTCTATTGATGGTAGTTTTATATAAAGGTCCTGTTATGGTGTCTTCTAGGCAGTCAACATGGCGTTCCCAGTTTGATTGCCAGTATTTACTTCCGCGGTTTACTTGAAACCAGCCTACAGATAATACTAAGCCGATGCATGAAATAAGTAGTGGGAGGAGTTGGTCTTCGCTGTTACTGAGTGCGAAATAGCCTGCAAATGTAGCTGCAATCAAAGACCAAAAATAGGTTGCACGTTTCCAATATAATTCGATTTCAAATTTTCGTATGTCGAGAGCCTGCTTTAGAGCTTCTTCCTTTACCGTCCCATCAGGAAATGATGAATTGTAATCAGTTTTATTTTTTATGTTTGTCATTGTTAATACGCTATAAAGGCTTATCCGTTATGCTGGGATGATACTCTTGCTGTTAACTTTTACCAATGAAAGATAACGTATATAGTTTTTCTTCAAAGCATTAAGTTTGAATATTTGTTATCCCTGTCGGGTTGAATTAAATCTACACGAATTTCGTTACGATGCTGGAGCACTCATTAACAGTGGCTCTTAAATTACATTGTTAATTGAGAAAAACAAATACGATCTTAAGTCGTAGGTAGGGCTAGGTAACTTTGCTGGTACAGATTAATCAATCAGGGCTGAACGCCGCTAGGTATGTGGGGTTTACAAGATATTGATGAATTATCAATCTGGAATCGGGTGTTCCAAGAAAGAAGGAAAATGGTGGGCCCGGAGTGACTCGAACACTCGACCTGCCGATTATGAGTCGGACGCTCTAACCAACTGAGCTACGGGCCCTTTATTTCTAAGGGTGCAAGGGTGTTTCCAATTTTAAAACGAAGCAGGTGACTCCGTTTTGGTCGGTGCGACAAGTAACGTCCATGTCCTGCATCCAGCTCGACTCCTGTCTCGCGTTCGTGGTGTTGCGTTTGTACATTGAGTACAAACGGTCACCACTCACCCTGAGTTTTACCCTTCGGGCCATGCAGAGCATGTTTAAATTTATTCCCCTATAAATTCACCCTGCCTTCGCAGAAATGACGTTATATCTTTATAAGTCTGTTAAATAAAAACGCACATTATAAATATAATGTGCGTAACAACAAGATAAATTTATTTTTTAATTGTTTCCGCTGTCTTCACCAATAAAGCTACGCAGGTTTTCCGCGCGTGAAGGGTGGCGCAATTTGCGCAGTGCCTTCGCTTCAATCTGACGAATTCGCTCACGGGTTACATCAAACTGCTTTCCTACTTCTTCTAAAGTGTGATCGGTATTCATATTAATGCCGAAACGCATACGCAGTACTTTTGCTTCGCGAGGTGTTAGCGTTGATAAAATATCTTTGGTTGATTCGCGCAGTGATTCGCCGGTGGCTGAATCTACTGGAGACATAATGTTAATGTCTTCTATAAAGTCGCCGAGGTTTGAATCTTCATCATCACCAATCGGAGTTTCCATTGAGATAGGTTCTTTGGCAATTTTTAATACTTTGCGAACTTTATCTTCCGGCATTTCCATTTTTTCTGCGAGTTCTTCAGGTGTCGGCTCGCGACCTTTTTCCTGTAGCATCTGGCGGAAAATACGGTTCAGTTTATTGATGGTTTCAATCATGTGAACCGGAATACGAATGGTTCTTGCCTGGTCTGCAATGGATCTTGTAATCGCCTGACGAATCCACCAGGTCGCGTAAGTTGAAAACTTGTAGCCTCTGCGGTATTCAAATTTATCAACCGCTTTCATCAGGCCGATATTACCTTCCTGAATTAAATCGAGGAACTGCAGGCCACGGTTGGTGTATTTTTTCGCAATTGAAATAACCAGGCGTAAGTTGGCTTCCACCATTTCTTTTTTGGCACGGCGAGCTTTGGCTTCACCGATAGACATCTTGCGATTAATCTCTTTGATGTCGCAAATATCCAGGCCGTAAGTTTTTTCTAATAATGAAAGTTTCAGCTGGGTCTGTTTTATTTCAGCTGTAAATTCGCCCAGTGCTTCAGAATACTCGTGACCTTTGACGTACTGATCGATCCATTTTTGATTGGTTTCATTGTCTGGGAACGACTGAATAAATGCTTTTCGAGGCATGTGGCTTTTATTAACGCACAGGTTAAGAATGTGACGTTCGTGGGTGCGCACACGATCAATGGTGCTGCGCAGCTCTTTAGTCATTGCAATAATAATGACCGGCAGGAATTTTAATTCCATAAAAATTTCGGCCATTTCCTGACGGCATTTAGAGACTGTTTTGGTTCTTTTCTCGAGCGCATTTAAGGTTTTTTTGTAGGCTTTATCAAGCAGTGCAAACTGTGCCTTTGCGCGTTCGGGATCCGGTCCGGTATCGATAACTTCTTCTTCAGCATCATCTCGCTCATCGGCGGGGCCGGAGGCGGGCTGCGCAATTTCGTCACTATCGTCGCTTCTAAAGCCGGTAATTAAATCTGTGAGACGAGCTTCTTCTGTGCTAACCAGTTCGTAGGTTTTTAAAACCTGGTGCACGGAGCGCGGGTTAGTTGCCAGCGCGTGCATCACCTGCTTAAGGCCTTCTTCAATGCGCTTGGCAATCGAAATTTCGCCTTCGCGGGTGAGTAGCTCTACCGTGCCCATTTCACGCATGTACATACGTACCGGGTCGGTGGTGCGGCCAAATTCATTTTCGATAGAGGCCAGTGCAGCGGCAGCTTCTTCAGCAGCGGTGTCATCGGTTGCGCTGGCATCGGTGAGAACTAATGATTCAGTATCGGGCGCTACTTCATGAACCGTAATGCCCATGTCATTAATCATGTTGATAATGTCTTCTACCTGCTCCGGATCAACAATTTCTTCCGGCAGGTGATCATTTACCTCGGCATACGTCAGGTAGCCCTGTTCTTTGCCCTTGGCAATCAGTTGTTTGAGCAGCGACTGTTTGTCCTTTGGGGTGTTGGCGCCATCTTCTGGAGCCGTTTGCTCCTGATCGACCTGTTTGTTTTCGATTTCCTTCCGTTCAGATTTCTCGACCTTGGCTTTACTGGCTTTTTTGACTGTCGATTTCTTTCCTGATTTCAGGGCTTTAGGCTGCTTTTTTTGCTGGCTCATGTTCTTCCGCTAAAGATTACAAGGTTTTAAAACTGAACTCCGAATTATAGCATGTATATAAGGGTTTGACTATAAAAGAGACGATTAAATTATGAGCATGTGGGCTTTTATTGCAACCCCCAGGTATTGAGACTTTACTCTCGGGTGTAAAAAGTGGCATGGTAAGGCAATTTGGTGATTAATAGACAGGCATTAGCCTGAGATTAATCGATCGTCATAAATGCAGGGAAGCTGAAATATCGAGTTTCAATGTATGGATTTATCGAAAAAGAGGAGAACCTTATGGTGAGTTTACAGCCCCCGGTATGTGAGTTTGATGAGCCGGCAATCGATTTTAGTCTGCCCGGTGTCGATGGGAAAAATTGGCGTCTGGCGAATTGCGCCGGTGAGAAGGGCTTGCTGGTGATGTTTATCTGCAATCACTGTCCCTATGTGAAATCGATTCGCGAGCGAATTGTGCGCGATACCCGCGAACTTAAGGCGATAGGGGTGAATACGGTGGCCATTATGTCGAATGATCCGAGCGAGTATGAAGAAGATTCATTTGAGAATATGTGCAAGGTTTCACAGGAATTCGGTTTTGGTTTTCCGTATTTGCTCGATGAAACTCAACAGATAGCAAAAGCCTATGGTGCGGTGTGTACGCCAGATTTCTTTGGTTATAATGCGCAGATGAAATTACAGTATCGCGGGCGCCTGGATGAGAGCCGTAAAGAAGCCGCGGCAGCGGATGTTAAGCGGGATTTATTTGAGGGCATGAAGCAGGTCGCTGAAACGGGCAAAGGGCCTGCGGAACAAATTGCCAGTATGGGGTGCTCTATTAAGTGGAAGGATGACTGATTTTCATTCTGAATTTTCCATTCTGACATTTTTCAGGCTGAATTATTCAGGGTTGCTTATTGCGGGCTAAAGCTCGATCCTACAGTGATCCCAGCCCCGTAGACGCAAGCTTTAGTTCGCGATGGGGTAAGTTGAACGCATTTGGTGGCCAGATCGACAATATTCTTATAGGTGAATAAATACGATTATAAGTTATATGGCAGCGGCGCATCGCCAACCTGTTGAAAATTAAGGGCTTAATGGCTTGGGTTGCAAATATTGTAGCGGCCAAAACCATCCCCTTAGCCCATTATCCCCAATGTAATTCCACGATACGGTTGCCGAATGCCTCGAAGTAAGGGAAAATAGCGCCCCTTTATTAGCGTGGGTGAAAACCCTGCGGCTAAGATGCACCGGCCGTAAATTAAATAACCAGATTCCTGTTGCTGAGACCTGTCTCAGCAACGCAAATTTTAAAAACTTGATTGGAGATATTCCTATGTCATCACGCAAAGAGCTTGCTAATGCAATCCGTGCACTGAGTATGGATGCAGTACAAAAAGCAAATTCGGGCCACCCGGGCGCACCGATGGGTATGGCTGACATTGCAGAAGTATTGTGGAACGATAACATGAACCATAATCCGGCAAACCCTAACTGGGCTGACCGTGATCGTTTTGTTTTATCGAATGGCCACGGCTCAATGCTGATTTACTCTTTACTTCACCTGACTGGCTACGATCTGTCTATCGACGATCTTAAAAACTTCCGTCAGCTGCATTCTAGAACGCCGGGTCACCCTGAGTACGGTTATGCACCCGGTGTTGAAACGACAACGGGCCCATTAGGCCAGGGCATCACTAATGCGGTGGGCATGGCGATTGCTGAAAAGACAATGGCGGGCCAGTTCAACCAGAAAGGTCACGACATTGTTGATCACAACACCTACGTATTTTTAGGTGACGGTTGCTTAATGGAGGGTATTTCTCACGAAGCCTGTTCTCTAGCGGGCACATTAGGCCTGGGCAAGTTGATTGCTTATTGGGATGACAACGGTATCTCTATCGATGGCCACGTTGAAGGCTGGTTCACTGATGATACGCCCAAGCGTTTTGAAGCTTACGGCTGGCACGTAATTGCGGATGTTGATGGACACGATCCAGCAGCGATTGCCAAGGCAACTGAAACCGCGAAAGCGATGACAGACAAGCCAACCATGATTTGCTGCAAAACCACGATCGGTTTTGGTTCACCCAATAAAGCGGGCAGCCATGCATGTCACGGCGCACCTTTAGGTGAAGAAGAAATTAACCTGACTAAAGCGGCTTTAGGTTGGGATCACGCTGCATTTGAAGTGCCTGAGTCTGTTTACCAGGGTTGGAGTGCTAAAGAAAAAGGCGCCGCAGCAGAAGCGGCGTGGAATGAACAGTTTGCGGCATATAAGGCTGCATTCCCTGAATTAGCCGCTGAATTCGAACGTCGGATGGCGGGTGATTTACCAGCGGATTGGGCGAAGACTTCTGGCGATTATATTGCGTCAGTCAATGCAGAAGCGAAAAGCCCTGCAACACGTCAGGCGTCATTAGCCGCTATTGAAGCATACTCTCCAATGCTGCCAGAGCTGTTTGGTGGTTCTGCTGACCTGGGTTGTTCTAACCTGACTGAATGGTCTGGTTACAAGCCAATGATCGATAATTTTGATGGCAACTACCTGAACTACGGTGTTCGTGAGTTCGCTATGTCAGCCATCATGAATGGTATTTCGTTGCATGGTGGTTTAATTCCATTTGGTGCAACTTTCTTAATGTTCTCAGAGTATGCGCGTAATGCATTACGTATGGCTGCTTTGATGAAAATTCGCAGTTTGTTTGTATTCTCTCATGACTCAATCGGTCTGGGCGAAGACGGTCCAACTCACCAGCCAGTCGAGCAGATTCCTACATTGCGTATGATTCCAAACATGGCTGTATGGCGTCCCTGTGATGCGGTTGAGTCTGCGGTTTCATGGCAGCAGGCGGCTGAGCGTAAAGAAGGTCCTTCTTGCTTAATCTTCTCGCGTCAGGGTTTACCACACCAGGAACGTACCGATGCGCAGATTGCTGAAATCACCAAGGGTGGTTACATCCTTAAAGATTGTGATGGCACACCGGATGCGATTATTATTGCAACCGGTTCTGAAGTTGCACTGGCGACAGGCGCGGCTGAAGCCATGTCTGGCAAGAAGATTCGCGTAGTGTCTATGCCTTGTACAAACATTTATGACCAGCAGGATGCGGGTTACAAATCTGCGGTACTGACTAAAGGTATTCCTACTGTTGCGGTTGAAGCAGCGGTTACGGATGCATGGTACAAGTATGCGGATGCCGTTGTCGGTATTGATCACTTCGGTGAGTCAGCACCTGCAGAGCAGCTGTTTAAAGAGTTTGGCTTTACTGTCGAGAATGTTGTTAAGGCTGTTGAAGGCGTACTATAACTATTCAGCTCACTCCATTGTGGCTTCATGGCTGCGTTAGAAAATGGACACTTACACATGTAAGCTCACATTTTTCGCCTTGCCCTGAAACCACAATGGAGCAACCTGAACAGTTCTAGTGAAATAATAAATTCTGTCATCTCCGATATAAATATTCGGGAACGACAAAGTAAAAAGATTTTAAATTAAATATAAATAACCGAGGAAAAACACAATGGCTATTAAAGTAGGTATTAACGGTTTTGGTCGTATCGGCCGTATGGTATTCCGTGCAGTAACAAATGATTTCCCTGAAATTGAAATTGTAGGTATTAACGATTTATTAGATCCAGATTACTTAGCATACATGCTTAAGTACGATTCAGTTCACGGCAACTTCCCAGGTAACGTATCTTCAGACAACGATTCTATGATTGTTGACGGCAAGAAAATTCGCTTAACGGCAGAGCGTGATCCAGCTAACCTTAAGTGGGGTGATGTTGGTGCTGAGTTAGTTATCGACTGTACGGGTTTCTTCTTAACGGAAGAAAGCTGTCAGGCACACATTACTGCTGGTGCAAAGAAAGTGGTTCAGTCAGCGCCTTCTAAAGATGCAACGCCAATGTTCGTATACGGTGTTAACCACAACGAATATGCGGGTCAGGCAATTGTTTCTGCTGCATCTTGCACAACTAACTGTCTTGCGCCTGTTGCTAAAGTTATCAATGATAAGTGGGGCATCAAACGTGGCCTTATGACAACGGTTCACGCAGCAACGGCTACACAGAAAACAGTTGATGGTCCTTCACAGAAAGACTGGCGCGGTGGTCGTGGAATTTTAGAAAATATCATTCCATCTTCTACGGGTGCTGCAAAAGCCGTTGGTGTTGTTCTTCCAGAGCTAAACGGCAAATTAACCGGTATGGCTTTCCGCGTACCGACTTCAGATGTTTCTGTTGTTGATTTAACCGTTGAGCTAGACAAAGCAGCAACATACGAAGAAATTTGTGCAGAGTTAAAAGCTAAATCTGAGTCTGGCGACATGAGCCGCACTTTAGGTTACACAGATGAAAAAGTGGTTTCTACTGATTTCCGTGGTTGCTCTTACTCATCTATCTTCGATGCAGAAGCGGGTATTGCTTTAGATGGTACTTTTGTGAAACTGGTTTCATGGTATGACAATGAATATGGTTATACATGTAACATGCTTCGCTTCGTAGAACACGTAGCAGCAAATTAAGCGAAGCTTTTGCCCGCTAGCGGCGTTGTCGCGAAATTTTAAATGATCACGCACTAGCGTGCGCACAACATCTTAAAATTTCACTCCGCCTTGCTAGCAGACAAAATCTTCACTTAATTAATGGCTTCGTTGTGAAAACTTCGGAGTCATTAATAGTTTTAGAGGGTGAGTTTTAACTCCCCTTTAAACTTATTTGCCAAGTGATTTTTTGAAAATACGAATAGGAAAATTAAACTTATTCGTCATGCCTGTATAGGCAGGTATCCAGCGACTTTGAATTTCATAGTGAGCTCAAATTCAAAGTAACAAAAAATTATTTAGCAAAAAAGTTTTTAAAATGACAAACCTGTAAAGCTAAGCCGGCACAAAAGCTTGAAAGTAGTGTCAGTTAATTAAGGTCTCTATGTGTCCATTGCGAGCTAAAGTTTGCGCCTACATTGAAATAATAAACGTAGGTGTTAGCTTCAGCTGACGACGGGTTACTCAGGTCTAATTCATTACATTTATCGCTAAAGATTAGTGATAAATAAAAAGGTAAATATCATGGCAATCAAGGTTGCTATCAACGGTTACGGACGCATCGGGCGTAATATATTACGCGCTATTTACGAATCGGATCGCACGGATGAAGTGCAGGTCGTTGCTGTCAATGACCTGGGTGATTCACACACCAATGCGCATTTAACACAATACGATACCGCCCATGGCCGGTTTCCCGGTGATGTCCATGTTGATGGAGATTACATGGTGGTCAATGGCGATCAGATTCGTGTGTTATGCGAACGTGATCCGGCAAAATTGCCCTGGGGTGATTTGGGTGTAGATGTTGTGCTGGAATGTACCGGTGTATATGCCAGTAAAGATAAGGCTGTTTTGCACATTGAAGGCGGTGCGAAAAAAGTCGTTATTTCAGCGCCTGCTGGAAACGGAGTTGATGCGACCATCGTTTATGGTGTAAATCACGATACATTGAAAGCAACCGATACGGTTATTTCTAATGCGTCCTGTACCACCAATTGTTTAGCGACAATGGTAAAACCGATTAACGATAAAGTGGGTATTGAAAATGGTTTGATGACAACCATTCATTCGTATACCAATGACCAGGTGTTAACGGATGTTTATCATACGGATTTACGTCGGGCACGTTCTGCAACCAGTTCGATGATTCCGACAAAAACCGGAGCAGCGGCAGCCATTGGCTTAGTGGTGCCAGAGTTAAACGGAAAGTTAGACGGATTTGCAATACGTGTTCCGACCATTAATGTGTCGTTAGTCGATTTAACATTTACCGCGAGTCGCGACACCACGGTTGAAGAAATAAATGCCATTATGAAAGCGGCAGCGGATGGCAAGGTATTGGATTACAGTGATGCGCCATTAGTGTCGGTGGATTTTAATCACACCAGTACCACATCAAATTTTGATGCGTCGTTAACGCGGGTGATTAATGGCAATTTAGTTAAAGTGTGTTCGTGGTACGACAATGAGTGGGGGTTTTCCAACCGGATGATCGACACTACCATTGCGTTGATGAATGCGAAATAGAGGTTTGGTGGTAAGTCTTAAACAGGCTATTCGTCGAAATGAATAGAATTTTTTGTTAAGGCATAAAAAGTTTAACAAACAGTTTTTATAAATTTAAAATATATTTAGGAGTAAACATGTCAGTAATTAAAATGACAGATTTAGATCTAGCTGGTAAGCGTATGTTAATTCGTCAGGACTTAAACGTACCTGTAAAAGACGGCAAAGTAACCAGTGCAAAACGTATCGAAGCATCAATGCCAACGATTAAGCACTGTATCGAAGCCGGTGCAAAAGTAATGTTAATGTCGCACCTGGGTCGTCCAACTGAAGGCGAACCAGCCGCTGAATTTTCATTGCAACCGGTTGCCGATTTCTTAACTGACGCACTAGGTAAAGAAGTTAAATTAATAACTGGTTACCTGGATTCTGCGCCAGAAATTGCTGACGGTGAAGTGGTTATTTTAGAAAACTGTCGCTTTAACAAAGGTGAAAAGAAAAACGATGAAACCTTATCAAAAGCCTATGCATCCTTATGTGATATTTATGTTATGGATGCATTCGGTACGGCTCACCGTGCACAGGCGTCAACACATGGCGTTGCCAAGTTTGCGCCGACTGCATGTGCGGGCCCATTACTGTCGGGTGAGTTAGAAGCATTAGGTAAGGCGTTAGATAATCCTGCGCGTCCGATGGTGGCGATTGTTGGTGGTTCAAAAGTTTCTACCAAGTTAACGGTTTTAGAATCACTTTCTAAAGTTGTTGATCAGTTAATTGTGGGTGGTGGTATTGCAAATACATTTATTGCGTCTGAAGGTCACAATGTGGGCAAGTCACTTTACGAAGAAGATTTGGTAGAAACAGCTAAAAAATTAACCGCTGATGCAAAGGCGCGCGGTGGTTCAATTCCTGTGCCTACTGACATTGTGTGTGCAAAAGAATTTGCGGAAACGGCAGAAGCAACGTTAAAAAATGTTGATGAGTGTGCAGACGACGATATGATTTTTGATATTGGTCCTGATTCTGCAGCAGCACTTGCAGACGTGATTAAAAATGCAGGGACTATCGTCTGGAACGGCCCGGTTGGCGTATTTGAATTCGACCAGTTTGGTGAAGGTACAAAAGCCATTTCAATGGCAATTGCAGAATCACCGGCGTTTTCAATTGCCGGCGGTGGTGACACCCTTGCGGCGGTTGATAAATACAATATTTCAGACAAGGTCTCTTATATTTCAACCGGTGGTGGTGCGTTTCTGGAATTCCTGGAAGGCAAAGAATTACCTGCAGTTGCGATTTTAGAAGAAAGAGCTAAAGGTTAAAGCTCGTTAGCTGAAGCTAGCGCCTACAGGTATATTTTTTACGCTAGGTGCGAGTTTCAGTTTGCGATGAATTATAAAGTAAAAACAATGAGGAGTTTTCTACCTTGCGTAGAACTAAGATAGTAGCAACACTCGGTCCTGCAACAGACGATCAGGAAACAATTGATAAGCTGGTAAAAGCGGGCGTTGATGTGGTGCGTTTAAATTATTCTCACGGCAGCCATGAAGAGCAGGCAGGTCGTGTGGAGATGGTAAGAAAGGCGGCGGACAAATTCAACCGTGTTGTTGGTGTGCTTGCAGATTTGCAGGGACCGAAAATTCGAACAGAACGTTTTATTGATAAAAAAGTATATCTAACCGAGGGTGATAAGTTTTTTCTTGATGCGGAATTAGATCCATCGGCAGGCACAAAAGAAGGCGTTGGCATTACCTATAAAAGTTTGCCAGGTGATGTGAAGTCGGGCGACAGGTTGGTGCTTGATGATGGCCGTATGCTACTCGATGTGAATAGCGTCGATGGCTTAAGAATTAACTGCACTGTTGCCCTTAGCGGTTATTTATCAGACAAGAAAGGCATTAATCTGCAGGGTGGCGGTTTATCTGCACCGGCTTTAACCGACAAAGATAAAGAAGATATAAAATCAGCCGCCAAGCTGGATGCTGATTTTATTGCGGTTTCATTTCCAAAAACCGCTGATGATATACATCAGGCGCGAAAGTTATTGCGTGATGCAGGTGGTCACGGTGCGATTGTGTCTAAAATCGAGCGTGCGGAAGCCCTTGAATGTATTGATGAAATTATTGAAGCATCCGATGTTATTATGGTTGCCCGTGGTGACCTGGGTGTCGAAATAGGTGATGCGGAATTACCCGCGGTGCAGAAAGATTTAATTGCAAAAGCACGCAGCATGGATCGGGTAGTGATTACCGCTACCCAGATGATGGAATCGATGATTGAAAATTCGATTCCAACCCGTGCGGAAGTTTTTGATGTAGCCAATGCGGTACACGATGGTACCGATGCAGTCATGCTGTCCGGTGAAACTGCTGCGGGTAAATACCCGGTGGAAACGGTAATGGCCATGGGTAGAATCTGTGAGTCTGCAGAGCAGCATCCGCGGGCAAAAGTTTCGGATCACCGTATGGCGCTAACCTTTGGACGAGTAGATGAAGCACTTGCCATGGCAACCATGTATACTGCAAACCACCTAAATGTGGATGCAATTGCCGCGTTAACGGAATCCGGATCAACGGTTCTATGGATGTCCCGAATCAGTTCGGGTATTCCTATTTATGCGATGACACGTCATCGTCACACGCGCCGTAAGCTCACGCTTTATCGGGGTGTGTATCCAACCAGTATCGACTTTGATCAGGTGGGTGATTACAATATTAGCTCGACTGTAGCCTGCCTGTTAAAGGAGAAGGGTATAGTGAATGACGGTGATCGAATTATCATTACCCGCGGTGATGCGCTGGGTGATTCCGGTGGCGGAACCAATGCCATGAAAGTGGTAACCATTGGTGATATCTGTGAACCAACGAATTAATGCTAGCTGCGCATTTATTTGAGCAATGCTTTCATCAGAAAAAAATGTTCGAATGAATTCCAACTACAACCGGGGATACTCTGATTAAGTATGGTTAGAATCAAACCTGATCAGGGGATTTCTAGATTAACAATTCTAGATTAACAAATTTAGATTCACAATTTTAAATTAACAAACCTTAACACTAAGGAGTAAATAACATGGCACTAATCTCATTACGTCAACTACTTGATCACGCAGCTGAAAACAGCTACGGTATGCCCGCTTTCAATGTAAACAATATGGAGCAGGTTCACGCTATCATGCAGGCGGCTGACGAAGCAAACAGTCCGGTTATCATGCAGGGTTCTGCGGGCGCACGCTCTTATGCAGGCGAACCATTCCTGCGTCACCTGATTTCTGCAGCCATTGAAATGTACCCACACATTCCAGTGGTTATGCACCAGGATCACGGTTCAGAGCCAGCAGTATGCTTACGTTCTATCCAGTCTGGTTTCTCATCTGTAATGATGGATGGTTCTTTAGAAGCAGACATGAAAACGCCTTCTTCTTTTGAATACAATGTTGCAGTCACTAAAGAAGTGGTAAAAATGGCTCACGCTGGCGGTGTTTCAGTTGAAGGTGAGTTAGGTTGCCTGGGTTCTTTAGAAACCGGCGAAATGGGTGAAGAAGATGGCCATGGCGCAGAAGGTAAACTAGACCTTGATATGCTGTTAACTTCTGTAGATGAGGCGGCTGATTTCGTTGAGCAAACTAACGTTGATGCTTTAGCCATTGCGATTGGTACTTCACACGGTGCTTACAAATTTACACAGGAGCCAACCGGCGAAGTTTTACGTATTGACCGTATTGAAGAAATTCATGCAAAACTACCGAACACTCACCTGGTTATGCACGGTTCTTCTTCTGTTCCACAGGAGTGGTTGAAAGTCATTAATGACTTCGGTGGTGACATGAAGCAAACTTATGGTGTGCCCGTTGAAGAAATCGTTAAAGGTATTAAATCTGGCGTTCGTAAAGTAAATATCGACACAGATTTACGTATGGCTTCTACTGGTTCTGTGCGTCGCCACCTGATGGAAAATCCATCTAACTTTGACCCGCGTAAATTCTTAAAAGAATCAACTGCGGCAATGAAGGGTATCTGTCAGGCACGTTTCGAAGCATTCGGTTCAGCCGGCAATGCAGATAAAATCAAAGTAGCTTCATTAGAAACTATGATTGATTACTACAAGTAAGTTAAAAATTTATTTTGTAGTCATAAAAAAGGGAAGCTTCGGCTTCCTTTTTTTAGGTGTATAAAAAAGCATTTTGTCCGCAAATGAACGCAAACAAATGCAAATATTCTGTTTGTGTGCCTGCGACGTACAATACATTATTTTTTTGTTTTTGTTTTTGTTTTTGTTTGCGAATTTTAGCGTTCATTTGCGGACAAACTGCTTTTCTAAAAAACTAAACCAGCACCAGATTATCCCGGTGTATCAGTTCAGCTTCATCAATATATCCCAGTACTGCTTCAATTTCGCTGGAACTCTTACCGCAAATTTTAGCTGCTTCAATGGCATTATAATTAACCAGTCCATGGGCAATTTCTTTGCCTTCATGGTTAATGCAGGCCACCATTTCGCCGCGTATAAAGTTTCCACTAACTGAAGTTACACCAACCGATAACAGGCTTTTTCCCGAACTAAGTAAAACATCACTTGCGCCTTTATCCAGCACCAGTGTCCCACTGACTTTAAGATGGCCGGCTAACCATTGCTTGCGTGCAGCTAAGGGTTCATCTTCAGGTAATAGCAAAGTGCCCGGTGCTTCAGTGTTTAGGATGTCTAATAATGCATGGTTATTTCGCCCACTGGTGATAAGTGTGGCGGTGCCAGAGCGAGCAGCGCGTTGAGCAGCACTGAGCTTGGTGCTCATGCCGCCCTGACCGAGTGCGCCGCCACTACTGCTGGCCATTTTGTGCAGCTTTGCATCATTGGCCATGCCGGTTGAAATAAATTCAGCAGCGGGGTTTTTACGCGGGTCTTCGCTAAACAGGCCCTGCTGATCGGTGAGAATAATTAAGGCATCGGCTTCCACTAAATTAGCTACCAGAGCAGCAAGGGTGTCGTTATCACCAAAGCGAATTTCATCCGTGGCGACAGTGTCGTTTTCATTAATAATGGGGATGACACCTAAATCCAGCAGTGAGCGTAATGTGCTGCGGGCATTTAAGTACCGTTTACGATCAGACAGATCATCGTGGGTGAGTAAAATTTGTGCACTTAAAATGCCGTGTTCTTTAAAGTGGCTTTCATAGGTTTGCACCAGGCCCATTTGACCCACTGCAGCAGCTGCCTGTAACTCATGCAATGCATCGGGGCGGGTGTCCCAGTTTAAACGCACCATGCCTTCGGCAACCGCGCCGGAGGAAACCAGTAAAATTTCCTTGCCCTGTTTACGTAATTGAGCAATCTGCTCGGTCCAGCTTTTTATGGCCGCCGCATCGAGCCCACGTCCATCATCGGTGACCAGTGAGCTACCGATTTTAATGACCCAGCGTTTTGAGTTGGCAAGTTGTTGGCGTGTTTTCATGATTATTTGAAGTGTGTTCTAGTGGTGCCTCTCTTAGAAAACAGAGAGGCTGGGAGAGATTTGTTTTTTTGTACAATAATTTTGCAGCATCTAAATCCCCCTCAGTAGAAATAGTATTTAGTGTAATAGTCTGATGTAGTATAACAATATCTGCTTTCCCTTTTTCTTAGGGGGAAGCGGTTTTATTGGTTTTTATTATAAATCTTCAGCTTCAACGTTTGCTTCTGCAGTTTTGATCCTGTCTTTTTCATCTTCAATATAAGTCATAATATCAAAGATTAACTTTTTTGTGCCCTGTTTGTTAACCGCTGAAACCCGATAACTTGGGCCGGTCCAGTTCATGCGCTTGATAATATCATCGCAAACCGCATTGGCTTCTTCATCCGGGAGCAGGTCGGTTTTATTGAGCACTAACCAGCGGGGTTCATCGAGCATTTGTGGATTGTATTTTTCCAGTTCTTTTAAAATAACTTCGGCACTGCGTACCGGGTCAACCTGGTCGTAGGGGGCAATATCAATTACGTGTAATAAAATGCGCGTACGGCTCAGGTGTTTTAAAAATTGAATACCGAGGCCTGCGCCTTCCGCCGCGCCTTCAATGAGTCCGGGAATATCAGCAATGACAAAACTCTGCGACGGGCCGACATTTACGACGCCAAGATTTGGATGCAGGGTGGTAAATGGGTAGTTAGCCACTTTTGGCTGTGCATGGGATACCGCACGAATTAACGTCGATTTACCCGCATTCGGCAGGCCCAGTAAGCCCACATCAGCCAGTACTTTTAATTCCAGACGTAATTCCCGGCGTTCGCCTTCACTGCCCTCTGTGTGCTGGCGTGGGGTACGATTTACCGAGCTTTTAAAGCGGATGTTACCGAGGCCATGAAAACCGCCCTGAGCGACCAGTAGCGTCTGGCCATGTTCAGTGATATCACCAATCAGCTCTTCGGTATTTACATCGTAAACCAGAGTGCCATTGGGGACCTGTACAAACAGGTCATCACCCTTTTTACCGGTCATGCCGCGCCCCGCACCCTTGGTGCCAGGGCGTGCGGTGTAGGTACGCACGGTACGAAAATCAGATAGCGTATTTAAATCGTGGCTGCCGACCAGGAAGACACTGCCGCCATCACCCCCATCGCCGCCATCCGGGCCGCCCCGAGGGATAAATTTCTCGCGCCTGAAGCTGACCACGCCATTGCCTCCGTCACCGGCAATTACGAGTATTTTGGTTTCATCTACAAAGCGCATTTAGTGTGTCCAGTTGGGTGGTGAGTATACCTGTCGTCAGCTAACGCTAATTTCAGCTCACGATGGGGTACGAGAATTATTATAACCTAATGCATAAGACATAAAAAAACCCTGCCATGAATGAATCAAGAGCAGGGTTTTTGATTTTGCAAAGACGTGAGTCTTACGCAGCAACCACGCTCACTGTGCGACGGTTTTTGGGGCCTTTAACCTCAAATTTCACTTCACCTTCTGCTTTGGCAAAAAGTGTGTGGTCGCGACCAATGCCTACGTTGGTGCCCGGGTGGAACTGTGTACCACGTTGACGAACCAGAATGTTGCCAGCCAATACTGCCTGACCACCATACATTTTAACGCCAAGGCGTTTACTTTCCGACTCGCGTCCGTTACGCGTACTACCGGCGGCTTTCTTATGTGCCATTTCTAAATCCTCTTAATTACAGGGTTTAACCAGCGATGCCAGTTACTTTTATTTCAGTATAATACTGACGATGCCCTGTGCATTTTTGATGATGTTTACGACGACGAAACTTCATAATATGAACTTTCTTGTGACGACCGTGAGATAAAATCTCGCAGGTTACCTTGCCACCGTCTAACATTGGGCTTCCGATCTTCAGCTTATCGCCATCAGCAATCATAAGCACCTGATCGATTTCAATTGAGTCACCCTCGGCGCCGTCCAGTTTTTCAACTTTCAGATATTCACCTTCAGTAACCTTATATTGTTTACCACCGGTTTTAACTACAGCGTACATACCGGACAACTCCTAAAATATTTGTGCCAAAAAGTGGGCGTGTTAGTTTTCTGTTTTCAGAAAGGGTGCGAATTGTAGCGATTTGTGGGTCAATAAACAAGCTTAAATGCACTCGAATTGGGCTTTTTATTGAAAAAAATAGCGAAAGCAGCGACTGGCACCAGTTCAGGCTTGAGACTTGGGGTGTGATACACCATAATTCGGCCCTCAATTATACAGTAAGCGCCCGATAAAACATGCAAGTAGACAATATAAAAGCCCTGGTAGCCAACGATATGCTGGCGGTGGATGATGTGATTCAAAAGCGTTTGTCGTCGGATGTGGTGCTGGTGAACCAGCTGAGTCACTACATTGTGAACTCCGGCGGCAAGCGCTTACGGCCCATGCTGAGCATAATGGCATCCCGTGCCTATGGCTACGAAGGTACCCATCACCATATATTGTCGGCCATCATCGAATTCATTCACACCGCGACTTTATTGCATGATGATGTGGTGGATGAATCTGAGCTGCGCCGCGGCAAGGAAACCGCAAATGCCCTGTTTGGCAATGCGGCAAGCGTGCTGGTGGGCGACTTTCTGTATTCCCGCGCCTTTGAAATGATGGTGGACGTGGACAGCATGAAAGTCATGCAAATTCTCGCGGAAACCACCAATGTGATTGCCGAAGGCGAAGTCATGCAGTTAATGAACTGCCACGATGCGGATACCACCGAGCAGCGTTATCTGGACGTTATTCATGCCAAAACCGCCAAGTTGTTTGAAGCGGCTACGCGACTGGGTGCGGTATTGTGTAATCGCCCGGAAGACGAAGAAAGTGCCATGGCTTCATATGGCATGCACCTGGGCACCGCGTTTCAGTTAATTGACGATGTGCTAGATTACAGTTCATCGAGTGAGGAAATGGGCAAAAATGTCGGCGATGATTTAGCCGAAGGTAAACCCACATTGCCATTAATTTTTGCCATGCGAAATGGCACAAAAGAACAATCAGATGTAGTGCGCAAAGCCATTGAAGAAGGCGGGCTGGATTATTTGGAGCCCGTTATGCAGGCCATAAAAGAAACCGGCGCGATTGAGTACACCGAAAAAACCGCCAGAAATGAAGCGGAGTTAGCGATCCAGCAGTTAGCACATTTGCCGGAATCAGAATACAAACAGGCACTGCAAGACCTGGCAAGATACTCGGTGGACCGTTCATTTTAAAAGCCGGGTAAGTTACCCTGCTAAGGCGCTTCTCCCTCGGGGATAGACCGCCGCTTTTTGGCGCTCTGTCTCCTTAACCCATGCTACCAAAAGACGCATAGAGTTAGAGAACCAACGATGCACAACTTTTTGAGCACAGAAATAAGTTTGCAAAGTATCCCACACTCACCACTAAAAACTAATCGTTTCATAACGAAATATCTGCACATCATCCGGCCAGTCACTGATATTTAAACCCGCCTTAATCTTCAAATGACTTAAAAATTCTTCAGGTGTGCTCAGCTGCTCCCACACCGATGGCAGAAAAGTGCCTTTATTTAAACCCGCCTGCAGAATAAGGCCATCAATCCCCGGCTGTAACTGTGACAGTAAATCTTTTTCTGATGTAAATGTCATGGGCGTGGCGGGCGTTAATATAGAAATATGAACATCGAGTTTTTCAAATTCATTTTCGGTGAGTGGCGGGAATCGCGGGTCCATAAATGCAGCGGCAAAGGCGTGTTCTGCAACATCTTTTATTAATGGTTGATGGGCATCGAGTGTGCCAATGCATCCGCGCAGTTGACGGTTTAAATTCAGGGTGACAAAACTTGCGCCATCGATCCTTAAAAGTTCGCTGTAATTTTTCAGGTTTATGGGCAATGACTGTTGATGTTGCAGGCCATAGGCAATGGATTTTTTTGCGATGTCTTGCAAGCATTTTTTGTCATCAATGTTCAGTTCAGTAAATTGCATATGCGCCATAGCCGACTACTTTGTTTTTATCGCCGGCAGTGTCGCCGGAGTTTCTCAGGTCGAGGGTTTTAACATGCAGGTTTTTCTGCTTTGCAATGGTTAACAAACCATTTAACGGGTTTCTGCCACAGGCATCTTCGTAGTGTATTTTTTCCGGCTGTAAATGTTCTATCGACCGTGAGGTTTGTGTGTCTAAATCTATGGCACTCTGGTAACTATGGTAATGGCTAAGATCGGAGCTAATAACGATTAGCGTGTGTTCATCTCCCCACAGCAATTCCAGAAGCTGCGCTACGTCCTGTGCGTCGCAGTCGCCGACAACCAGCGGAGTCAGCTCGAAATCATCTAATACAGTTTGTAAAAAAGGCAGTTGTACTTCCAGTGAATGTTCATCCTGATGGGCTGCTTCATAGTGGCTTACGAAAGGCAAGGATTGCGCCAGCGCGCTCAATGAATGGTTGATTTTTATGTTGCCCAGGGGCGTTTCAAAATAATCAGCCTGGGTAGTGGCGACACCCCGAAATGCCACGCGATGTGACGGCCCGAGTAAAATTACCTGCTTGATTTTTTGTGCTTTGCCCACAAATAAGTTATAGGCACTTGCGGCAACCGGGCCAGAATAAATGTAGCCCGCGTGGGGTGCAATAATGGCTTTCGGCGGGGTGGATTCGCTAACTGGCTGCTGCGCCAGAAAATGCAAAATTTCAGCAGATAATTGTTGTGGGTCGGCGGCATAAAACATGCCAGAAACGGCCGCTGGGCGAATGCGTGAAGTTGAGTTTTTCATGGCGGTAACCGGTCAACAGTCTTATTATAGTTATATCATAATCAGGTGAACTGGGATGCAAAAAATTGAAAATAATACGGTGACGACGCGTTACTGGCACAAGCTGGATGATGGCCGTGTGCAATGTGATTTATGCCCGCGATTTTGCAAACTAAAAGAGGGGCAACAGGGCCTGTGCTTTGTACGTGCCAATCAGAATAACCAGATTGTGATGACGTCCTATGGTCTATCCAGCGGTTTTTGTATTGACCCGATTGAAAAGAAACCCTTAAATCATTTCTTGCCCGGTACACCGGTTTTATCATTTGGTACGGCGGGCTGTAATTTAAGTTGCAAATTTTGCCAGAACTGGGACATGAGTAAATCCCGTGAAAGGCATACCCTTGCGGCCAGGGCCGGCCCGCAAACTATTGCTGAACAGGCACAGGCGCATAATTGTAGAAGTGTGGCTTTTACCTACAATGACCCGGTCATCTTCCATGAATATGCCATTGATGTGGCGGCGGCCTGCCGTGAACTGGGGGTAAAGTCCGTAGCGGTCAGTGCGGGTTACATCTGTGCAGAACCCCGGGTGGAGTTTTTTGATGCAATGGATGCGGCGAATATCGATTTAAAAGCCTTTACCGAAAAGTTTTATCACAAATTAACCAGCGGGCATTTACAGCCTGTACTGGAAACACTGCAGTATTTGAAGGATGAAACCTCGGTGTGGTTTGAAATTACAACCCTGTTAATTCCGGGGCAGAATGATTCGGACAGTGAGCTTCATGAAATGACAGAGTGGATAATGGAAAATCTGGGGCCGGATGTGCCCCTGCATTTCAGTGCATTTCATCCGGACTGGAAAATGCGCGACATCCCCCAGACCCCTGCAGAAACACTGACGCGTGCACGGGAAATAGCCATGAAAAACGGGCTGCGGTATGTGTATACGGGCAATGTGCACGATGCACAGGGTAGCAGCAGTTACTGCCATAAATGCGGTGAGTTATTGATTGAGCGTGACTGGTACGAGCTGGGTCACTGGGGGCTGGACGAGGAAGGCGGCTGCAAAAAATGTGGCACACAGTTGCCCGGGGTGTTTGAAGCGCAGCCAGGAAACTGGGGATCGCGGCGCATGCCGATTTTTATTGCGGATAACACAGGGTGAAAAATAGGCCAGAATAGGTTACTCTTACAGCACTTAATAGAAATTATAAATTCATTGCGAGCTAAAGCTGCGCCTCTACACACGTATTATGCCGTAGGAGCGTGGCTTTTGCTCGCGATGGGTTATGAAAAAATTAATTGGGAATGAGCTTGAGCAAAGGCACTTTATACATTATTTCAGCTCCCTCCGGCGCCGGTAAAACCAGCCTGGTCAAAGCGCTAACCGGGGCTGCGCAGCACATCGTTGTCAGTGTATCCCACACCACGCGCAAAATGCGTGAGGGTGAAAAGGACGGGGTAGACTATCATTTTGTAGCACAGGATAATTTTCTGTCGATGGTGGGAGAGGGTGCTTTTTTAGAGCATGCAAAGGTATTCGATAATTATTACGGCACATCTCAGTCGCATGTCGAGCAGCAACTGCAGCAGGGACAGGATGTCATTCTTGAAATAGACTGGCAGGGTGCGCGACAGGTGCGCAAAGAATTTGCCGATGCCCTGTCGATTTTTATTTTGCCGCCGTCATCATCCGCATTAAAAGAGCGTCTGCAAAATCGTGGACAGGATAACGATGAAATTATTAATCGTCGCATGCAGGATGCGGTGAGTGAAATGTCACACTATGCGGAGTTTGATTACATTATCGTAAATGACGATTTTGATATTGCTCTGCAGGAACTTGGCAGTATATTTATGGCAAACCAGTTGCGCCAGCTTCAGCAGGAAAAAAAACTGCAAAACTTATTAACTGAATTACTGAATTAATTACTTAAACTTATTTTTCATAGAGGATTTTAAAATGGCACGTTTAACCGTAGAAGATTGTTTGCCCAATGTAGATAACCGCTTTCACCTGGTGCTAGTTGCCGCAAAACGCGCACGTCAAATTGCTATGGGTTCAGAGGCTTTAGTTGAGATTGAAAATGATAAGCCAACCGTACTGGCATTGCGAGAAATTGCAGAAGGCCTGGTTAACCCCAATATTTTGAATGATAAAACTGAAGAGTTGAACATGATGCCGGCGGCAATTTCAGCAGATGAAATTAACAAGGAAATGTAATCCTGATTTCAGGATGATTTAAACATGGCAATAAGTCCTGACCAGACAGAGATTGATGTAAAGGATTTATACGGCGATCCATCACGTTTTTTAATATCGGATCTGTGTCGCATCGTCGAAGACTATATGAATGTGGATCAGGTGCGTGATGTATATCGGGCGTATCTGTTCGGTGCGCAGTTGCACGAAGGTCAGTTTCGCCAGACCGGCGAACCCTATATTTATCACCCCATTTCAGTGGCACGGATTCTCGCTGAAATGCACATGGATTCTAGTAGTATTTGTGCCGCTATTTTGCACGATGTTATAGAAGACACCCCCGCCACCAAAGAAGAAGTCGCCGAAAAATTCGGTGATGATGTTGCCGAACTGGTTGACGGAGTGAGTAAACTCACCGAATTCAAATTCAAAAATAAAAAAGAACAGCAGGCTATCAACATACAAAAAGTGTTAATGGCAATGGCGCGTGATATTCGCGTTATATTAATTAAGCTGGCGGATCGATTACATAATATGCGCACTCTGGGTATCATGCGCCCTGAAAAACGTCGCCGCATTGCAAAAGAAACACTGGATATTTATGTGCCATTGGCACGTCGTCTGGGCATTAACACTCTAAGGCTGGAACTGGAAGATTTAGGTTTTCGCGCCATGCACCCCATGCGCTATCGTATTTTAGAACATGCGATGCTCGAAGAAGCCGGGCACAGAAAAGAAGTTATTCAAAAAATAGATACCGGACTTAATTCACGGCTTAACGAATTAGGCATTGAAGCAGACGTTAATTCGCGCAGAAAACATCCCTATAGTCTGTATAAAAAAATGCGCGAAAAAAACCTTTCCTATAAAAATATTTTTGATGTTTATGGCATGCGGGTTGTGGTTGATTCGGTTGACGACTGTTACCGGGTGCTGGGTGCGGTGCATAATTTATTTAAACCGATACCCGGAAAGTTTAAAGACTATATCGCGATTCCAAAAGAAAACGGATACCAGTCACTGCATACAATTTTATTTGGTCCCCACGGCATTCCAATAGAAGTGCAAATTCGCACGAGTGAAATGGATAAATTTGCAGAAACCGGCATTGCCGCACACTGGCTATATAAAGAAAATGCCAGCAATGAAATTGATGTTGGCGGGCGCACCCGTGAATGGTTAACCGGCATTTTAGAAATGCAACAGGCGGCGGGGGACTCGGTAGAGTTTTTAGAAAATGTAAAGGTCGATTTATTTCCCGACGAACTTTATGTGTACACACCCAACGGTGATATTGTTAAGCTGCCTAAAAATTCAACGCCAATTGATTTTGCCTATTCAGTGCACACCGATGTCGGGCATACCTGTGTGGCAAGTAAAGTTGACCACCGATTTGCGCCATTAGATACGCCATTATATAGCGGACAAACGATTGAAGTCATAACATCTGAGGGTGCGCATCCGAATCCGGGATGGCTTGATTTTGTGGTTACTGCAAAAGCGCGCAGTAACATTCGAACTTATTTAAAAAGCATGCGCTCGGAAGATGCAGTTGCTCAGGGGCGGCGCATGTTATCCCGTATGTTGTTAGAAAAAAATATTACGCTGGAAGAACTTACGCAGGAAAGTTATCAATTCCTGCTGGATGAATACGGATTTACTTCGTTGAATCAGTTGCTCGAAGATATTGGCATGGGTAACCGCCCTGCGGGTCTGGTTGCCCGGCGACTGTTCACCGATGAAGTTGACGATACCGCATCAGAATCTGAGCTAGTACCGGGGCGGCCGGCGCTTGCTATTCAGGGAACTGAAGGCATGGTCGTGTCCTATGGAAAATGCTGCTACCCGATACCCGGCGACCAGATTGTTGGTAAGTTAAGTAAAGGGCGCGGGCTGGTTATTCACCAGGTGGGCTGTAAAAATATTGTCAATGAGCGCTTGCAAAGTGAAAACATGATTGATGTGAAATGGGCGGCGGAACCCACGGGTGAATTCTCTTGCCAGTTACATTTACATGTGCAAAATGAACGAGGTGTATTGGCACGTCTGGCGACTATTATTTCAGATGAATCGGCCAATATAGAACATGTAGAAGTGGATGATAGAGACGGGTTATCAACCAATATTACAATTTTAATTTCGGTTAGCGGGCGTAATCATCTGGCAAAAATAATGCGCCGTCTGCGCCGTGTTAATTCTGTTATGCGTATTATTCGGGTGCAGTGATGCGCTTTTATAAAAATTAAAATAAGTAGAGAATAAATAACTATTATGAAAAAAGAAATCATTTCAACCGATAAGGCGCCGCAGGCAATTGGCACTTATTCGCAGGCGGTAAAAGTAAATAATACGGTTTATGTTTCCGGACAAATTCCATTGATTCCTGAAACCATGGAAGTGCTGGAGGGTTCTGTTGAAGAGCAGATACATTTAGTGTTTAAAAATTTACAGGCCATTATTACAGCTGCAGGCGGTACGTTTGACAATGTGGTTAAGTTAAATATATTCTTAACCGACTTAAGTAATTTCCCAACAGTTAATCAGGTAATGGCACAGTATTTTACGGAACCATATCCGGCTCGAGCTGCCATAGGCGTGAGTGAATTGCCAAAAGCAGTTGCTGTTGAAATGGATGCGATTTTAGAGTTATAACCACTAAAAGTTTACGATCAGGTGTTTACACACTTTGACAAAAACATCAGAAAAAAATCAAAAAAAGTCCGCCGCGCATGCATGCTGCTTAACTCAACTAAAAGGTGTTGGCCCGAAAGTTGAAGAGCGATTAGGCAAGCTTGGCCTGAATACCATTCAGGATATTCTGTTTCATCTGCCCTATCGATATGAAGATAGAACCCGCGTTATTCCAATTGGTTCATTGCGCCATGGTCAGTCAGCATTAATTGAAGCCACGGTCGATTATGCCAGTGTCGCATTTACCCGCAAGGGCAAAAACAGGCGCATGTTACTTGTACACGTCACTGATGGCACAGGCAGTTTACTGTTGAGGTTTTTTTATTTTAATAAACAGCAACAGGACGCATTAGCGGCGGGAACAACGCAGCGTTTTTTTGGCGATGTTCGCTATGGCGCGTCGTCAATTGAAATGGTACATCCCGAATATTCGAAAGTCGATGAAAACACTTCCGACCCAACGGAGAAGTCTTTAACGCCGGTGTATCACACCACTGATGGGGTGAGTCAGTTTTTATTACGACGTCTTTCAGAGCAGTGTCTACAGCTGTTAAATAAAGAAGAAGTATTGCCTGAGTATTTAACGTCAGATTTGTTAGCACAGGATAAATCCTGTTCGCTTGCTGATGCAATAAGGTATGTGCACCGTCCACCGGTTGATGCAAATATAAATGCCTTATTTGAAGGGCAACATACAGCACAATTACGCTTGATATTTGAAGAGTTAGTGGCGCAGCATTTAAGTTTTCAGGTGCTGCGTGAAAAAAATAGAAAACTGCGTGCGGTGAGTCTGCAAAGTGCTAACCATCTGTTATTTCAGTTTATAAAATCTTTACCTTTTGAATTAACCCTGGCGCAGCAAAAAGTTAATCAGGCTATTTTGCAGGATCTTGAATCCGGCCTGCCGATGATGCGACTGGTGCAGGGTGATGTAGGGTCGGGAAAAACGGTAGTGGCTGCGCTGGCATGTTTAAAAGCAGTGGAGTCTGACATGCAGGCAGCTATTATGGCGCCCACAGAAATTTTGGCTGAGCAACATTATAAAAATTTCACCCACTGGTTTAAGCCACTGGGAATAAACGTTGTCTGGTTGTCTGGACAGATAAAAGGCAAAAAAAGAACCGCAGTGTTAGCGCAGATTATCAGTGGAGAGGCGCAGGTGATTGTGGGTACCCACGCTTTATTTCAAAAGGATGTTGAGTATAAATCACTGGCACTGGCCATTACCGATGAACAGCACCGTTTTGGTGTGCAACAACGTATGGCGCTAGCAAAAAAAGCCTCATCAAAAAATGCTTACAAAAATAAATCAGCTGAACTTGCCCATCAGCTAATTATGACAGCAACCCCAATCCCTAGAAGTCTGGCAATGACAGCCTATGCAGATCTTGATTACTCAGTAATTGATGAGTTGCCCCCGGGGCGAAAGCCGATTACCACCGTGGTGATTCAGCAGGAGCGTAGAGAGGAAATTTTAGAGCGCATTTACCGGGCATGCAGTGAAGGCAAGCAGGCATATTGGGTGTGCACACTGGTGGAAGAGTCGGAGGCATTACAGTGTCAGGCCGCGCAGGATACCGCACAAATGCTCCAAAATGTATTGCCGGATATCAACGTTGGGTTAATTCATGGTCGTTTAAAGTCGGATGAAAAAAACAGCATAATGCAGGACTTTAAAAATGCAAAAATACAGTTGCTCGTGGCAACCACGGTTATTGAAGTCGGGGTTGATGTGCCCAATTCGAGTTTAATGATTATCGAGAATGCCGAGCGTCTGGGGCTGTCCCAGTTGCACCAGTTGCGTGGCAGGGTAGGCCGGGGGAGTGAGGCCAGTCACTGTGTGCTGATGTTTAAAAGCCCATTGAGTGATCACGCAAAAGAGCGTCTGACAATTATGCGAAAAACCAACAGTGGCTTTGAAATAGCACGAAAAGATTTGCAGCTGCGTGGGCCGGGAGAAGTGCTGGGTACCCGACAAACCGGGCTTATGCAGTTGAAAATAGCGGATATAGTACGCGATGAATATATGCTTGAAGATGTGAAAATTGCGGCACAGAAAATACTTGATGGCACGCCCGAAAAGGTAAAACCGTTAATCGATCGATGGGTTGGTGTGGCTCAGCAGTATATGAATGTGGGTTGATTATTCTCAGTCTAATTCTAACCAGACTTAATCAGAGGTTCCCTGGCCATCCTCAATCAGGCTATCCCCGGCTATTGGTCATTGTGTCGGTTTACCGTACTTTAAGGTTTTGCGCTATACACGCTTGCTATTGGCTTATGCGTTTATGGGTTATGTGGTTAGAGCATAACTTGCTGAAATATATCCGATTTTAAATAGCTATTGAGTATTAAGTCGTCTATTTATAGTGAATGCATTTTAAATAATCCCTCTTTACAAGGAAGCCGGATGCCCGGATTGATAGACCAGACTGAGCCTTTCTCAAGCAGCAAAAATCACGATAAGATCTGGCGTGAACAGATGATGCGGGTTGAGCAGAATGCTGCACTGAGTAATGTTATCAGTTTTGTAGTGACTATTTTACTGGCGCTGGTTTTGTGGCGTGATGCGGTCCATGATCTGTTGGTGTTGTGGATACTTTATATGGCGCTGATAACGGCCGTTCGATTTGTAATGGGATATCTACAAAAAAAACGCCGAGCCCATGATGAGCTGGCCCATGATGGGATGCCCCATGATGAGATGATCAGTGATGAGTCAAATAAAAAGTTTGCCATCTGTTATCTGGTCGCTATTCTACTTACCGCATTAGGGTGGGGAATGGTTGGTTATTTTTTATTTCCGGTTGAACCTGCGCAGCAATTAATGCTGGGGTTTGTGCTGTCGGGAATTGCTTCCGGTGGTGTGCTAGTACTGGCGCCCATTATCAAACTGTATCTGCTTTATCTGTCACTGGTTATTTTTCCTATTACCGTTCGTTTCTTTTTAATGGAGGACGACTATACGGTTCTGGCGCTGACAACAATATTTTATGTCGTGTTAATGGGGAGTATTGGCTCACGCATAAACAGGAGTTTTTTAAAATCACTGGAGATGCGGTTTCACAATGAATCTTTAATAAAATTTATGAGTCAGGCGCGTAACGAATCAGATGACTTAAATGAAGAGTTATCTGCGGAAATTGAGCAGCGAAAACGCATCGAAAAAGAGTTGCACAGGGCCAAAGAAATCGCAGAAGCGGCAAGTAAAACAAAAAGCGAATTTCTTGCTAATATGAGTCATGAAATTAGAACACCTATGAATGGTGTTTTAGGCACTCTGCAATTACTGCAAGGTTCAGAATTAACCGAAAGCCAGCAACAATATGTCAGCATTGCTTATAATTCCGGTGAATCCCTGTTGTCATTATTAAATGATATTCTTGATTTTTCAAAAATTGAAGCGGGTAAACTGGAGCTGGAATTAATTCCTTTTGATTTGCGCAATTTAAGCCACGAATTAACCGTTTTACTCAAACAGAAAGCGGCTGAAAGAGGTGTCGTATTAAAAACAGATTTAGATGCGCAAATACCGAAAATTATAAAAGGTGACCCGGTACGCATCAGACAGATACTGGTAAACCTGATGACCAATGCCATTAAGTTTACAGAAAAAGGTAATGTCACTATAAAGGCCGGGGTGTTAGAAAAAAGTGAAAAAGTGGTGCGCATACGTCTGCAAGTGAATGATACGGGTATCGGTATTGCAGAAAAATCACAAAGAAAACTGTTTAATTCTTTTACCCAGGCAGACGGATCAACAACACGTAAATATGGCGGCACGGGTTTGGGGCTTGCGATAGTGAGACAGCTAGTTACCATGATGCGTGGACGTTTGGGTGTGGAGAGCGAAGAGGGAAAAGGCTCGTGTTTCTGGGCAGAGATTTCTTTTGAAATTCCCGACATCGTTATTGAAGGTTCACAGGCGCCGGTCGCGCAAATACCGCAGGAACTGGTTGGGCATGTTTTGCTGGTAGAAGATAACCCGGTGAATCAAATAATCGCTACAAAAATGCTGGAAAAAAATGGCCTGAGTTTTGAAGTGGCAAATAATGGTGAAGAAGCGCTAAGCAGATTAAAAGCCGAACATGATTTTGATCTGGTATTAATGGATTGCCAGATGCCGATAATGGATGGATATGCAGCAACCCAGGCATTACGTGAATTTGAAACTGAAAACAATAGCCAGTATTTACCGGTGATTGCAATGACCGCAAATGCAATGGAGGGCGATAAAGAAAAGTGCTTTGATTCGGGGATGGATGATTATGTATCCAAACCCGTTAATCAGCAGGTGCTTAAAGAAACCCTGTCGAAATGGCTTGCCAGGTAAATCATAATTAGTCTAAATTATAATTATTCAGGCTGTTTATAATGGCGCAGTGGTGTAGTATTAACAGCTTCTAAAATTTATAAATAAATGCTTAATGTCAGGTCATCACACACGTTTACGCTGGTGTAATCAAAAGCGTTGTTTCTCAAAAGAACTTAATGCGCAACTTAAATCATGGTTATTTGATTCCGGGTCATTAACGACGCGTTTAATAAACCACTGCGACGGGCAATTTTCGGTGAAAGTTTTGTCCGTTAGCCGTGCAACACCCACCCCCGATGAAGTAAAAGCCCTGAAGTTGAAAATAAGAAGTCAGGCGATTATTCGCCAGGTGTTATTAATGTGTGGTGATACACCGGTGGTTTATGCGCGCACTATTATTCCCGTGTCGAGTTTGCGCGGTGCATTGCGTGGGGTGGTTTTGCTCGGCAATAAATCACTCGGTGCGGTTTTGTTTGCAGATAAAAGTATGCACCGTGAACCGGTGGAAATCACATCCCTTAAGTTCGGGCATAAATGTTATGCGTGGACACAGTCTCAGGGCAAGGGTCCTGTTTGGGGGCGGCGCTCAGTATTCAGGTTAAATCATCAAAAATTATTAGTCAGTGAGTTTTTTCTACCAGGTTTATTGAGTTAAGCAGATTGCCCGGTAATAAATTTATCCAGTAATAAGTTTATCCAGTTATAAGTTTATCCAACAATAAGCTTCAGGCCAATCAGCAGGGTGATGATTTCGTAACTGATTTTAATCAGCCGGTTACCTTTTGTAATCGCCAGGTGTGCACCGAAGTACCCGCCGATTAACGAGCCGGCCAGTAAGGCCGGAAGCCATAACCAGTAAATTTCGCCAATAAGGCCAAGGGTAATTGCGCCGCTGCCATTCCAGAAAATTCCCACCAATACTAACGTATAGGCAACCGCCATTTTATAATCGAGACCAAACCAGCGAACCAGCCAGAGGGTAACAAACAGGCCGGTGCCGGATGTGAGTGAGCCGTTTAATATGCCGATGCTGAATATCACCAGTCCACCGATAATAAGTCCCTGTTTGTCTCTGTGTGCAGGCTTAAGCGTCTGCCCGAGGGACGGTGAAAGTCTGGAGTAGATGCCCAGTCCCATGGTTAATATACCAAGCGCAATTTGTGCGCTTCTGTCCGGTATCTGCAGAATAAAACTGGCACCTAAAATAACGCCGGGAATGCCGGTTAATAGAATATACGCCGCAAATCTTCGTTCCAGTTGGCTGGATTTTAGATGGCGAATAGTCGCGCCAACCCCCAGCGCCACGCTAGCAACCTTATGAGTTGCCAAGGCCAAGCCAAATGGCAGGCCTAGAAATATTAGCGCGGGGAGCTGTATTAACCCCGCGCCGCCACCGGCTAACGCAGAGAAAAAATTAGCCAGAAGTGACACAAAAAAAAGCAGCATTTGTTCTGTGATATCTATCATGGGGTGTAGTGATATACTGAAAAAAGAGCAGTGGTTTTGATTTTTTGCTCCTATTGGCGGTAATATTAAAAAAACCGTGTATTATGCGCCTTAACACAGTCCAATAAAGAAAAAATACTGAAATAGAGCATATACTAAAGGGATGATGTTACACATATATAATGCAAAATTTAAGCGATATAAGCTTTAAAAACTTGCGCAATAATGACATATGACTTACATGCGAATGACTAAAATCATACAGAATAAACCGTTTTATAATGGATTTATAGCCTGCCTGCTTATCCCGGCCTGTGTTCAGGCCGGCTTGAATAAATGGCATGATGAAAAAGGTCAGGTGCATTACGGTGATCGTGTGCCTGCAGAATATCTGCGTAAAGAGCATTCTGAATTAAATGAGCAGGGTATTACAGTGAGAACCTCTGAAGCAATGAAAACAGAGGAGGAGTTGAATGAGCAGCAAAAGAAACTTAAAATTGAGGCGGCGGAAAAAACCCAACGCATTATTGCTGAGCGTAAAAAAACCTTGCGCGACAGGGTTTTGCTGGATACCTTTACAACACCAGCCGATTTAATCATTGCTCGTGATGCCCGGATTGAAGCCTTAGATTCACAAATTGCACTTGCGCAAACATTGATTAAAAATGATGAGTTAAAGTTTCAAAAGGTTAAAGAACGCATTGCCTCTCTTGAAAAGGCGGGACGTAAGCCCCCCGAAAACCTGCTTAAACAAATGACGTTAGTGGGTCGCCAGATTGAAACCAACTATGAATATGTTGCCGATAAAATGAATGAGCGTGCTGAAATCCTGAAAACATTTGAACAGGATGTAAAAAGATTTAACGAGCTAATGAAAATTCGTCAGGAAATTAAAGACAAAAAGGCCAATGAAGTCATCCCGTGAAGTCATTCAGTCAAGCGATTCAGTAAATATACGCTAACAATCACTGGTTAAAGTATCTGTAGATTTATAGAACGATACTAGTTCCCTGGTAGCTGACTGGTAGCCGACTGGTAATCTGGGCAATATTTAAACTCAGCGTTTCAGCGATGTAACGTGCGTATGAATTTATGTTAGTGCCAGTTCAATCTCCCCTACCACTACCTGATTTCGGCCTTTTGATTTAGCTTTATATAGCGCTTTGTCCGCAGCCTTAAATAAACTTAAAGCTGTTGAGTTTTCATCGGGTACGACTGATGCTATACCCATGCTCACGGTGACATTTTCACTTAAGGGTGAGGTTGCATGGGTTAAACTGGCAAGATGTAGTTGATGCTGCATTTGTTTGGCCAAGGTCAGTGCCCCGTCTACACCCACATCCGGTAGCATCACTACAAATTCTTCCCCGCCAATACGCGCAATAATATCCGCCGGGCGGTGAATACAGTCCTGCAGAATTCGCGCAACCGCTTTAAGGCATACATCACCTTCAGCATGGCCATAGGTATCGTTATAAAGTTTAAAATAATCTATGTCGATAACCATAAGGGTCAGGATTTTATGTTCACGCGATTCACGCTTCCACTCGGACTTTAGCTGCATTTCAAAATAGCGCCGATTATGTAGCTGGGTTAAGGCATCTTCAAGACTGAGGGTTTCGAGTTTTTCATTGGCATTTTGTAACTGCTGGTTTGATTTAGAAAGCGAATCAACCATTTGAGTGTTTTTATATTGCAGGCTCATACTTTCGGTAAGATTTAAATCCATGCGGCGAATGGAAGCAATAATGGCTGCCATATAAAGCGTAAACATAAATAAAAGTACAGTCCCGCGCTCTTCCAGTGAAAGAGAAATATAAATCACATAGGGTATGGTGGATACTGCCTGAAAACTCAGTGCTACCCGTTTCATGACGCCTAAAAAAGGGATGGCGGCGGCACCTACGCCGATTAGAACGATAAAAATATAAACCTGTTCCAGAGGTTCTAAATAGCGGCCAACAACAAAACCACCGGCGCACCAGGCGATACCAGCAATGATAGTGGTTGCAAAAAAACGATTAAACCAGTGCCGGTAATTGATGTGTTTGTTGTCAGCATATGCCTGACAAAACTGGTGGGTATTCCAGGTGCGAAAAAGTGTGATGGCGACAAAAATTAACCACCAGGTAATTCCACCGGCGGTATTATTTGAATCCAGTGACAGGTAGGCAATGATTGCTGAAGCCAGGATGGAAATTATCCAGCTCTGGGTCTGATTGCGGTGCAGCATAAGCACCTTTTCCTGAAACATCCATGTCTGCATTTCAGTGGAAGGTGTCGTTTTATCTGTTTTTGAATCTATATGCATTGAGTTATTTTTATTCGTTAACTTTAATGAGCCGTTGTTGTCAGCGCTTGTTTTCAGCGCTTGTTTTCCGCACGGGCCAGACACCATATATCAACGCGTTTTACGCCGCCGCGTTTCAGTGTTTTCGTTAGCTCGGATACACTTGACCCGGTCGTGACCACATCATCGAAAATAACCACATGTTGATGATTATATTTGTGGTTGTAGCTAAAGGCATTTTTAATATTCTGCCGCCGCTGATGAGCGTTTTTTCCTGTCTGATGCTCCGTGTCACGAATACGTTTTGATGAGTTTAAATCCAAAGGTAAATTTAAAGCCTGTGCGATGGGTTTAATTAATAAGTGGGATTGATTAAAGCCTCTTTGCTGTAAGCGACGGCTATGCAATGGCATTGGAATAATGACATCCGGTCTGTCGCTTGTGTATAAATGAGCGGGTAAGTTTTCTAAAACTAAACGGGATAACAAGGGCGCTAAATCGAGTTTAGCATTAAACTTTAGTTGCTGAATCATCCATTCGAGCGGTTGTGCATAAATAAATGGGCTCCAGCAGGACTCGTAAACCGGGGGTGTTTTAATGCATTGTGCACAGTGCACAGGAGGCTGTGGTGAGTGCGAGTCTGTTGCAATTAATGGAATTGCACAATGTTTGCAGGCACCTGGATTGAGGGGGATATCAGTCGCACAGGGGTCGCATAATTGTCCGGCAAGGCGGTTGTCGCTGGTGTTGCCACACAGCAGGCAGCGCGTGGGGTATAAAAAATCCAGTAATTTCTTCATCATTTGTCCTTTTCCCTGGCGATTGATAGATCCATTCAGGCCTAAAATCAGGTATCATAGCGCCTCCTAGCAATATATAGATTTACACGTCATGACTCAAGTTAATACCCCCACAACTCAGCATATCATCCGCCACGACTGGTCGTTACAGGAAATACAAAGCCTGCTGCAAATGCCGTTTAATGACTTGCTGTTTGAAGCGCAAACCCTGCATCGTCAGTACCATGCACACAATGAAGTGCAGATCAGTAGTCTGTTAAGTATTAAAACCGGTGCCTGCCCGGAAGATTGTGGCTACTGCTCGCAAAGTGCCAAACACAATACGGATCTGGAGCGGGAGCGTTTATTGCCTCTGGATGAAGTCATTGAAAAGGCGAAAATCGCCAAATCTAATGGCTCCAGCCGGTTTTGCATGGGCGCTGCATGGCGCAACCCCACGGATAAAAATCTCGACAAGGTCATCGAAATGATCTGCGCTGTAAAAGAGGTGGGCATGGAAACCTGTGTAACGTTAGGCATGCTTAGCGATCAGCAAAGTCAGCGTTTAAAAGATGCGGGGCTCGATTACTATAACCATAACCTGGATACCTCGCCGGAATTTTACGGCAATGTTATTACCACCCGAACATTTCAGGATCGTTTAGACACCCTGCAACACGTGCGCGATAAAGGCATTAATGTGTGCAGTGGCGGGATTTTAGGGATGGGTGAAAAGGTAACGGATCGGGCATCAATGCTACAGCAACTTGCCAATATGCCCCAGCACCCTGAGAGCGTGCCAATTAATATGCTGGTACAAATTGAAGGCACGCCACTGTTTGGTGCTGAGGGTATTGATAGTATTGAGTTTGTGCGCAGCATTGCCGCGGCCAGAATATTAATGCCCGAGTCGCAGGTGCGATTATCCGCAGGACGTCATGAAATGAGTGATGAAATGCAGGCCATGTGTTTCTTTGGCGGTGCCAACTCTATTTTTTATGGCGACAAATTATTAACCACAGAAAACTGCGAAACCAATGATGACATGGCACTGTTTGCACGTTTGGGTATTAAACCGAGTGAAGCGCAACACAGTGATTTGTTAAAAGCCGAAGCTTGCCATTCATAGACTCGTCATTCATAGATAGGGCAGGCGCTATAGTCAGGTTGCACTCGCTTAAGTTTGCGCATGAGTTTACGCCAGAGTTTACAGTTGGGTCAGAATGAAAAATTTTCAGCAGGATTTACAGCTACGAAAACAAAACGGCCTTTACCGGCAGCGTAAAATTCTCAGCAGTGCGCAGGGTCGTGAAATTATTCTTAATGGTCAATCGGTTCTAAATTTTTGTAGCAATGATTATTTAGGGCTGGCAAATCACCCTCAGGTTAAACAATCATTTATAAATGGCGCACAACAGTACGGGGTTGGTAGCGGCGCGGCGCATCTGGTTAATGGTCACACACGAGCGCACCATGCACTCGAAGAAGCACTGGCGGATTTTTGTGGTTACCCCCGGGCATTATTATTTTCCACCGGCTATATGGCTAACCTGGGTGTTGCACAAAGTTTGTGTACAAAGCACGACAGTATTATTGAAGACAAACTAAATCATGCATCATTAATTGATGCGGCCAATATCAGCCAGGCGCGTTTATTGCGTTATCTACATAAAGATTACCAAAGCTTATCCGGCAAACTTGCGCGCTGCCAAAGCGGAGAAAAATTGCTGAGCTCCGACAGTGTTTTCAGCATGGATGGTGATGAGGCGGATATATCGCAGATGGTAAATCAGTGTAAAAAACACGATGCACTTTTAATGATTGATGATGCCCACGGCTTTGGGGTTTTAGGTGAGCAGGGGCGAGGTTCGCTAAACCATCAGCAAATTAAGCCGCTGGATGTGACGGTGTATATGGCAACACTGGGCAAGGCACTGGGTACCGCGGGTGCTTTTGTTGCCGGCTCCGATGAGTTAATAGAAACGCTGATTCAAAGCGCGCGCTGTTATATTTATACCACCGCTATGCCCGCTGCCATAGCTGAAGCCACCCGCTGCAGCCTGCAATTATTAACAACCGAAAACTGGCGACAGCAGGCATTAATCGAAAATATTAAATATTTTAAACAGCTGGCAAACCAGGCAGAATTAAATTTGCTGGAATCAAACTCGGCCATTCAGCCGATTATTATTGGCGATGCAAAACAGGCAGTGCACATCAGTGAAAATTTACTGAATAAAGGCTTGCATGTTGCCGCTATTCGACCGCCAACCGTACCTGAAAAAACAGCACGGTTGCGGGTGACGTTAAGGGCCGATCACACGTGGGATGATATTGAGCAATTCGTTAATGAAATTTATCAGTTAATAAATAGCCATTAATTTTAATACTTCAGATTTGAAATTAAGGTTTACGGTATAGTGTTAAGGTCTAACCAGACCAAGGCGTAAGGCTTCTAAGGTTGCCTGTGCCCGGTTAGACACATTTAACTTTCCATAAATACTTTTTAAATGACTGGCCACAGTGTTTGATGTAATGCCTAAAATTTCAGCTGCTTCATTTCGGCTTAGCCCCTTGGCAATTGCGCCCAGTATTTCTTTTTCACGGCTAGATAAATCCGGCTTGTCCGATGGTTGAATATCATTGTGAAAATGGTTAATCATTTTGCGCGCAATGGCGGGTGAAATTGGGGGTTCACCTTTTATAATGCCCTGCAGGCTCTGAATAAATTCTTCGGAAGTTTGTTCTTTTAACAGGTAGCCCTGGGCACCCGCTTCAAGTGCGGGGAATAAATAATTATCATCATCAAAAATAGTGGCCACAACGCAATAGGTGTCGGGAGATTTTTTACTGATTTCACTGATAATTTCAACACCATTACCATCGGGTAAATTTAAATCGATTAATGCCAGGTCAAGCTGGCTTTCAGCAATAATTTTTCGTGCCTGCGCTAAACTCGATGCTTCAAATAACTCGACTTCAACAAATGCCTGACGAATAATTTGCGTTAACCATTCGCGGGTTTCCGGGTGATCTTCTAAAACCAGTACTTTATGCATATTAGTGTTCCGTTGTATCAGCGATCATAAAATTGATTCTTACACAGCTACCCCTGTTTTCGCCAGTCACCGGATCGTTAAGGTTAAACCAGTTAGCGTCACCGCCGAGTTCCTGTGCACGTGTTTTTATATTATTTAAACCCTTGCCTGGGATGCAGCTTTTTAAGTCAAACCCCTGGCCATTATCGCTGCACTCAACGGTGAGTTTCAGCTGATTCAAATCAATTACTATTTCCATAAATTCGGCATTCGCATGACGAATAATATTGGTGGTTACTTCATGCAGCATGCGGTTTAAGTTTATGTGCTGGCGTGGCGTAAAACTGAAATTTTTTATATTTTCGCTTTGGTGCCATAACAGCTGCATACCGATAGAGTTTATTCTATCCTGTATTTCGGACCGAACATCAATCATAGCATCTAGTATCAACGCTGTTGATTTATTGTCAAGGGTGTAAATAGAATTTCTTAATGATTTTAGAATGCTGCGAGAAATTGCGATAATTTTCTCGTCTTTAACCGTGTGAATAAGCGTTAGCATGCGTGCGGCGACATCATCGTGCAAATCTCGGGCGATGCGTTTGCGCTCAATCGCGGCACCGTTTTCAAAAGCTTCTTCTATGGTGATAAACTGTATTGTTAATTTTAAAAGTGATTCAGCTAGCTCAATGTCGTCGTCATTAAACTGGGCTGTTTGGCTGGTGCTATTAAGTATATAGCCATGTTTGTGCATAATGGAGGGCACTTCCAGCATATTATGCTCGGCATTAATGCAGCATTGTGAAATTTGGTGGGTTGAGTTAATCAATATGCAGTCAGAAAAAAAACGTTGTATTATAGACTTCCAACGGGTATCTATAGATGTACCACTGCTGGAAAACTCTTCAATTAAAAACGGCAGATTTTTTTCCAGATTTTTATGCACTAGAGAACTAACCCGTTACTTATGTGGCATTACAGAAATATAAATGATAGCCAAATTATTGGCTGTCTATTTTATACGCGACTCTTGTTATATACGGCTCATATTTATATGCGGCTCATGGCAGAAAAACTTTTAATAAAAGGTGAGGCCATTGTTGGGTTTCTAATCATTGATTTATAGTCACCCTCTACAAATTTTAATTTTCCTGTAGTGTAGGCTAGCCCCAAACCTGTTGAGCCAACCTCACGTGTAATCCACTCTTTCCAGTGACTTTCTTTTGCGCGTAAGTCCCAGTTTAGTTTTTGATTGCCATAATGTCCAGCTTCAATAACGTAACCATCTTCTATAACAATGCAGCTGCGGGGCATATCTTCATCGGGAAAGCCATAACCAATAATGGAAGAAAAATTAATTTCATTAAGATGCCGGGTTAAATATGGATCTTTGTTCCATTCTTGCATGAATTTTTCCATCCATGCCTGTTCGAATAGTTGCAAAATGTATTGCTCCGTAGTATTTGGAAAACAGCTGAAATAATTCAGCATTCCTGTTTGTTAAAAAGTCTGTCGATAACCTGTCTACGCAGGGTTATAAAAACAATATAGTAATTCGCAATTCAGATTGCCTCTGTAACGCCCCAGATCAAGGCGAAAAGCATGAGCTTACAAATGTAAGTGAATGCTTTTCAACGCGGAGATGGGGCGTTACAGAGGTGATATGAGTTGTGAATTTATTTTAGCTCCATGGTCATTGCGTGTATATTATTTTGCTTTAAAGTGCTAAGTGTTTCACGCAATAATGTGGGGTTGCTAAACGGCCCAATACGTACACGGTGCCAGTTGTCGTTATTTATACTGACGCTCTGGATCGACGACTGAACGCCGAGTAATGCAAGGCTGGCTTTTAAGCGTTCCGCATCCTGCTGACTTTTAAATGAGCCCGCCTGTAGTAGGTATTTTTTAGCGTTGTCTGTGTTGACCTGTACGGTATGTTTATTTTCTGTGCTTTGTTTTGTTGTTTTAACTTCAGGTTCGGGTACAAAAACTTCGAGCTCTGAAAGAATAGTGTAAAACTCAAAACGTGGTTTTTTATTTTTATCGCCGCTATTAGTCGAGCTGTTTTCAGGTGTGTTTTGAATCTGATTTTCCTGTTGCTGCTCGCGGGCTTTTTTTAATTCGTGCTTTACTGCTTCGGTAAAGCTTACCTGTTCGGCGGGTTGTTTGCCGAGGTAAACAAGAAAGGCGGCGAATAAACCAATCGCTAAACCAGCCAGCATCCAGATATATCCGGGTACAGGTTTTTTATTCGACATTTGACGTCCTTTTAAATCTCGCGATGCTGACATTACATACTTTCCGGTGCACTAACGCCTAGTAGCTTCAGGCCGTTACGTAATACATGCCGGGTCGCATTAATTAATGAGAGGCGCGCATTGCGTATAGCATCATCATCAACAATAAACTGGTGTGCATTGTAATAAGTGTGCAGTTCGTTCGCCAGGTCGCGTAAAAAATGTGCAAGCTGATGTGGCTCTTCATTAAGCGCGGCTTTTTCCAAAATTTCAGGATATTTTGCCAGGCAAGTTACCAGTGCCGTTTCGTGATTTTCGCTTAACAGGGTGATATTTTCACTACCCATTTTTTCATCATGGGAGATATTTTTTTCTGCCATTTGACGGAACACACTGCAGATGCGTGCGTGTGCATATTGAATATAATAAACCGGGTTATCACTGCTTTGTGATTTTGCCAGATCTAAATCAAAGTCCATATGTTGCTCGCATTTGCGCAACACATAGAAGAAGCGTGCCGCATCATTCCCCACTTCCTTGCGTAAATCGCGCAGGGTGACAAATGAACCTGAGCGAGTAGACATAGGTACACGCTCTCCGCCGCGATAAAGAATGGCGAACTGCACCAGTAAAACATCAAGCTTACTTACGTCACTGCCCAGGGCCTGCAGTGCAGCTTCAACGCGGGGAATATAACCGTGATGATCTGCGCCCCAGATATCAATTACCCGTTCAAAACCGCGTTCTAATTTGTCCATGTGGTAGGCAATGTCGGAGGCGAAGTAGGTGCTCTGTCCGTTATCACGTACCACCACGCGATCTTTTTCATCGCCAAACTCGCTCGACTTAAACCACAACGCGCCATTTTTTTCGTAAATATAATTTGCCGCTTGCAGGCGTTCCACCGCCTGCTTAATTAAACCTTTGCCAGCTAAACTGCTTTCTGAAAACCATTCTTCAAATTCAACGCCGAATTCCTGCAGGTCATCTTTTATGTCGTCGATAATAATGTTTAAACCTAAATCAAAAACCTGTCGATAGGATTCTTCGCCAAGTAACGTTTTAGCACGACTAATTAAGGCATCAATATGAACTTCTTTATCGCCACCCGCGGGTTCGTCAGCGGGAATACCTTCAAACACGGCGGCGCTCGGGTGCATTAAGTTCTCATCGTGTTGGGCAAATAATTTTTCCGCAATGTCTTTTACGTATTCGCCCTTGTAAGCATTACTTGGAAATGTAATTTCTACACCGCAATGTTGCAGGTAGCGTAACCAGACGCTGGTACCTAAAATATCCATCTGACGACCCGCATCATTCACATAATATTCTCGGTGTACATTGAAACCGACGGCACTCAGTAATGATGCGACGGTTGCGCCATAAGCGGCGCCACGGCCGTGGCCCACATGCAACGGGCCGGTAGGATTGGCAGATACAAACTCAATTTGCACCTTGCGTCCGCCACCAATATTGCTCAGGCCATAGGTTTCAGCCTGGGTATTGATGCTGTTGATAATGGATAATGTGTTGCTCTGTGCAATAAAAAAGTTAATAAATCCCGGGCCGGCAATTTCAACTTTATCTAAATCCGCATGGGTCGGAAGCGCATCAATTAATAGTTGTGCCAGTTCGCGGGGATTTTTTTTCGCAGGTTTGGCCAGCATCATCGCCAGATTGCAGGCGAAATCCCCGTGTGAGGGATCTTTGGTGCGACTGAGTTGAATATTGGGTGAAACATCAGAGGCAATAACACCACTGGTTTTCAGGCTGCTGAGTGCCTGAGTTAGCAGGGTCTGGATAGTATTTTTCAATGTGCTGGCCGGTAAAAAATCAGAGGGCGAATTTTACATGTAGATGGGGAGGGTTACCAGTTAACTAGGTTTTAAACGTCACTGAAAGTTTTAAATGTCGGATAGTACTTTCTCGGTCATCGATACTGCTTGTCCGAGATAGCTTGAGCCAAATAAATTCAGGTGATTGAGTATGTGGTACAGATTATAAAAGGTTTTGCGCACCGCAAAGTCATCATCAAGTGGCCACGCCTCATTGTAGGCGGCATAGAAGCGGCTATCGAAACCACCGAAGAGATGGGTCATGGCGATGTCCGTTTCCCGGTCACCATAATACAGCGCCGGGTCAAATATAACCGGGGTGCCATCGGTGAGCCCCGCCGCATTGCCTCCCCACAGGTCGCCATGCAGAAGTGCGGGGTGCGGGGAGTAGCTGGTGAATAAGCGGTCAAAGTCCGCCAGTAGTTTATCAACTAGAGCTGACAGGGCGTTGCCATAGCCATTTTGCTGGGCCAGTTTTAGTTGTGGCTGCAAGCGTTGTTCGCGCCAGAACTCAACCCAGCTAGAAGTGAGCTTGTTGTGCTGAGGGGTGGAACCGATAACATTGTCCCGGGTCCAGCCGAATTGCCTTGTACTAACACGATGCATGGCGGCGAGTTGTTGTCCAAAGCGCGCAGAATCCATTCGCCCGGACAGTTCCAGGTACTCCAGCACCAGGTAGGCCTGGCGCTCATACTGGCCAGCACAGATAGCTTGTGGCACCCGCACGGGTGATAGCGCATGCATTTCTTTTAGTGCCAGTGCTTCGGTTTCAAACATGTTGCTGTGTTCAATGCCATTGAGCTTTACAAAATAGCGGCTGATCCCATCATTGACCTGATAAGCGTCATTAATACAGCCGCCCCCCAAAGCGGATTGTTGGGTGATTTTAAAAGGCTGTCCGGTGTGTTGACTGATTTGTGTAGATAAATGCTGCCACAGATTCATATTGCGGGTCCAGGTAGTTTGAGTTCAATGTAGTTTGAGCTTCATGTCGTTTGCGCTTAAGGGTGTTAGCATATGCAGGTTATCCAGTTCGAATGCAGAAGTAAATATGTCACATAGACCCACCTACCAGGAAATTGAAAGCGTCATACAGGCGTTTTATGAAAAAGTAATGCGTCACCCGCAGCTGGGACATTTTTTCGAGCATATTGAAAACTTTGCCGAACATCAAAAACGCATTGTGGATTTCTGGTGGATCAGCATGGGAGGCACGCTGGAACAACCTCCCAAAATTGACATGATTGGTAAGCACCTGCCACTGGGAATCAAACAGCAAGACCTGGAGGCCTGGCTGGTCCTGTTTAGTGAAACGCTGGAGCAGCAACTGACCGAAAGTCAGGCGATTTTCTGGCTGGATAAAGCCATGGTGATTGCCGCACGCCTCAGGCAAATTGTGATAGAGCACCAACCAATGGGGGTACAACCCATGGGTTTACCAATTAAGGAATAAACAGGGGTAGCTGAGCCCTTCGCCCGAGGTGTTATGCACAGCATGGACCGGGCAGGGGCTGCGGGTGGTTATTATTTGACCAGTCACTGGTCTATGTCTATAACTCATTGTTTTAACTAAGTTTAATAGTTGGTCAAATTATGAACAAATTGTTACACAGGGTATAAAATGAATGCATACAGGGCTTTTTTCAAGCCTTATCAACAGACTTATCCACAGAAATAGGGGATAAGTTTTTATATCTATAAAATACAACGAGTTACAATGATCAAACTAAGGTATTACATTAAGTTTCAATAGAGCAATGTAATGATTTTCCCAAAAAATAGCCAAAAATAAGTTGGCCTCGGGCATAAAAGGAAATACTTATACACACCGGTGTTTGGGAAATTTATTAAAAGACTAAACATCTATATATGTAGTGTATTAATGAAAGGCGACGCTTAAGCTGTTGTAATATAAGGCTTTTTTGGCTGGTTGTTTTTTGAGCGATTTAACGGTTGTCGCGCTCTAATCGAGAGTCCTGCGCAGAAATCTCAAGTTCTCCACAGAGTTATCCACAGCTTCTGTGGAAAAAATATCAGACACACAAAATTTGAATTTGTCGAGCATTTTTTTATTTAAATTTTAAGACTCCATTTTGTCCCTGTTCACTGGCACAATACCCCCTATGTCGAAACCCCTTATTGCTCGAATTGCCGTCCCGGTTCCCCTGTATAGTCTGTTTGATTATTTACTCCCAGACACGTTGCCAAATGTTCCGGTTGCGGGTAGCCGGGTGCGGGTACAATTCGGGCGAAAGTCGCTGGTGGGATTAATTATTAGCATCGGCAACGAGTCGAGCTACCCCCTGGAAAAGTTGAAACCAGTTATTGAGGTGCTCGATACACAGCCGATTTTACCTGTGGATCTAACACAGTTGCTGCAGTGGGCAGCCGCTTATTATCATCATCCATTGGGTGATGTTGTGTTTAGTGCGCTGCCCAAACGTCTGAAAGAAGGCGCGGCGGCAGAATTAAAGTCGGAAAGTCACTGGGCGCTAACTGAAACCGGCCGAGCCTGTGGGCCAGGCGATCTCAAACGGGCACCCAAACAGGCCGCATTGTTAGCCTATTTGCAAAACTCGGCGGTAGCGCAGTTAACCGCCAGTCAGCTGAATGCCGACTGGGATAACTGGCGCGCACCGCTCAAATCACTGGTGAAGCACTCTCTGGTCGCAGTAGAAGAAAAGGTGCAGAGCGCTAGTATTGATATATCTGTGGGCCCGTCAGCAGGTGTGTCAACTGAAGCGCAGGAATCTCAATCCGCTGTCAGATTTGAATTAAATCCGGAACAGGCCCGTGCTGCGGCACAAGTGATTTCGGGGCTGAACTCCTTTCAAACCTTTCTACTGCAGGGCATCACCGGCAGCGGTAAAACTGAAGTTTATTTAGATATTATTGAGCATGCATTAGCGCAGAATTTACAAATTATGGTGCTGGTGCCTGAAATCAGTTTAACCCCACAACTCACTCAGCGGTTTTCGCAACGCCTGAACACCCACATTGCCAGTCTGCACTCCGGGCTAAATGACACCCAGCGCCACAGCGCCTGGGTGCAGGCGAGTAAAGGCATTGCGCGGGTGGTCATCGGTACGCGCTCCGCCCTGTTTACCCCCATGCCCGATCTGGGGTTAATTATTTTAGATGAAGAACACGATGCGTCATTTAAGCAACAGGAAGGTTTTCGTTATCACGCACGGGACCTGGCGCTGGTGCGCGCCAAAAATAAAAACATTGCGGTTTTACTCGGATCCGCCACGCCGTCACTGGAAAGCCTGGAAAATGTTTCCCGTGGACAATATTCATTATTAACCTTAACCCGGCGCGGTGCCAAAAATGCCAGGCCCCCCGCAGTGAGTTTGCTGGATGTTTGCCGGCGCCCTATGGAAGATGGAATTTCTGATCAGCTTTTAATTAAAGTCGAAGAACATTTAAACAAGGATGGGCAGGTTTTACTCTTTTTGAACCGGCGGGGTTATGCACCGTTATTAATGTGTCACGAGTGTGGCTGGACTACGGCCTGCCAGCGTTGTGATGCCAATATGACATTGCATCACCACAATCAACGATTAGTTTGTCACCACTGCGGATTTGAAAAACATGCCCCCACGAGCTGCCCGCAATGTGAACACGAAAGTTTATATATTCCCGGTGCCGGTACCGAACGAATTGAAGTGGCACTCACTGAAAAATTTCCCGAGGTCGTCATTAGCCGTATCGATCGGGACACAACCCGGCGCAAAGGTGAGCTGGATAAAAAATTAAAACAGGCACGTACCGGCGAAGCAAAAATTTTAATTGGTACACAAATGCTCGCCAAAGGGCACGACTTTCCAAATGTTACGCTGGTTGGCATTCTGAATGCAGATCAGGGTTTGTTCAGTGCAGATTTTCGCGGCACCGAACACATGGCGCAATTAATTATTCAGGTGTCCGGGCGTGCGGGGCGCGGTGAAAAAGCCGGCGAAGTGATTATCCAGACCCACCACCCAGAGCATCCTTTGTTGCACACTTTACTGGAAAGCGGCTATGCCGGATTTGTACAAAGTGCGTTAACAGAGCGCAAACAGGCACATTTTCCGCCCTTCAGCTATATGGCAATTGTGCGCTGTGAATCGATACAGAAACAGCATGGCCCAGCGTTTTTAAATGAATGCAGAAAAAGCCTGAATTTTGAAGGCATAGAGTTATTCGGGCCATTGCCCGCGCCAATGGAAAAGCGAGCTGGGCGTTATCGTTGGCAATTAATTTTATTGTCGGCTGAAAGAAAAAAATTACATGGCGTGTTGCATCACTGGGTGCCGAAAATTAGCCGTTTAAAATCGGTCAATAAAGTTCGCTGGTCAATTGATGTTGATCCGCAGGATATGTTTTAGGCTTTTGCGTTTTTGTCGCGTAGAAAAAGAATAAATTTTAGAGCCAGCAAAATTACAGGTGTAGCGTGCAAAAACAAATCAAAAATATCGATCGGTTTGCTCAAATTGCCATTGCCTAACATTTTTATTTTTTGCCACAAATGGGGCTCTTGCATAAATGGCGCGAGCCCCAGAAGTATTGCAAAAATAATAAGCATGAGTGTGGGTATTTTATCCAGAAAGTTTTTCATGGGTTGTTAGTGATGCTCTGACGTTTCTTTTTCGTTAATAAAGGTGAAGTTTTGATGACCAAATCGAATTCGGTCATTATGTTTAAGTTGCTTGCAGCTTACTTTATCTCTATTGATAAAGCTGCCGTTCGTACTGTTAAGGTCCATTAAAAAGTAAATTTCATTACCAGAATCATCGTGCTCGGTGAAAATCTCCGCATGTTTGGAACTAATGATTTTTTCATTAAGCTGAATCAGATTGGCCTCCGAGCGGCCGATACTAACATGTTCAGATTGTATATAAAATTGGCGGGTTAAGTGCCCGTTTTTTGTTTGAATAATCCGTGCCATAATTAATTACCTTTCTACATTTAATCATTTATTTTGTTGCTTAAATCTATTCTCACTACATCACCACGTATAACCCAATATATTAGTGTTTGGGCAAATGTGAGTCAATCATTAGATTTGATGCATAAAACCTTGTTATAGCTGAAGGTATGGGCTTTTGCATTTTCAGCTAAACGGTATTTGCAGTCGCTTTATTCGCTTTAAATGGGACTATACTGGGTCTGTACTAAATACAGGCATAGAGAAATATCCCCTGATATAACGCCGGACAGCGGTTTTTATGGCTTATAAAAGAGAATTACATATACATAAAATAATAATATGTTAATATGCTTCGCCAAAATTTTAGTTGACCAGCTTATTTGCTTCCCAGGTGAATAGCCCGGAGATAGCCCCGGTGGATCGCCCATGTGATCCCCCGGGTAATCTCCCGGGCGATCCTCAGGGTGCACGCCATATGGCGCTTACTGGTCTGATATAACAAGACACTATTGGAGTCTAATTATGACCACTGGTATGAAACTGAAGCAATTCCTGCTACATGAAAAACGCACGGGTGCTGATCTGCCTTATGACCTGATTGAGCTGATTCACGAAGTTAGCATCACCTGTAAAGAAATTGCGGCGACAGTTAGTCGTGGCGAACTTTCAGGCGTATTAGGCGTTGCTGGTTCAGAAAATGTACAGGGCGAAACGCAAAAAGAATTAGACATTATCACCAATGACATCATGGCTGATCACCTGGCGGTAAGTGGTCTGGTTGCAGGCATGGGTTCTGAAGAAATTGAAGAGCCAATCGAAGTGCCTGCTCAAGAGCGTGGCGAATACCTGCTGATGTTTGACCCCCTGGACGGTTCATCAAACATTGATGTAAACATCTCTGTGGGAACGATCTTCTCGGTTCTAAAAGCGCCGATGGGTTGTAAGGAAACGCCAAAATTTGAAGATTACCTGCAAAAAGGCACCGAACAGAAAGCCGCTGGCTTCGTCGTTTACGGCCCAGCAACGGTATTTGTACTGACGACCGGTCAGGGCGTTCATATGTTTACACTGGATAACACCATCGGTGAGTTTGTATTAACCACTGAAGGTGTTGCAATTCCTGAAGATACGACCGAGTATGCGATTAACATGGCAAACCGTCGTTTCTGGGATGAGCCAATGAAACAGTACATCGAAGATTGCCAGCTGGGTGAAGATGGCCCTCTGGGCAAGCGTTACAACATGCGCTGGGTGGCTTCTATGGTAGCGGAAGTTTACCGCATCCTGATTCGTGGTGGTATTTTCATGTACCCCTACGATAATCGTGACCCTTCAACAGCGGGTAAACTACGCCTGATGTACGAAGCAAATCCAATGGGTTTCATTATCGAGCAGGCGGGTGGTATGGCTTCAACGGGTTTAGGCCGTATTATGGAAGTTGAATCAACGGGTCTGCATCAGCGTGTACCGGTTGTTTTAGGCTCTTCGAATGAAGTTAAGAAGGTTGAGGAATATCACGCAAAAAAGGATGAAAAGGCTGCTTAAAGATTGCGTCAGTGATCTTGGGGAGTCGTAAACCCGGAATTGAATAATTGATATTGTTCTAAAAAAAGCCAGATTTTTTAATCTGGCTTTTTTTTTGTCTTTTATTTATGTCTTTGTCTTGTCATTCCTGCGGAGGCAGGAATCTAGTGGCTTTAGGGTTGTTCGTAAGCACTTGTTATTTTGAGAACTTGAATTCTGAGGCTTCGGACTGTTAGTGTGTCGTCTAGCTCATGGCTTCATAGGAATTAGAATTCTGTGGTTTCGCTTGCTTAGCGAGTCACTTTCTTTTCTACAGCCCAAGCTAATCAAACATGGGAAAGTAACCAAAGAAAGGCCGCCCCGCTTAACCCCGGCTTTTATTTGTAAAAAGCACAAATAAAAGTCCCTTCTTCAGTTCTGATTTATTTGGCCGTTGCGGAACTCACGAATTAAAAAGCCAATTCGCTCAAACAGCCGCAACGCAAAGCCCCAAATAAATCACGCCTTCATCAGCCTGGGTAATGGGGATTAAAGTCAAAAGCGTAAAAGCAAAAGTCTTCTTACTTTATATCTTTAAATTATATTGATGGATTTTTAAGTTATATAAAGTCGTTGGGTTTCCGATAGAAGCACTCGGGAACGACGATGGAGTTGAAGTGCAAATCATAATTGACGAGATGATGCGATATAAAGCTTTGGATGTGTATTAAGTATTAACATCTCATAAGATCAAATTTCTCCCCAGGTTTTCTTTTGCCATTTCAGAATATATCGGTTTTGACTCACTCTCCCCTCTAGAGCTTGCCGAAAATTGTATACAGGTAGGGGCAAAATCACAGGGATGTGCCATTATATTAAGTTGGGAGTCACGATAAGCCTGGACGGCTTACCGGGACGACCCGGCAAAAGGACAATAAGCTAACAGCTTAAAACACTACTAGAAGGCATCGGAACAATTTTCGGGAATTTTCATTTTGCTTTTTAAAATGAAAACAAGCGAATGAAGGGCGGCGTTTCTTTGCCTACTTTCTTTTCGCTGAAGAAAAGAAAGTGGGTCGCCACAAAGGCGAAACCACAGAATTCAAGTTCCCATAAAGTTATTGGTTTGCCAGAAAACCAAAAACACTAACGCAAAAATTGCCCCTTATACTCATCAACCAAAGCCAAAGCTTGCTGTTGATCTTTTTTATTCAATTGCCCAAAAACAAATCCAGCATTTTTTTCAGCATTAATATTGTTTTGCAGCGCCGCCAGTTTAAACCACACAAATGCCATAATTTTATCCTGCGTGACACCCTGCCCTCTAAAATAAAGTCGGCCTAAATTAACCTGCGCATCGGCGGCGCCTTTACGGGCTGCTTTATCATACCAACGAAACGCTTCGGGTAAATTTTTTGGAACACCTTCGCCAATTTCATGAATGTAACCCAGGTTGTACATAGACGAGGTGTTGGCGTTTTCTGCGCCGCGATAATACCAGCGTAATGCCAGGTCATTGTCCTTTGGCAGGCCTTTGCCGTTGGCATAAAACTGTGCCAGATAAAAACAGGCAGTGCCGTGATTTTTAAGTGCGGCGAGTCGGATCCAGTGTTCCGCAATTTTTAAATTTTGATCAACGCCATCGTCTTTGGTGTAGAGTTTCCCCAGACGAAACTGGGCATCGCTATCACCCTGTTGTGCAGCCATCTTTAGCCACTTAATGGCCCGCTCAATATTTTTTTCAACACCGCGGCCATCATTATACATAACCCCCAGGTTATACTGAATTTCTCTATCTCCGGCTTCTGCCAATGGTGTCCATAGTTTGAGTGCCGTTTCGTATTGCCCCTGCTTAAATGCTTCAAGACCATCGCTTCGGGCATTGGCGTTGGCACTGAGTGGCAGGCAAGCCAAGACGCAAAAAAATAAAATTTTATGGAGTGGCTTGAGCATAATTACTTGTGTTGATAGTGTTTTACCTGTTGTAGAAACTGCTCGTACTGGGCATCGCTTTGTAAGCTTTGTTCATCGGTTATCGGCAGATGCGGGTAATGCTTAAGTACGGCGCTAACAAATGTGCCTTTGGTTGTCTGCGTTATTTCACCTTTTAGATTAAATAAGGGAATGTCTTTAATGCCGCAACTCGGTGATTTACTTTTAAAAATATAACCCTGAATTGAGTTTAGTTGAGGCGGGCGTTTATCACAGTATTTTTGCATGGCATCGGTAATATCAATTGACGGGTCATCTCTACCACATATTCTTATCGCATTGATTTTGCCGTATAACTGCACCGCGGGACGGGGCACACCCAGGCCTATTTCCACCTCTGGACAAACGCAAACTATGCTGAAATTTTGCTGGATAAAATCAAGTAGTTTTGGGTAGCTTTTTACATCACCATCGTAGCGTACCCGCTCACCGAGCAAGCAACGGCTGACAGCAATTAAGGGTTTGCCAGTAACGTCATTAGTAACGTCATCAGTCACGTCATGGTGGTTTATTTGTTTGCACCCATTTTGGTTGCCCGTTCGGCGGTTTTGTTGGCTTCAACTGCCTGTAATCCTGCATCCCAGCCTGGCATGGTTTCCGGCCAGCCAAAGCTGTGCTGTGTGACTAGTTCGGCAAGTGCGTTTATATTAAAATCGCTGGCGTTCAGGCAGGGAATATAATCAAATTTTTCACCGCCGCGATTTAAAAATAGTTCGCGGTTTTCAATATCAATTTCTTCTAGCGTTTCCAGGCAGTCGGCAGAAAAGCCAGGACACACTACATCCAGTGTTTTAATGCCCTGGTAGGCGAGTTGCTTCATGGTGTTGTCCGTATAGGGTTGCAACCACTCTTCACGGCCAACTCTGGATTGAAATGTCACTTTCCATTTTGTGTCTTTTAATAATAATTTTTCCGCAACCAGGCGGGCAGTTTTCTGGCAATGACAAAAATACGGGTCGCCGTTATCGATATAACTTTTAGGAATGCCGTGAAAAGAAAACACCAGCATATCCGGCTTACGGTCGCGGCTGCTCCAGTGGTTGATAATGGTTTTGGCGAGCGCGTCAATATAGGCGGGCTGGTCGTGGTAGCTGTTAATAAAGCGCATATCGGGTAACCAGCGCCAGTGTTGCAGTTCACTGGTGACCGCATCAAAAACCGAAGCAGTGGTGGTTGCAGAATATTGAGGGTACATGGGTAAAATTAAAAATCGTTTTGCCCCCGCTGATCGCAGGCCGCGCAAGCCATTGGCAATGCTCGGGTTGCCGTAGCGCATGGCTACATCAACGAGTACGTTGCCGCGGATTTTAGACTGTAATTTTTTTTCGAGTTTTTGTGCCTGCAAATTCGAAATACTGATGAGAGGAGAGCCCTCATCAGTCCAGACTTTTTTATACATAGCAGCGGTTGTGCGAGGGCGAAAACGCAAAATATAGCCGTGTAAAATCAGCCACCATAAAGGGCGGGGTGTCTCAACGACCCGGGGATCCCACAGAAATTCCGCAAGATATTTTCTTACCGCACTAACGGTAGGTGCATCCGGTGAGCCAAGGTTCACGAGCAAAACACCGAGGCGTTCTTTCGAACCGTGGGTGTAATTAGGGTGATTTAAATAGTCTGTCATTCATTAACAACTTAAAATTAGTTACATTTATGTAGGTTTTCGCGCAATTTTTAGTTTTTTAGCATTCAAGCTGTACGCAACTGACTGTATAATAGCCCGCTAATTTTCAACCTTACAAGCGTTTTATTATAGTTTAGCATTTGTAAGCTGTTTGGAGTCTTCAATATACACTGCAAAAGCAGGAGTTAAAAAATGCCAATACGTCTGGCAGTACCAAATGAAATTGTACCGGGTGAGCGACGCATCGCCTGTGATCCGGTGGTGGCTAAAAAATTGTCAGAACTGGGTGTTGAGGTGAGCATGCAAAAAGGTGCCGCGGCATCGGCGCATTTCTCGGATGAGCAGTTTGAGGGTGTGACCTTAATAGAGTCTGCTGAAGAATTATACAAAGACGCGGATGTGATTTTTAAAGTACAGCCCCCCACGTTAGATGAATTAAAGCTGATGAAAGATGGCTGTGTCATCGTCAGCTTTATGGCGCCGCATAAAAATCAGGATCTCACTAAAGCCATGTGTGATAAAAAAGTCACCAGCCTGGCGATGGAACTGGTGCCGCGCATCACCCGTGCCCAGTCTATGGATGCCCTGTCATCGCAGGCGGGCATTGCGGGCTACAAAGGCGTGATTATGGGTGCCGACAAGGCTTCAGTGTTCTTTCCCATGTTAACCACCGCAGCGGGCACCATCCGTCCGGCGAAGGTGCTGGTGATTGGCGCGGGCGTGGCGGGCTTACAGGCCATTGCGACAGCTAAGCGACTGGGCGCCGTTGTGGAAGCCTATGATGTGCGTTCCGCCACAAAAGAACAGTGCGAATCTTTAGGTGCCCGCTTTGTAGACACCGGCGTTAGCGCTGATGGTGAAGGCGGCTATGCCCGCGAACTCACTGATGAAGAAAAACAGCAACAGCAGGATGTGCTGGATAAGCATATTGCACTGTCAGATGTCATTATTACAACCGCCGCAATTCCGGGACGTCCATCGCCAAAAATAATTAGTGCGGCTGTGGTTGCCAAAATGAAAGTTGGTTCAGTGGTTGTTGATTTGGCATCAGAAGGTGGCGGTAACTGTGAATTAACTCAGCCAGGTGAAACCGTTGATTTTGAAGGTCGCGTAACCATTCTCGGACCTTTAAATGTGGCCTCACAGGTGCCGATTCACGCCAGTGAAATGTACGCCAAGAATTTATTTAATATAGTGTCGCCGTTTATTAAAGAAGGTGAACTGGAACTGGACTGGGAAGATGAGGTGATTAAAAACACCGCGCTTACTCACGCGGGTGAAATTGTATCCGAACGTTATAAAGCCGACGAAAATAAAGCTAATGAAAATAAAGCCAATGAAAATAAAGCCAATGAAAATAAAGGAGGGGCATAGTCATGATTGAAATCAGCGGCTTCACAGCACTCTATATATTTATGTTATCCGCATTTACCGGTTACGAAGTTATTAGTCGGGTGCCGGTTATTTTGCACACGCCGATGATGTCCGGTTCAAACTTTATTCACGGTATTGTTTTAGTGGGTGCCATTGTGGTGATGGGTAGCGCAGAAACCGGTCTGGAACAATCCATTGGTTTCATCGCGGTAGCACTGGCCGCGGGCAATGCGGTGGGTGGCTATGTGGCGACCGTGCGCATGCTGGAAATGTTTAATCCAAAAGATAAGAAGGGCGAAGCGTAATGGATATTTTTATTCAGGTAGTCTATTTCATCGCGGCCGTTCTGTTTATTCTGGGCCTCAAAAAAATGAGTTCACCGGTAACCGCCACCGGCGGTATTGTGTGGGCGGGTATCGGTATGGTTGCGGCCTCGTTAGTGGCATTCTTTGAGCCCGGCGTATTTAGTCACACCAGTAATGTGGTGCTGATTGTACTGGCAATATCCGTGGGCTCCGCAATTGCCTACATCACAGCAAAACGCGTACAAATGACCGATATGCCTCAGATGATTGCCATCTACAACGGCATGGGTGGTGGAGCTGCGGCTGCTATCGCGGCGGTTGAGCTGGTTAAACTGTCCTCCGGACACAATGTGGAGGGTGCGCATACCCTGAGCGCAACCGCACAAATACTGGCGGTGATTGGTGCATTAATTGGTGCGGTATCCTTTTCCGGATCAGCGATTGCCTTTGCCAAGTTGCAGGGGTTAATGAAAAAAACCATTCGCCTGCCTATGCACATGATGATTAATCTCAGCCTGTTTTCGCTGACGTTAGTTGCCGGTGCAATTATTGGTTTTGGTGATGCCCCAAGTATCCAGCTGGTGCTTATCTTCTTTGCAATGGCGCTGGTCTTTGGTGTGTTGTTTACGACGCCCATTGGTGGGGCGGACATGCCGGTGGTGATCTCATTATTTAACGCGTTCACCGGTTTGGCCGTGGCTTTTGAAGGCTTTGTGCTGGGCAATGCAGCGATGATTATTGCCGGTACCGTGGTCGGCTCGGCGGGTACGTTGCTGACTCAGTTAATGGCGAAAGCCATGAATCGCCCGATTAGTAATATTTTATTTGCCAGCTTTGGCTCCGATGGTGGTGAAGCCGCCGAAGAAGACATTGAAGGCAGCATGAAAGAAATCCAGGGCGTAGATGCAGCCATCATGATGGCTTATGCAGAAAAGGTTATTATTGTGCCAGGTTACGGCATGGCGGTTGCGCAGGCACAGCATAAAGTGTCTGAACTCGCCAAGCTGCTGGAAGCACGTGGTGTAAAAGTGATGTTTGCGATCCACCCTGTCGCGGGTCGTATGCCAGGGCACATGAATGTACTGTTGGCGGAAGCGGGTATAGATTACGATAAGATTCTGGATCTGGATGAAGTTAATCCAGAGTTCCCGACCGCTGATGTGGCGCTGGTAATAGGCGCTAATGACGTGGTGAATCCAGTCGCTCGCACTAACCCGGACAGTCCGATTTATGGCATGCCGATACTCGATGCGGATATGGCGAAAAACTGTATAGTGATTAAGCGCGGTAAAGGCTCGGGTTTCTCCGGTATTGAAAACCATCTGTTTTATGCGGACAATACCCGGATGTTATATGGTGACGGGCAGAAAGCGGTGGGTGAGCTGATCGGGGGCATAAAGGAGCTTTAAGCCGAAAAGCAGGCCATAAAGCAGGCCGGAGCAACACTTTGTCCGGCCGGCTTTTTGCAGTATAAATAAAATTCATTTCTTCGTATATACTCTTGAGTACAAATGTAAAAATGCAAATGTGAAAGACATTAAATAGATTTAAATAAGAGATAACCGTGCAACAACCAAATAGTGAAGTTCTAAATTTATCCAAAACAGGCAAGAAGCTGATGAGGCAGCGTCGTTTTCGCGATGCGGAAAAAGTCTTTAATGAGGCACTGGAAATTGAGCCTGAAAATAGTTATGTGTTAGTTGGTCTGGGCGATTTGTTTCGCATGTCCAATGAATTTGATAAAGCCATCATTTATTACACCCGTCTTTTAAAGTCAGACCAGAGCAATGTTTTTGCACTGCGTGGTATCGGTGACTGTTTCCGTGGGTTGCGTCAGTCAGAAAAAGCGGTGGAGTTCTGGGCCCGTTATTTAGAAATTAACCGCGGTGATGTACATGTCATGGTGCGTCTTGCGGATGCTTATAAAAGCATGGACCTGTCAGAGAAAGCGGAAAAGCTTTATATCGAATCCATTAAAATTCAGCCCCGTGATCGTTATGCCTTAATGGGTCTGGGCAATCTTTATTATAAAAACCGTGAAGATGACAAAGCGCTTGGGTATTTCGAATCCCTGCTCGGCCTGGATGAAAATTACGTGGCAGTACTGACAATGGTCGGTAATATTTATCAGCGTAGAAGTGATTATCAGAATGCTGAGAAATATTATCGCAAGGCAACCGAATTAGAGCCGGACAATTCTTATGCGCTTTATGGTCTGGGTAACTGTCAGCGTGGTGCAGGTCATATTGATGAGGCGATTGAATTGTGGGGCCAGATTTTAGATAGCGAACCCTACAATCAAAATATTCTCAGTCGTCTGGGCGATGCCTGGATAAGCAAGGGTGAAATCGATAAAGCCCGTGAACTTTATGAGCGCAGCCTGGGTTTAGGTTTCGATGCATTTGCCTTAATTGGCATGTGCCGCATTTACCGTGAGAAGGGCGATTTTGTTGAGGCAGAATCCTGTTGTAACCGGGTGCTGATGGAGAAGCCCGGGTTTGAGCGGGCAATAGAAGAGTTGTCGCTGGTGTTGATTGATAAGGATCATGCGAATAAATAATTTTTAGTTAAGTATTTTGGTTTGGTGTTAAAAAATCCACGTTTTTCGGCGTGGATTTTTTATTTATGTCTCTGTCTTGTCATTTCTGCGGAGGCAGGAATCTAGTGGGTTTTGTTTTTTTTGCAAGCCAATAGCTTTCTGGGAACGTGAATTCTGTGGTTTCGCTTTTGTGGCGACCCACTTTTCTTTCAACAGCGAAAGAAAAGTAGGCAAAAGAACGCCGCCCTTCATTCGCTTGTTTTCATTTTAAAAAGCTAAAATGAAAATCCCCAAAAATTGTTCCGTCGGCTTCCAGTAATATTTTAAGCTGTTAGTTTTTTACTCTTTTCCCGGGTCGTTCTGATGCGCGTCCTTGCTTATCAGAACTCAAAATCACATCCCTGTGATTTTGCCCCTACAGAGATACAATTTTCGGCAAGCTCTAGAGGGGGGGTGAATCAAAACCGATAAGGTCTGAGCCGATAAAAGTAAACCTGAGAGAGATTTGGGCTTATGAGGTGTTAATACTTAATACACGTCCATTGCTTTATTACGCATCATCTCGTTAATTATGATTTGAATACCAACCCCATTGTTGTTCCCGAATGCTTCTATTGGAAACCCAACGACTTTTTCAAACATAAAAAACCATCAATATAATTTAAAGATATAAAATGAAAAGGCTTTTGCTTTTATGCTTTTGACCTTAAATCCCCATTACCCAGGCTGATGAGCGAGTGATTTTTGTGGGGCTTTCTGCTGCGGCTGTCTGAGCGAATTGGCTTTTTAATTCGTGAGTTCCGCAGCAGCCACAAAAATCGGGAGTGAAGAAGGTACTTTTATTTCGCTTTTTAAATAAAAGCCGGGGTTAAGCGGGGCGGCATTTTTTTGCTTACTTTTTTGTTGCTGTAGACAAAAAAGTGAGTCGCTAAGCAAGCGAAACCACAGAATTCTAATTCCCGTGAAGATATGGGCTCGCAAACACACTAACAGTCCATAACCACAAAACTCAAGTTCGCAAAAAGCTATTGGCTTGCCAGAAAACAAAAATCCAAAGAGTTAAAAAGCCACAAAGTAGAAAAAATAACTACCCTTTAAGTAAAGTACCAACACCCTCATCCGTCAACAACTCAAGCAACACCGCATGGGCAACCCGTCCGTCAATAATATGCGACGTTTTAACCCCGGATTTTACCGCGTCCAGTGCACAGTTAACCTTCGGTAACATGCCACCATAAATTGTGCCATCAGCAATATATTCATCAACCTGCCTAGTGCTTAAACCGGTTAATAAATTTTGCTGTTTGTCTAAAATGCCCACGGTATTGGTGAGTAATAATAATTTTTCAGCGCCCAGAACTATAGCCAGTTTGCCCGCAACCAGATCCGCATTTATATTATATGACTCACCATTTTCACCCACACCGATAGGCGCAATTACCGGAATAAAGTTATCATTATCGAGCATGGAGACAACAGAAGGGTCAATGGTATCGACTTCGCCCACATGTCCAAGATCAATATTATCTGCATCATCAGACGTCATTTGCATTTTGTGTGCACGAATCAAACTGCCATCTTTTCCGGTAAGACCAACCGCGCGACCCCCCTGTTGATTGATTAACGTCACGATACTTTTATTCACCAGTCCACCTAAAACCATTTCAACGATGTCCATGGTTTCGGTGTCGGTGACCCGCATGCCTTGAATGAATTTAGTTTCTTTTCCGACACGTTGTAGCAGTTCAGCAATTTGTGGGCCGCCACCATGCACCACTACCGGATTTACCCCCACCTGTTTTAATAGAACAATGTCGCGGGCAAAACCGACTTTTAATGCTTCGTCAGTCATTGCGTTACCACCGTATTTTATAACGATAGTTTTGCCGTTGAGTTTTTGTAAATAAGGCAGCGCCTCTGAGAGAACGCCGACTACGGAATTGGCTTTTGTATTATCCATGGTATTTTCTTATTGCAATCAATTTAAAGTTTAACGTCATTCCTGGGAAGGCAGGAGTGACGTATATACGGTTTAAAAATTCAATTTAATCGTGTCGTCCGTTGCCAGTATCTGTTGTCGGAAATTGTCCTGAATTTCAGCCAGTGACTCCTCATCTTCAGCTTCAAAACGCAATACCAGGCAGGGTGTTGTGTTGGAAGGTCGAATCAGACCCCAGCCTTTATTCCAGGTTACACGCATGCCATCAATGGTAGAAATGTCGGCATTTTCAAATTTTGCAGTGGCTTTAAATTTTTCCATAAATGCATGATGTTCGCCTTCAGTAAACATAATTTGTATTTCTGGTGTGTTACAGCTATCTGGCAGTGCAGAAAAAATTTCAGATGATGTGGCGGTTTTCTGGCTTAAAATTTCCAGCATTCTTGCGGCGCTGTATAAACCATCATCAAAACCATACCAGCGTTCTTTAAAGAAAATATGGCCGGACATTTCACCGGCTAATGCAGCGCCCGTTTCTTTCATTTTTGCCTTGATTAAAGAGTGGCCGGTCATCCACATTAATGCTTTACCACCCATGCGGGTAATTTCTTTGCCAAGGTTGTAACTGGATTTAACATCGTAAATAATCAGCGCGCCGGGTTCGCGGGATAACACGTCTTCAGAATATAAAATCATCTGACGGTCTGGCCAGATAACTTTTTGCATATTATCAATCACACCCACGCGATCACCGTCACCATCAAAGGCTAAGCCCAATTCAAGACTGTTCTCTTTGATGGATGCGCAAATGTCCTGCAGGTTTTCAAGTTTGCTCGGGTCCGGGTGATGGTTAGGGAAGTTACCGTCTACATCGCAAAACAATTCGGTGACTTCACAGCCCAGCGCTTTAAATAATTTTGTGGCTATGACCCCGGCAACACCGTTGCCACAATCCACCGCAATGTTCATCGGGCGTGCTAATTTTATATCACCCACAATGCGTTCAAAATATTCATCGAGTACCGACTGTTCGCGCACACTGCCGCTACCGTCATTTAACTCGCCCGCTTCAATAGCGTTGTAAAAAGCAGTAATATCATCGCCGTATAGTGTTTTGCCCGCCATCGACATTTTAAGGCCGTTATATTCCGGCGGGTTATGACTGCCGGTAACCATAATGCCGGTGCCGGTTTTTAAATGATGCGTTGCAAAATATAAAACCGGCGTGGGTACCATGCCCACATCAATCACATCACAACCACCGGCATTTAAACCTTCAGCTAATGCGACGGATAATTGCTTGCTGTGCAAACGGCCATCGCGGCCAATGCAAACTTCTTTTACGTTGTGTTTTAAACATTCAGTTGCAAATGCCTGGCCGACCAAACGCACGGTGTCCGGGGTTAAGTCAGTGGCTACGATGCCGCGAATGTCATACATTTTAAAAATTACGGGATTTAATCGACTCATTTTTATCCTGAAAAAGTAGAAGGCCGGATCAGTGGCGGCGTCTTAATCCGAAACAAAATATTAAAAATTTATTTATGTCCGGAAGAACCAAAACCACCGGCACCGCGTTCGCTATCACTAAATTCTTCCACGGTTTCAAATTCAACCTGAGCCACCGGTAAAATCACCAGCTGGGCAATACGATCCCCGGCATCAATCGTGAAAGTTTTATTGCCCCGGTTCCAGCAGGATACAAATAACTGTCCTTGATAATCCGAGTCAATTAAGCCAACCAGGTTGCCCAGCACAATGCCATGTTTATGGCCTAATCCGGAGCGCGGTAAAATGGTTGCTGCATAGCCAGGGTCTGCAAGATGAATGGCAATGCCCGTGGGAATGAGTTCTGTGTCACCGGGCTTAAGGGTGAGTGAGCCATCAATGCAGGCGCGTAAATCCATACCCGCAGAACCCGGGGTGGCATATTCGGGCAGGGGAATTTCGCTGCCAATGCGAGGGTCAAGAATTTTAAGTTGCAGTTTGTTCATGGTATCTCTTTGCTAATAAAGTTATCAGTTGTCTGGCGAGCTGCGTTTTGCGGCAGCGCGCCAGTGAAATTTCGCCGCCCTGCCAGAAAACCTGTAGCGCATTGTATTCACTATTAAAGCCCGTGTCTTGTTGGGTTTTATGGTTGCTATCAGATGCTACGCAATTGGCCGCAATCATCTGCAGATTTTTGTTTTCTAATTTCAGCAGTGCCTGTTCTTTTATATTTTGAGTTTCCGCGGCGAAGCCTAAGGTAAAGGGGGATTTTTCGAGGGCGGCGACGGTTTTTAAAATATCCGGATTCGGGGTTAGTAGCAGACTCATTTCATCAGCGGTTTTTTTAATTTTTTGAGACTGGGCATCGCGGGGGCGATAATCCGCCACCGCCGCCGTGCCGATAAAAATATCCTGTTGGTTTATGTTCGACATTACGGCCTGCTGCATTTGCTGTGCAGTTTCTACATTGATACGCTGACAATGAGCGGGTTCAGTGAGGTGAACCGGGCCTGCAACTAAGGTGACTATCGCGCCCTGTTCGATGGCGGCTTCAGCAATGGCAAAGCCCATGCGGCCGGAACTGCGGTTACCGATAAAACGCACCGGGTCGATCGGTTCGTAGGTCGGGCCGGCGGTTATCATGACTTTTAATCCCTGTAGTAAGCCGCATTGAAATAAACCGGCAGCCGCACTAACCAGTTCTGGCGGCTCCAGCATGCGGCCTTCCCCGGTGTCGCCGCAGGCCTGTGAACCTGATGCCGGGCCAAAAATTTCCACGGCATCATTTTTTAATGTTTGAATATTTTGCTGTGTGGCGGAAGCTGCCCACATAACATGATTCATTGCTGGCGCTATCGCCAGTTTAGCTTTGCTGGCGAGAACCACCGCGCTCAGTAAATCATCTGCCCGACCTGAGGTTAATCGAGCAATGCTATTGGCGGTTGCCGGTGCAATAAGAATTAAGTCGGCCCAGCGAGCCAGTTCGATGTGGTCCATTCCATCATGTGGGCCATCATGTGGGCCATCATGGGAAGTCGCTTCTGCCTGCGAGTCGAGAAGGTCTGTGTGTACGGGGTGGCCGGAAAGGGCCTGAAAGGTTAGCGGGGTGATAAATTTCATGGCAGCGGAGGTCATTACCACGCGTACATCTGCCCCCGCGTCCTGTAGGCGGCGCAGTAATTCAGCACTTTTATAGGCCGCAATCCCACCGCAAACCCCGAGCAGAATATTTTTATTATGTAACGATGTGTTCATGGCGGGCATTTTAACCTAAAAAGTGGCGTCACCACAGGGCGTTGCGTTAAATTGATTGGCAAATGAAATGCGTGGGCGTAGACTCGAAATCCATTGAAAAAAACACCATAAAAAAACACTATAGAAAAACTCAATAGACTCAAAGGATGAATCTATGCCAATCACCGACTGGCCGTTAGAAGAGCGGCCCCGTGAAAAACTGCTGGCGCTGGGAAGTGAGGCGTTGTCAGATGCAGAACTGCTGGCCATATTCCTGCGCACCGGTATCCGCGGCAAAACCGCCGTTGATCTCTCCAATGATCTGCTCGAAGGTTTTAGTGGTCTACGCCATTTGCTGATGGCTGATCAGCAGGACTTTTGTGAGCACAATGGTCTGGGGCCGGCAAAATATGCCCAGTTGCAGGCGGTACTGGAAATGGCGCGACGCTATTTAAGTGCAGGGCTGCAACGCGGCGATAGTTTAACCAGCCCGCAGGAAACCCGTCAGTATTTAAGTTCCCAGTTGCGTGATTATACCCACGAAGTATTTGCGGTGCTGTTTCTTGATCAGCGTCATCGGGTTATCCAGTTTGAAGAAATGTTTCGTGGCACAATAGATGGTGCCAGTGTGTACCCGCGGGAAGTGGTGAAAAAAGCCCTGGAACATAATGCCGCGGCGGTTATCTTCGCGCACAATCACCCGTCGGGTGTCGCTGAGCCGAGTCAGTCGGACGAAAGAATTACCCAGCGGTTAAAAGATGCGCTGGCGCTGGTGGATATTCGAGTGCTGGATCACTTTGTAGTGGGGGATGAGGTGGTGTCGTTTGCGGAACGGGGTTTGCTATAAGGATCTTTGATGCAGGGTGGACCCTGATGATTAATCTTGGTGATTAGCCCGGGTGATTAATGGGGTCGAAAAATAAATATATGCGTGTTTGCTTTACCGCAGACCAAAAATGTAATTTTTTTCAATAAAAAATAAAATGTATAATCTCTCTTCTAACCGGTAGTAATGTTTAATTGTGCAAGTATTTAATATAAAAAATTTAACGTTTCATAAATGTGGTCCAATAAATTTTCAAATTAAAACCAATGAAATAATCGGCTTGAGCGGCGCTTCAGGTTCGGGTAAAACTTTACTGCTTCGCGCACTGTCAGATTTAGATAAGCATCAGGGTGATGTTCAGCTAGATGAAATGATTCAGCAAAATACTGCGGCGCACCTATGGCGTAAAAAAGTGGCCATGTTACCCGCGGAAACTGGCTGGTGGTTTGATACGGTTGATGAGCATTTCATTGAACACGATGACACAAATTTATTAGCAGAGCTGGATGCGTTGGGCTTTCCAGAACAATGTATGCAGTGGAGTATCGCACGCTTGTCCAGCGGTGAAAAACAACGTCTCGGGCTATTGCGATTAATACAAAACAAGCCACAGGTTTTATTGCTGGATGAACCTACAGCGAATCTTGATAAAAATAACACTCATCTGTTTGAGAAATTTGTAAAGCATTATTTGACTGAAAATAATGCCTGTGCAATTTGGGTGAGTCACGATGCGGACCAGTTACAACGGGTTTGTCATCGGCAGTTTATTATTGAAAAAGGAATGCTCGAAAATGTTGATTGAGCTCAGTATCGTCGATTTAAGTCTGGCCGCATTTCTGGTATTAATGCTGGGGACCTTAAGCGCGCTGATGAAGCTGGGCATTGCCCGTCAATTATATATTGCCGCTGCGCGTACAACCGTGCAATTACTATTAATTGGTCTGGTGTTAAAGGCTTTATTTGCCAGTACTTCGCTGGCTTTTATTTTATTAATTTCCTCGGTGATGATTTGCGTTGCGGGTTGGGAGATATTGTCCCGTCAGCAACGTAAGTTAAAAGGCTGGTGGGGTTTCGGGGTGAGTACCGGCTCATTGTTTGTGTCGTCTTTTTTGATAACGTTACTGTGTTTGATTGTGGTAATTCAGGCAGACCCCTGGTACTCACCGCAGTATGCAATCCCTTTGTTAGGCATGTTACTGGGAAATACCATGACAGGTATTGCGTTAGGTATGGATCGTTTAATACAAACCGCGTGGCAGCAACGCCCGATTATTGAGCAACGATTAATGCTCGGGCAAACGGCGGATGAAGCGATTGTTGATTTACGCCGGGAAGCGATGCGCGCCGGCATGATCCCGATTATTAATTCAATGGCCGCTGCAGGACTGGTGAGTTTACCAGGCATGATGACCGGGCAGATACTGGCGGGATCGGCGCCGGTTGAAGCGGTGAAGTATCAAATCTTAATTATGTTTATGATTACATCGGGCACCGGACTGGGCGTTATTTCAGTTTTATGGTTAATCTCTAAGCGTTTGTTTGATGATCGTGAGCGATTATGTTTTAAACGGCTGTTAAAAGAAAATACCAATGAACGAAAATATATATAAATGATTGTAGGCGTCAGCTAAAGCAAACGCCCACAAAGTATTAGTTTTAAGATAGGCAGTTAAGTGAGAAAAATATGAATAATGATTCCTACGATCGCATGCTTGCAGAAGTACAGGCTTTTCATGATAAACATGATTTTAAAAACACCGGTGGCGAAGAATTAATGTATCGCATTGCATTAATGACAGAAGAACTCGGTGAAATATCTGCCTGTGCCAGTAAAGGTAAACCAGTTGAAGAACTGGCGGAAGAGTGTGCAGATTTGATGATTCTATTAATGGGTACGGCGATCGCACAGGATTTTGATTTAAAGCAGGCCTTCTGGGATAAAATGCAGAAAATAATGCGACGTCAATCAAAAATGATTAACGGCCGCATTCGGGTGTCTGAGTTCAGGGGGCAGTAAAAGAAATAGCAATAGTAATTTTATTTAGACGGTTCTTTCAGTGTCTGACTAAGCATATTCTGCTTACGAATATACAGTAGTAACTCACCCTGCATTTCCTGTTTGTTTAAAAAAGGGCCTTCTTGTTTTCCACCGCGGGTTTCAAAAAACCAGACGCCGTTGGCGCAAAAATAACGTTCGTTTCTAAATGGGATTAGGCAATCTTCGCCAGCTCTGTGATGATGCATGTGAACCTCTTTTAAAGCATTTAAATAAACTACAGTTAAATAATAATTCAGCCTACGGGGATTTCAATTAAAAACCGGCTAGATAAGACGAATGGTATGCTTCGTTTAAGGGAGGTTTTTTTTAAGTAACTGATTTTAGATTGAAAAAAACACAAAAAACATAAGAAATTTTACGTGGTTTTCAGACAGAAAATTAATCTTGTTGGCTCATCTGTTCATGAAGTTTAATAAACTCATTTAAATCAGCCTGCATTTCTAGCTCATTATCGTAAGGGCCTTTCTGGCCTCCATCCCTTAGTTCAAAATACCACTGACCATTAATTTCATAGCTGCGACTGGTGCGTTGAGTTTTATCTGTTTGCGTGAGGGACTTTTCATTGCTGCGCTGCTGACTCATGTCATTCATCCTTTACACTGAAGTGTAGTTTCGGGATTAATTATCCATTTTTAATTATCCATTTTTAATTGTCCAGGAAAATAAAACGCGGTTTTACCAGATTTTCGTAATCTTTATAACTCATTTGAATGGCTTCTAAGTGGGAGCCGGCATTAAAGGCTATTTTGTCATCTTCTGATAAGCTTTCTGCGATATAAACATCCATACCATAAAGACAGCCAAAAGGTGGCATGGCGCCTACCTCGCAATCTTTAAAGCGCGGCGTGAATTCAGATTCCACAGCAAGCTTTATGTTTTGTGTGTCGAGGGTCTGTTTAAGAATATCTAAATTAACTTTATAGTTAGCGGGAACCACCGCCATCGCCAGTTCATCATCAACGCTAATAATAACTGTCTTGGCTAATTCCCGGCTTGGAATGTGGCTGCTTTTTGCAACCTCCACCGCGGTAAATGCCATAGAATGCATAATGGAAATATATTTAATATCATTTTCATCAAGAAACGTTTTTAACAATTGTGAAGGCATCTTTTATTTCCTTAACTTTTACCGATAAAAAATTATATTTAAATAGCTTTAGAAAAACGTTGGTTGCTTTGCGTGTCTTTAAGGTAGCGGTCAAACACCATACAAACATTGCGAATTAATAAGCGGCCTTTTGCGGTTACCTGAATAGACTGTGAATCCATTTCAATCAGTGCATCGTCAGACATCACAGTGAGGCGGGTTATTTCATCAGCAAAATAGTTTTTGAAATCTATCTTGAATTTAGACTCAATATCCGCAAATTTCAAATTAAAATGACAAATAAGCTGCATTATGACCGCTCGTCGTAATAAGTCGTCATCGTCTATTTTTACACCGCGAAATACCGCCAGCTTTCCCGAGCCAATTAAGGTCTGGTATTCGTCCAGTGTTTTAACATTTTGTGAAAAACTGTTGTCAATGGTGCCAATGGATGTGATGCCCATTCCAACTAAATCGCAATCCGCGTGGGTGGCATAGCCCTGAAAATTTCGGTAGAGTTTGCCCTGCTGCTGAGCGATGCTTAGTTCGTCGTCGGGTTTGGCGAAATGGTCCATACCAATATACACATAACCGGCACCGGTGAGGGTTTCGATACTCTGTTTTAAAATCGCCAGTTTAATTTCAGCGCTGGGCATTTCATCTTCGTTGATGCGGCGCTGGGGTTTAAATAGCGTGGGCATATGGGCATAGTTAAATAATGAAATTCGATCCGGGCTGATTTCAATAATGCGTTGCAAGGTTTGCGCAAAACTTTTTTCGGTTTGCAGTGGCAGACCATAAATCAAATCAGTACTGATAGATTTAAATCCATAATCTCGGGCGCTGCTGAGTGCCGTTAAGGTTTGTTCTTCAGACTGAATTCGGTTAACCGCTTTTTGCACCGCCGGATCAAAATCCTGCACGCCTAAACTCATGCGGTTAAAACCGATGTCACGTAATAATTTTATGCTGTCGCGGGTGACTTCCCGGGGATCTATTTCAATGGAGTACTCACCGTTGTCATCATCATATAAATTAAAATGCTGGCGGGTAACCTGCATCAGCTCCGTCATTTGCTGGTGGCTGATAAAAGTGGGAGTGCCGCCGCCCCAGTGAAGCTGCTTGACTTTACGTGATGAATCAAACAGCTCGCCCTGCATGGCAATTTCTTTATGCAGCATGTCCAGGTACGGCTCGGCTTTGCTGCGGTCTTTGGTGACGACTTTATTACAGGCGCAGTAATAACAAATGGTGTCGCAAAATGGCAGATGAAAATACAGGGATAAATCCCGTCCGGAGGCATTTGATTTGGCCGCCTGCTGGCGATAATCAGCCTCGCTAAATTCAGGGGTGAACTGAACCGCGGTGGGGTAGGAGGTGTACCTTGGGCCGGCAATGTCGTATTTTTGAATGAGCCGGGTATCGAATTCTATGGTTGGTGTTGTTGTCGCCATGTTTGATGTCTCTGGTGATATCTCTCTGGTGATATCTTTCTGATGATATCTCTGGGGGGCTTTAATTACAATGGACTTAACTTTAATCGCTGGTCAATATAATACGTGAAATTCTGTCTAATTAATTGATTTAAAGCAGTTATAACAAAATTGACTTAGTGGAGCCTGATAAGTTTATTTCGTAAAAATCTTTTTCGCCCTTATCTTCAGAGTTTAACGCCGTACTGCGTGCGATAAAATTGCATCGCATCCAGCATTTCTTCATCACCCTTGCTTTGCAGGTACTGTATTAAATGTTCCATGCCGACAATGCTCAACACTTGCAGGCCGTAGTCTTCATGCAGCTCCTGCACGGCGGAGCGATCCCCGGTACCTTTTTCCTGGCGATCCAGTGCAATCAAAATGCCTACAGTAGTACCATTGTTATGGTCAATAATATCAATGGCTTCACGAATTGCGGTACCCGCAGTTATTACATCATCGAGTATCAGCACCTGACCTTCAATTTTAGTGCCTACAATTGAGCCGCCTTCGCCGTGATCCTTGGCTTCCTTGCGATTAAATGCATAGGGAATATCAAGGCCGTGGTCTATCTGCAGCGCCATTGCGGTAACCGCGACGAGCGGAATACCTTTATACGCCGGGCCAAATAAAATATCGTATTTTATGCCGCTATCCACAATCGCCTGGGCGTAGCAGCGGCCCATTTCCGCGAGGGCTTTGCCGGTGTTGAATAAACCGGCATTAAAAAAGTAGGGGCTTTGCCGCCCCGACTTGAGTTTGAATTCACCAAACTTTAATACATCATATTCCAGCGCCAGCTCAATAAAATTTTTCTGATAATCTTTCATGGTCTATCCGTCTACTGTCTATTCAGTATCAGCTGTGGCATGTAGAATGCACAGTCGATTTACTTATTAAAATATTTGTCTGTATGCGTATTATAACAGTTAACACCAACGGAATCCGCGCCGCTGCCCGAAAAGGTTTTTTCGACTGGCTCAAAAAACAGAAAGCCGATGTGGTGTGCATTCAGGAAACCAAGGCTCAGGAGCATCAACTTGAAGATGAGGTGTTTCATCCTGAGGGGTATCACTGTTATTATCACGACGCACAGAAAAAAGGCTATAGTGGGGTGGCGATTTATTGCAGGCAAAAACCCAAAAAAGTCCACATGGGCATTGGTATGCATGATGTGGATCAGGAAGGGCGATATATCGAAGTAGAGTTTGCAAAGATCAGTGTGATTTCATTATATATGCACTCCGGCTCATCTTCAGAAGAAAGGCTGGCGCTGAAGTTTGATTTTATGGATCGCTTTATGCCCTACCTGCACAAGCTTCGCCGCAAACGCCGTGAGTTTGTGATTTGTGGTGACTGGAATATTGCACACAAACAGATCGACATAAAAAACTGGCGCAACAATCAGAATAATCCCGGGTTCTTGCCCCAGGAAAGAGACTGGCTGACAAAGTTATTTGATGAAGTCGGTTATGTTGATGCGTTTCGGGTGGTGAATCAGAAACCCCATGAGTATACCTGGTGGAGTAATCGTGGTCAGGCCTGGGCGAATAATACGGGCTGGCGTATTGATTATCAGATCGTGACGCCGAAGGTCGGCGCAACCGTTAAAAAAACACACATTTATAAAGACGAGCGATTTTCTGATCATGCGCCGTTGATTATTGATTATGATTTTGAGCTGGAATAACGTTCAGAAAAATAAAAAAACATATCTGTTATTGTGTAGGCGCTAACTTTAGCTGACGCATCTACGATGTGATGCGCAGCAAGCCGTAAATGTTTTGTAATAAGCAGAAAAATACACGGCACCCTTTGAATGAGTAATAGTATTAATGCCAACACCTGAAAATGTAAATAATCACAAACACAGCTGGCGCGAATCATTTGCCGTTTACACCCGCCCAAAAGTTATCGGCATGCTATTTCTGGGGTTCTCCGCAGGCCTGCCTTTTTTACTGGTTTTTTCAACGCTCTCTGCCTGGCTAACCGATGCAAATGTCAGTCGCACAACCATTGGCTTTTTTAGCTGGGTTGGCATTATGTATTCGGTAAAAGTTTTCTGGGCGCCGATTGTTGACCGTGTGCCGTTGCCCTTTCTAACAAAATTATTAGGCCAGCGCCGAAGCTGGTTATTGCTGGCGCAGTCTGGAATTGCAACGGGGCTTTTATTACTGGCTTATACAAACCCGCAAAATAATTTACAGTTGTTTGCCCTGTTTGCCCTGTTTGTGGCTTTTTCATCCGCCACTCAGGATGTTGTGATTGATGCTTATCGTATAGAGTCTGCGGATAATGAGTACCAGGCGGCAATGGCAGCAACTTATGTATTGGGATACCGGTTTGCAACTCTGGCAGCCGGTGCCGGTGCACTGTATATAGCGGAATTTATAAACTGGCAGGTCGCATATATAAGTATGGCGGCATTAACGGGTGTTGGCATAGCAACTACCCTTGTAATGCGCGAGCATGCTCGCCAGTTGGAAACAGATACGCTTGCCCGTGAAGAATTATTAATCAGTCAGATTGAAGAAATTTCCCATGTAAAAGGTTTAATGCAAAAGATAACCGACTGGTTTGTGGCTGCGGTAATCAGCCCGTTTGTGGAATTTTTTAAAAGTAAAGGCAAGTATGCTTTATTCATTTTATTGTTAATCAGTACCTATCGTATTACTGATATCACGATGGCGGTGATGGCGAATCCATTTTATCTGGATTTAGGTTTTACTAAAACGAATATTGCGGATGTAACAAAAATATTCGGTTTCTTTTTAACCATAATCGGTGCTGTACTTGGCGGCGTGATGGTAATGCATTTTGGTATTATGCGCATGATGCTGGTGGGCGGCGTGCTGGTGATTATTACCAATCTGTTATTTGCCTTATTATCTACTATGGGTGCCAATATTTTAATGTTGGCGACGGTCATTGGTGCAGATAGTCTGGCGGGAGGGATTTCAATATCCGTATTTATTGCCTATTTATCCAGTTTAACCAACAGAGCTTATACCGCTACACAATATGCTCTGTTTAGTTCATTGATGACCTTGTTTCCAAAAATTATAGCCGGTTTTTCCGGAATGGTAGTTGATGTCTACGGGTACTTTGTGTTTTATATTTATACTTCCTTACTGGGTATTCCGGCACTAATACTCGTGGTTTATTTAATGCGCAATCAACACTACGATAAATAAAAAATAAGCAATGCCTGAATTTAGCACATTACCGCCACTGTCATTATATATTCATCTACCCTGGTGCGTAAAAAAATGTCCCTATTGTGATTTTAATTCACACACCTTTGATTCGGGTTTGCCGGAAAATGAGTATGTGAATGCATTGATTGCCGATCTTGAATATCAGTTGCCTGCTATCTGGGGAAGGCGTATCGTTTCCGTGTTTATTGGCGGCGGTACGCCAAGTTTATTTTCAGCGGAGTCGATTCAAAAAATAATGGCGACGCTACGCAGCCATTTAAACTGTTTGCCAAATATGGAGGTCACCATGGAGGCCAATCCGGGCACGGTTGAGCAGGAAAAATTTAATGGTTTTTATGCCGCGGGCATTAATCGTTTGTCTATTGGTGTGCAAAGTTTTGATGATGAAAAGCTGCAAGCGCTGGGGCGAATTCACAATGCGGGTGAAGCGCTCAATGCGGTAGCCGTTGCCCGAAAAGCCGGCTTTGAAAATATAAATTTAGATTTAATGTTTGGCTTGCCCGGGCAAAGTGTCGAGCAGGGTCTGAGCGACTTGCAGCAGGCGATAGATTTAAGCCCCCAACATATTTCCTGGTATCAACTCACTATCGAGCCCAATACATTTTTTTATAGTCATCCGCCGCTCACGCCCGATGATGAAAGTGTTTGGGAACTGCAACAACAGGGTCAGAAATTATTAGCTGAGGCGGGCTATTATCAATATGAAATTTCTGCCTATGCAAAAACCACCAAACAATGTGCGCATAATTTAAATTATTGGCGCTTTGGCGATTATCTGGCGCTGGGTGCGGGTGCGCACGGAAAAATCAGTCGCGCAGATACGGCTGACATTACCCGTTACTGGCAAACCCGCAAGCCTGCGGATTATATGAGTGCCGGTGCGTCAAATAAAACCTCCGGTAGTGAAACACTGGCGGACGATCAAATCGTTTTTGAGTTTATGCTGAATGCTTTGCGCTTAAAGCAGGGGTTTGAAATAACGGAGTTTGAACAAAATACGGGGCTAAAATCGGCGCTTATTTTAACGCGCTGCGAGCAGGCCATTAATGCGGGTTTGCTGGAAAGAAAAGATAACGGATTTGCTGCAAGTGGACAGGGTTATCTGTTTTTAAATGATTTGATTAATGTTTTTTCCTGAAAATATAAATAATAATTTTTAGCAAAGAAATAATACGTTTTAATTATTAGACTTAAAAACAAACCACCCGAATTTAAAAGCCGGGTGGTTTTATTTTTTTAATTTTAACTATCTATTTTCAGATGATTACTGTGCAGGTGTAAAGCTAAAATCAAATGCACCGTTCCAGTCAACGCCGTTTGGATAAACCGAATTTAAAAACGCTGCAGCGTTTATTGCTGTGCTGCGCCAGTCCTGGGGCTCTGTTCCCTGGTTGGCCTCCTGCCCCGCAAAACCATTGATATAATCATGGACTTTATTAAGCAGTGCATTACAATTGTCACCCATATTGGCACACTGGGTTGCGCTAAAATAACCCGCATCAAGTGACAGTTCGCTGATAATTAAATCCAGAGACGGGTCAAAGGGTTGGAGTGTGCCACCGGTTGCCGGTGTTGTTCTGTCACCGCGGTACTCGGAGGTGGTGATGGACTTATTAATGTAATCCCAGTCCATATCGAATTCAAAATAATATTCATCGCGTTTGGTTAACAGATAATTACCCAGGGTATTCGCCGTAAAAATATTTAATGGTAACGGGAAAGAAATATTCTGGAATTCCGCAACCGAAGCGCCGTTTCCAAAGCCATCTGAAACGCTGTAAAGTTGCACGTCGGGAACTTCGCTGATGCCATTTAAAGGAATAAACTGAGACTTCATGGCAATCAAGCCGCGAGCTTCAAATACCTTATCCAGTGAATTAGCGTTCAGGTCTTTTTTCATCTCTATGCGAAAACCATCAGCCCAGATATTGGTTTCATCAAACTGTAAAAACATATCGGCAAATTGTTGGCTGCCCGTATAATTGAAATCCATGCGCATCATTACCGGATCATCGCTCTGGTGATCTTCCCAGTCAACACCCGAGCCATCAATTACCATGCGTCCGTCAATAACGCCATCTATACCCTCATTCCAGGAAATAAAGAACTGGGGTATTTCACCCGTAACTGGTGGGTTTGAACGGCCGTAGCCATAGTATAAAAATATGCTTGTCTGGGTGTCTGAGTCATCAATGACACTGTAGTGGGTGGGTTCATCAGGCTCGTAGTTATCTGCATTACTGTCATTTCCGGTTTCAATAATTTTACCGTCGTGGGGTACAAAATCAGAGACATCAATTAACAGATCTGCAATGCAGGTCCAGGTTGCCATTGCGGAGACCATAAATTTTGTTGTCTGATAGCCATTGCGAAAAATATCATCATCTTCAACGCCGATAAAACTACAGGGTTGTCCGGTTGAAGCACCGGAGGTGGCAGATAAAGGGGCCTTGCCTGCTTTAGCAAAACTGACTTTGCTGAGGGTTTTATTTTCGCCACCGGTCATACTGTCAGGTATCTGCATATCCATGGTAATTGCATTAGGGGTAATGCCATTGCCATCATCACTGCTGCTACAGGCGGATAAAAAGACACTACCCGCTATCAATACGGGAAGCCATGTTTTAGTTGTTAACATTGTGTTCTCCTTGTGCAAAGCGGTTTTTAAACCCGGCTCGCATTTTTGTGATTAAATTGAGTTCGTAATGGAAGAGACAGGGAGTGTTTGGATATTTGAAAAGAAATTGCGGAATAACCTAAAAAATTCTGTTTAATAAATAAATTTTAAAATTTTTCAAATAGGGGATGAGTTGGTGTCTAATAATAATCAGAGCCTCTTTAAATAAAATGAACCGGATCAAGAAACTGACCTTTTGGCATTAACCATGGCATTAACCAGACACTCAATAAAATTTTTATTAACAGCAATCTGCCTCACCGGCGGACTGCTAAGCCATGTCGGATTTACCCAAAGCGCAGAATTGATTCCCCCACAAGATCCCCGCCAGTCCATTACCTACTGGAAATCCCATGCCCTCTCTGCGCAAAATGATGTGCTGGTAAAACAGACCCATGACATTTTTGCGGTGTTGTTACGGGCCTGGGATAGCTCGCGTCTGGAGCCGGGTCTGACGGTGGTAGATTCAAAAATTGGCCCCTGGGCCGCTTCGCTGGCGGATGGTAATATTTTGCTGAGCCGACACGCCATCGACATATGCATGCAATATGGGCGTGAGCGGGGTCAGCATCTGCTGGCGTTTGTGTTGGCCCATGAACTGGCCCATCAGCGAGCTGATGATCTGTGGCACCAGCGCTTTTTTCGCATGGTGGGCGGGCAGAGCCCCGCCACGCAAAAGAATATTTTGCGCGGCTTAAGTCTCGATGCGCAGCAGCTGCAGCAACTGGAGCAAAAAGAAGCGCAGGCGGATCACGATGGTTTGACCCTGATGGCCAGTGTCGGCTATGACCCCTATCAGGTGCTGGATAAAAAAGACTTTTTTACCCGTTGGGTTGAAAGCATCTGGGAAGATTCCTGCAAAAATAAAAATGCTGCACAGCTGAAGCGAGCCTGCGTCCAGGCCCATACTCGCGCCCTGCGCGCCCGCGTGCAGCTGGATACCGTAGCGTCTCAGGCGACACTGTATCAAATGGGGGTGCAGGCATTTGTGGCCCGCCAATACCCGCAAGCTCGCCATTATTTTACCGTCTTCGGGCGCGACTACCCAAGCCGCCCGGTGTTGACTGCGCTAGCCATGACCTATCTGGCCGAAGCTACAGAAATTCAGCAGGCCCTGTTAAAACAGGGCGATATCAAACAGCCGGCATTTTACTACCCGTTAATTCTGGATGCCTCTGCGCTGGTGCAAGCCCGTGTTAGCGAGGCGGCAAAACGTGGCTCAGCAGACCAGGGTGCCCAGCAGAAACAACAGATACAGCAACGGGTTGAGCAGGCGGTGAAACAGCTTAAAAAGGCAATCGATCTGGAACCTAACCACCGAAAAACTTACCTGATGCTCGCCAATGCCTACCTGATTGCCAACAATACCTACATGGTGCGCGGTGTGTTGCAGGGCCGTTATATTCCCCGCTTTGGCGAGGATGCGGCGGCAAGTTTAATACTGGCAATGACCCGGGCGATTGAGGGTAAACCCGCACAGGCTGAAAAAGAATTTGGCGAGCTGCGCGGGCAGTTATTTAATAATGCAAAGCGCAAGGCAGGGCTCTCGCAAAACCTGTTGATTTACAGTGCCTTTTATAATAGTGCCGCCAATGCCCGTTTTCTTGGCGACACGAGTGCGGCAATGGAGCGCTGGAAAGCGCTGGCACACTATGGCAAAACCGCCGGTAATTCATTATTGTTTCGCATGGCGCTACAGCAGATACGCTCAACCCGGCCTGCGGTTTCAAATACCTTATCCCAGGCCATAAATGTAAAGGGCTATCGCCTTGGTGATAAAATAAATCCGGCGGTTAAATTAAAGGCTAACGATAAAATTAAAACAGGCAACACAGTTAATAATGTACTGTGGATTGAGGGCGAAAAATTCAGCCTGTTGAGAAACCCGGATGGGAGCCATTTTATTGTCAGTGACAGGGGGAGAATTATTAATGCCTGGCAGATGAATAATGGCTCAATTGAAAACTTATTATCCATCGGCGATAAAGCGGATCGGCCACTAAAGGCGTTGGGTGTACCCGACAGACAGTTACATATGTTAAGCGGGGATTACCTGGCCTATGATGAGTTCGGACTGGCGCTGCATATTAATCAGAATAAAGTGCAGGGGTGGTTTCTTTATTAGTCCATCGTAAAAAACCATACTAAATATCGAGGGGTATATTTTAAGCGTTAAATTTTTTGGGCCACATTCAGGTTGAAATAAATACCAGGGCAAGCCGTCGCAGAATAATCCCCCAGAACCAGATACACTCTTTATATTATATATGCACCCAATATATGTACCCAATGATATGTATCCAAAGATAAGTCCCCAAAGATATGTACCCAAAGATATGTACCCAAAGATATGTACAAGTAATTTTAATCAGGCCGGATATTGAATAACAGCGCTCAACACACACCGCAGGCAACATCGACTGAAGATCAGCTTGCATTGGCTCAGCTCGCCGCCACGGGTGATAAGCAGGCCCGTGAAGCGGTAAATGCACTGGCACATCCATTGATTGATTATCAGACATCGCGGTTTTGCAAACGCTTTTGCAGCGAAAACCAGTACCTCTATCGCTGCACCCTGAAGCCACCCATGGGTACGCTGCGCAATGATGTTGCCTGGTGTGAGTGGGGCAATGCCAGCTATGGCTGGATGCTCAATGACCTGTGTCAGGAAAAACGCCTGATAAAATACCAGGGTAATAATGGCGCCAGACTGTTTGATTATTTCTATCAGATCGCTAATTCACTGCCATTTTATGAGCGTTGGAAAGACTGGCGTTTTGCTCGCAAGGTGCATGTGCCAACCTATATTCAGGCGTTGTCACCGGATTCAGCAAAGATTTTTTATGCTCTGAGGAACGGCGAAAACAGTGAGCTGATAGCACAAAAAACAGGCCGTCCGCTGGCGCAGGTTGAAACCCTGATGCAGCGCATTATTATTCTGTTAACAGACAGAAAGCGTCTGCATCTGCTGGACCCACCAAAATCGGTTTCCATGAGCCAGACAAATGATGAGGCTGATTCAGGTATTACTGAGCGGGAATTTGCGATCGATGATGAAACCCCCGAACAGCAGCAGGATAAAGCGCAGGTCAAACAGTATATTAAACAGGCCTGGTCAAAACTATTGCCCGCCGAACAGTTTGTGCTGGAGGCATTAATAATTGAAGAACAGGATGCGCAGGATGTGCTCAGCGCCCTGCGACAAATGCAAATTAGTATAAAACCCGGCGTGTCTGCTGAGCAAACCAACCGCCAGCAGCTGTATTATTTCCGCCGTAAAACCCTGCAAAAACTTGCTCTGTTAATGAATGAATAAATATTTTCAAATAACCAGGTTTTTGTGGTCTTGTTTAGATATAACACAGAATTGAACGAGTATAAATGTGAGCCAACACCCCGAACTTGACGAAATAAAAAACTACCTGAATAACACGGCGGCTGTTCAGTTTAGTGGTTTACGCCTGCACCTTGCGCAATGTGCAGAATGTCGTAATCTTGCAAACAGTGTGCAAAGCTTGCAGGGCATTTCTCAACTGCAGATAGATGACTCACTGAGTGAACAGCAGCATCAGAAAATTACGGATTATGTTGATGGTGTGTTGAATGAAAGCGCAGCACAAAAAATAAAAATACTGCTCGAGGAAAACCACGATGCCATGAAAGCCGCGCTGCATTATGCCAGCCATAAATCCGCCAGCCAGAAAGTTTTAATTGATACTGGGGATGCACCGGCGGAAAAAAATGCAAACTTAAATGTATTTAAATATGCTACGAATATTTTTAATAAAATTAAAAACTTACTGACTTTTCAAACACCTGTCTGGTTAAGTGTACCAGTGGCCGTCGCATTATTTGCGCTGTTAAGCGTTAATTTATTTAACCGCCCCGATGTCGAGCAAGTAAATTTTACCCTGGCCAGTTATCAGGATAATCCGGTGATTCAGTTCAGGTCGAAGGTCTCGCTACCGGGAATTGGTTTTTTCAGCAAAACAGATCAGTTAATCAAAACCTATGATGGGTTGCAGGTGAGTATTTCCGACGATGGTCGCTTTACACTTCGTTGGCCACCGGTCGCAGAAGCGGCAACCTATACTTTGCGCTTACAAATGTTTGAAAAGGGTAATAAGGTGGAGCTTGCAAATATAACAACACAGGAAACGTTTGCGGTTATCACTCCTGAGCTGGCGTCCATTTACCATCGTTATGAATGGAAACTGTCCGGTGAAACAAATGATCAACGCGACTTTATTGCAAAGGGCGGATTTGTAATTAATGAAGCAACGAAAGGTAAATAAAATGAGTTTCAGCAGGCATCCCGTCGTTTTTATTTTAACAACGTTTATTTTTTTTAATGCACTGGTGCTTTTACTGGCACTTTCACCGGTATTTTCAGTGCAGGCAGAAAGTCACCGTGGGCTTGCGCTTAAACCCGTGGCGAATAAAAGCGTTTCCCCATTTAATAAAAGTGTTTACCGTGCATTAATTATTGGCAATGATCGTTACCGGGATGAAGACGGTCGCTGGAAACCATTAACCACCGCCGTGTCCGATGCGCGGGCGGTAAAAGATCTGTTGCAAAATAATTATGGTTTTAGTGATGTGCAACTTCTGGAAAATGCAACCCGCCGTGAAGTGCTACACGCATTTGAAAATCTTTCAAAAAAAGTGTTGCCCAATGATAATGTGCTGGTGTATTACGCCGGTCATGGTTTTATGGAATCGGATACGCAACGGGGCTTCTGGGTGCCAGTTGATGCTAAGGGTACAGATAACACCACTTTTTTACGTAACTCAACCATTCGCGATGAGCTCACTACTATTGCGTCTCGAGCCAAACATACCTTGCTGGTTTCCGACTCCTGTTTCAGTGGCAGCCTGCTGCGTAGAGGTACACGGGGGATTTCTGCGGTGGCGGATAACGAGCAATATTATAAAAAAGTTTCGAATAAAAAAAGTGTGCAGATAATGGCAGCCGGCGGACTTGAATTTGTCGATGATAATTATCGTTCCTCTGCGCACTCGCCATTCACTTATTTTTTTCTGAATGAACTTAAAAATAACGATCGCCCCATGTTGACCCTGAGTGAGCTTTCCACGAATGTTGAAAAAGCCGTCGCCAATAATGTTGATCAGGTGCCGGAGTCTGGGGTACTACAGGGTGCCGGTGATGAGCTGGGTGAATTTATATTTATAAAAGTTGATTTAGAAGTGAATGGTGTTGCCCTTGACAAGGTGAAGGTCAAGGTGAATTTAAAGCAGGGCGATGAAAAATCATCTATCCCGAAAAAACCTGCGAATGCTTCAACGCCATCAAACAATCGTGAGCGTCAGAACATGCTTCCGATTCCCACTTTATAACAATAATGAGTTTAATTATGAATTTTAAAAAACACTTGTTTATCTTACTGGTTAATGTTTTTGTATTCACATCGGTAAATGCAGACCAGCGGATAACCATTGGCGCTAAGTTACTGGGTGCCGGCTGGCAGGGTGATAATGCTTCAGTGGCGGGCAGTTTTAATAGTGATGAAGGCGGTCAGTTAGCGTTTAGTGCGGCTTATAGTCAGGATAAGTTTTATACCGCGCTGAGTTTGCAAAGTGGTGATTATAAATTTAAGGGCACAGCACCGGATCAGTTTACCCAAAGCGGCAGAGTTAGTGTGAGCAATACAAGTATTGAACACAGGGAGTTTGATTTGCTCGCGGGTTATTATTTCTGGGATCGTGTTTCTGTGTTCGTGGATTTAAAAAATATAAATAATGTATGGGCCAATAATAATTATGAACAGGACTTTAGCGGCCTGGGTTTTGGTGTTACCGGCTTCATTCCTTTAAAGGGTGATTTTGCATTATTCGGTTCGGCGGGTTTTGTTGGAAAAGGCGACATAAAAGATTCCTCGGACGTTAAGGTGGGCGAGGGTAGTAGTGGGGCTCTGGAAATGGGTGCTGTTTATCAGCTGGCACAAAATGACAGCCTTAACTTTGGTTTAAGGTTCCGTTCGTATAATTTTGAGTATCTTGATAACACTAAACAGAGCTATTCTATCAATGCACTGTTTATCGGTTATAACCATAACTTTACACTCTGATGAAGCATCAACCCTGTCTGTCGTCAAAAATACTGAAATCCTGTGCGCTAATATCGCGCTATTTTTTGGGCGGAATAATTTTAATGTTATGTCTGTCAGGAAATATTGTTGCCAGGGAATATCTAAACCAGGAGATTCTAAATCAGGAGATTCTAAATCAGAAAAGTCCAGATCAGAAAAGTCCAGATCAGGATAACGCTAGTAAACAAGCTGTTAAAATTGAAGTCACTACCCATCTTGGCGACCAGCAGGTTTTTTTAGAAAATGATCTAATTTCATTTTTTATTAGCCTGGATCAATCGGCGTATATTTATGCATTCTATCAGGATGCAAAGAAAAATATTTTTCAAATATTGCCCAGTAAGGCGCAGCCTCGCCATTTTTTTAATGCGGGATATTATATGCCGTTTCCCCCCGAGGATTCCGCATTTCAGTTTCAGGTGCAGGCGCCATTCGGCAGGGAAAAACTTTTTTTATTTGCTTCTGACCAGCAGCAGATAAAGTTTATAGAGAAAGAGGCCGCTAATGATTTAATGCGCTTAAATGCGAGTCAGCTGGAAATAGAGCGGCGTATAAAATCTGTTTCAAAGGGTCTGTACGGCCAGGCACAAATTATTATCCAGACTCAAATGAAATCTTCCCAAAAAAATAATTGATTTCAAATAGATTTATGCCATTTAATGAATCAAATCACCGGCTCTGTCGGCATGAATAATGTTGGTGGTACCTTCAAAATATCCGCGTGCCCTGGCGGATGCCCCTGGTGAATGCCCTTGGTGAATATCACCTTGTGAATCCACTTCGGTTGGCTCACACCCTATAGCCCATCTAGCATTTTTTTCTGCTCAGCTGCGCGGTCTTCTAATAATTTGGAGGTGTTCTTCGCATCCTCCATCAGATCCTTTACACCTTCAGGTGAGTAGGCACTACCGATCCGGGAAACGCGGGATTTTTGCGTTGCTTCCTGCTCTTCTTCCTCGGCAATTTTTTGAGCGTTCATTAGGTTGGTGCTAGTATGAATCGCCTTTTTTTCATAATTGCCCTGTCCAGTGGGTGGGGTGCTTCCGTAATGGGTCTGTCCCTGAGCGTCAACCCACTGATATACCGTAACCTCTTTATCCACCACTGCATTCCCCAGCTCGCCTAAACCTTTCTCGGCTTTACTGGCTGCACCTTGCATGCCCGGTATCTGAAACCCAATGCCACCGGTGAGAATATACTTATACCCGACAAACATAACGCCCAGGGTAATTCCAGCTTTTAACAATAATTTTAAAAAAAATTTCACCCATCAACTCCTAATTAGTGTGGACAGGCTGGCCCTGTAGAAAGCCTGCACCACAGTTTACGGTGAGAAACTAGATATTAGCATGAAAAACTCTGTGATACCCCTTGCCGATTAGCGATTAAACGAGTAGTATACGCGGCTCTTTACGGTATCAAGGCTATGAGGATCTCGACATGAGACCAGATATACACCCAAATTATCACGATGTTAAAGTTAGCTGCAGTTGTGGCAATACGTTTGACACGCGTTCGACTTATGTAAAAGATGCACTCTCAATAGAGGTGTGTTCGCAATGTCATCCATTCTTTACGGGCAAGCAGAAGATTTTAGACTCTGCGGGTCAGATTGATAAATTCCACAAACGTTTTGGTGGCAAGAAGTAATTCTTTGCAACTTAAAATGTATTGGCTAAAAAAGGCGCTGATTTTCAGCGCCTTTTTTTATGTGCCGATATTGAGTGCCCATGCTGCCAGTCATGCAGTCAGTCATACTCAAGCAGTCAATCGGGTTAGTGTGTGTCCACCCCAGCACATAGATGAGAGTGCACGGGTTAATTATGTTTATGATGGGGATACCCTGCAACTGGAAGATGGCCGCAAAGTCAGACTTATGGGCATAGATACCCCGGAAATATTTTCCAGACATGGGCGTATCGCTGAAAATATCAAACACAGTGGCGAGCAGGCAAAAGCAACATTAAAGCAGCTGTTAAGTCAGTCGAAGCAGCGCGTTGGTCTAGCGTTCGGGCCGCAACGTCTTGATCGCTATCAGCGCACCCTGGCCCATGTATATTTACCTGATGGAAAAAATCTGCAGGCCGCGTTAATTTCACAGGGTCGTGCCATTGCCTTTACAACCCCCCCCAATGACAGAATGAGTGACTGTTATCAGCAGCAGGAAGCGCTGGCGATTAAACAGAAATTGGGTATCTGGAAGCTTCCCCAGTATCAACTAAAGCGCACCGGACAATTAACAACATCCAGTGATGGTTTTCACCGCCTGCAGGGGAAGGTGACGCGCATCTGGCAGAGTCGTTCTCGGCTGACCCTGTATCTGGATAACCGGGTCGAGATTAAAGTACGGCGTTTTGATCTGCCAAATTTTAATACACACATGCTGAGTTCACTGGAAAATAAAACCATAGAAATTCGTGGCTGGCTGCACCTTAAAAAATCACCGCAGGCTGAACAAAATAGTCCTGAATT